>Ga0256841_1003348_pt1 | contig 12034 bp, 8 predicted proteins | sample 356308metaG_FD_185971 | JGI IMG/M metagenome (GOLD analysis project Ga0256841, IMG submission 185971) | Hydrothermal vent microbial communities from Mid Atlantic Ridge, Atlantic Ocean - 356-308 | ecosystem: Environmental > Aquatic > Marine > Hydrothermal vents | place: Atlantic Ocean: Mid...
TAAAATAAGGATAACGTTGTATAAGTCAAAGGTTTAATGTGCGTATTGCCAGGAGTTATTTAAGCTCCATAACCACAGGGCAATGGTCGGATTGCATCGCTTCATTGGCATGCCGCACATCGATAATTCTCGGGATCAATTCCGGGGTCAAACACAAATAATCAATCCGCCAACCTTTGTTCTTAGCTCTTGCTCCCGCTCGGTAGGTCCACCAAGAAAACTCAATCGCTTGGGGGTGAAGGTGTCTATAGGCATCTACAAATCGACGGGCGCAGAGCCGATCCAACCAAGCGCGTTCTTCCGGCCGGTATCCTGAGGGATTGTCCTTCCTGTCCGGATTGTGGATGTCAAGACGGGTATGAACGATATTAAAATCACCACCGATGATCAGTGATGGATATTGATCTAATAAATTATCTATATAATGCCTGAAATCTTCAAGAAACCTCATCTTAAATGCATGTCTCTCCTCTCCACTGCTGCCGGAAGGGATGTACACATTGAGTACGGCGAAGTCTTCCCAAACCGTCAACAAGGTCCTTCCTTCGTCATCATAGGGTGAATGCCCCATCTCACAGGATATGGCTAGGGGTTTTTGACGTGCAAAAGTGGCAACACCACTATACCCTTTCTTTTCTGCATAGTTCCAATAGGTGTGATAACCTAAATCTTCAAAAAGACTATGGTCTATTTGGCCAGCTTGTACTTTGGTCTCCTGAAGCATCAGAATATCCGGTTGTTCTGTTTGAATCCAGTCTAGAAGTCCCTTTTTGACAGCCGCTCGTATCCCATTGACATTGTAAGTCGCGATTTTCATTTGGTTATAATTTTTGAAATATTGATAGTGGTGTGCTTTATTCTTTTGCAAAGGTAGACTTTTTAAGAAAAGGAGTAATATCATGGGTAGGGATTCATCATAGTGCATGTAGACAAATTTTCAACCTATTGTCTAAATTGTTTCTAGTAAATGATTTAGGGACAATTAGATTATTGATGCCGCATGATATAGTGGCAATCTATAATCAATTATTGTTTACTTTTGTCCTGAAGAAACATTTAAATACACAGGGATGGCTAAAAAGAATAAACGCAAATCAAAGATATCCGCTCGTTTGTCAGCGACGAAGCAAATCGTCCCCAAGCCAAAGATAATCGAAGCGGGAAAGAAAGATATATGGATATGGCTTAAAATTGTGGGGATATTGGCCGTCGCAGCGCTGTTATACCTACAGACAAAGGATTTTGATTTTGTACTGGACGACAAACTGGTTTATTCTGAAAATGCATATGTTCAGGATGGAGTAAAAAGCATAGGGAAAATCCTGACAGAAGACAGTTTCTCCGGTTATTTCAAGGGCCAGCGCAATCTCGTCGAGGGGGCGAGATATCGGCCCCTATCTCTCCTTACTTTTGCTATGGAAAATAGCCTCTGGGGTGGGGGAGCACGGGGTGCACATTTGCTCAATATCTTGTTCTATATGCTTGCCCTGTGGTTATTGTATGAGGTTTTGTGGGTTCTTTTGCCTCATTTCAATACCAGATGGATAGCTATAGCAGATATAGGTACATTGTTGTTTGCGCTCCATCCCATTCACACCGAGGTGGTTGCCAACATTAAAGGAAGAGATGAGATCTTGGCCTTCTTGTTTTCAATGCTGTTGCTTCTACTCTTACGAAAATACATTGTATCCCATAATTGGAGATATCTAGCAGGGTCTATTGCTTCATTTTTCCTGGGCGTGCTATCTAAAGAGCACGTTTTGTCCATGGCTTTACTAGCCCCATTGGGGATGTGGTTTTTTGCAGGTATCTCGCCGAAAAAGGCAGGAAAATTATTAGGAGTATTTTTAACTGCGGCTATAGTCTATATAGGCTGGCGATTTTGGGTTGTGGGATTTGCATCTTCGGGCAGTTTGGAGTTTGAATCTCTGATGAACAACCCATTTCTCCATATGCGATGGGATGAAAAATGGGCTACGATTGTCTATACCTTAGGGATATATTTCAAGTTGCTCATTTTTCCTCATCCGCTGACCCATGATTATTATCCATATCATATACCTATCATGCATTGGACGGACCCGGCAGTTTTGGTCAGTGCATTGCTTTATTTCTTCCTGTTGATTTTTGCTCTTCGAGGATTACAGCGAAAGGCCGTATATTCCTATGCCATCTGGTTTTATCTCGGCGCCTTGTTTATCGTATCGAATATTCCATTCACGATCGGGACCTTTATGAATGAGCGGTTTTTGTTTTTGCCCTCTTTTGGTTTGGTGATGTGGGCTGCTTGGGAAGGGGTAAAGTTGGGGTATTCGGGTATGAAATGGCAGCGTATAGTCATCGTCTTTTTAACCGTAGTTGTCCTCATCGGATATGTAGTGAAAGATATCCAACGCATTCCGGACTGGAAAACCGGATTTACACTCAACCAATCCGCGGTAAAAGTATCCGCCAACAGCGCGCGAATTAATCTTTTTATGGGGGTCTCGTATTTTAAAAAAGCACAAGCCGAAAGCGGGGAGGAGAAAAAGACCCACTTAGAAGTGGCAGACCATTATTTTTCAAAGGCTACCCGGATACTTCCGGATTATTTTGAAGCCTGGAAGATGAAAAGCGGCGTTTTGGCAGAGCAGTTTCGGATGGATGGTGATATTCATCATTTGCTCAAGGGATTTTCAGAAATTGTCCTACACAAGCCGGGTATACCCTATATTAATGATTATATTAAATACTTGAAGAAAAGAGGCAATTTCGATCAGGAGCTAGTTCGATTCTTGGATAATGTGGGATATGCGCATTTATTCAAGGAGTCTAAGTCTTATTCTTTTGCGCTTCACTATCTCACTATGGGAGAGGATATAGCGGACAGTCCAAGCTACTTTAATCATATGGCAGAGGTATATCAAGCCTTTGCCAATGATCAACAAAAGCAAACACATCCGAAGTACGATCCAAAAATATTATTACAGAGAAGTCAGTCATATAGAAAAAAAGCGTTATCTTTATCCTCGAATTAACACCCTAAATGTTTTTCGATGGATTCAGAAACACGTTATTTGATTGCGTTGACTAAAGTCAGTGGAGTCGGAGCTATTACGGCCAAACTCCTGACAGCCTATTGCGGATCTACAGAGGCGGTATTCAAGGAGAGCCCTAAGGCGCTTAAGGCTATTCCGGGTATAGGTGATGTCGTCATCAGAGGGTTGTCTGAAGCAGAACCGGAGGCCCTTTTTGAGACAGAATATCATTTCATACATGAACACGATATTCAGGTGATTCCCTACTGGGAAGAGCAATATCCATTTCGATTAAAACCCTTGGCGGACAGCCCCTTGCTATTATTTAGTAAAGGCAATCCTGAGCTTAATCAAAGGCGAATTCTCAGTGTTGTGGGAACACGTAAATGTACGCATTACGGTCGTCGGATGACGGAGAGTATTATCAAAGGCCTCAAATCCTATGATGTTATGATTGTAAGTGGTCTTGCTTACGGGATAGATGCGGAGGCCCATCAGGCAGCTCTGGCTTCCGATATGTCTACTGTGGCGGTTGTAGCACATGGATTGGATACACTCTATCCGGCTATACATCGCAAAATGGCTGAAAAGATATCTGAGCAAGGAGGAGTGATTACAGAGTTTCCAAGTGGTGTCCTTCCCCAAAAGGAACGCTTCCCAATGCGCAATAGAATTATCGCAGGGTTGTGTGATGTCCTCTTGGTCGTAGAGACAGCCAAGAGCGGAGGCTCTATGATCTCCGTCCAATACGCGACCGATTACGATCGTCAGGTCGTCGCACTACCGGGAAGAGTAGAAGATCCCATGTCCGCAGGAACTAATTATCTCATCGCCAAGGAGATTGCCCAATTGATTCGCTCGTCAGAGGATATTGCAAGGGCGATGCACTGGCCCTCCCAAAAAAAGGGGACAGGTACCCAAATAGAACTGTTCCCCCAATTGTCAATGGATGAAAAAGAGGTCTATGATATCATGACGAGAGGGGAGGAGATACCGATGGAGCAGCTGTTAGAGCAATCTACTTTTTCGTTGGGAAAGTTGGCTTCCGTATTATTGCAACTCGAGATGAAGGGTGTAATCGGTTCCTGCCCCGGGACGCGCTATGTGAAGTATTGATGATTTGAATGGCTTGATTTTGTATATTTACGGACATTTCCGCTCTTGTAAATTATACTTTTTTGGCTATCTTGTGGCCACTATGAAATTAGGAAAAAGGGTACGGTCCATTGATGTATTGCGCGGTCTTACGATCGCATTGATGATCGTAGTCAATACTCCTGGGAGCTGGTCATATGTTTACCCTCCCTTAAGGCATGCCCATTGGCATGGATGGACACCGACCGATATGGTTTTTCCATTTTTTTTGTTCATAATGGGAGTATCTATGGCCTATTCTCTTTCGAAATACGGATATCGATGGAGTTCGGGATTATGGCGGAAGGTGCTTAGACGATTTGCACTCATCTTATTAATAGGGTGGGGATTAAGAGCGTTTCCTTTTACTAATTTTGAGTGGGCTAAATTCAGATGGATGGGAGTTTTACCCCGTATTGCCTGGGTGTATTTGCTAGCGTCATTGCTTGTGCTCTCTGTGAAGAGAAAGACGGCACTCTTGGTTTCTACAGGTGTTTTGGTAGCTTATTGGCTCCTGTTGTTATACGGTAATGGTGGATCTGCGTCGCCATTTGCATTAGAAACGAATTTTGCTCGCAAGGTAGATCTTTTGATTTTAGGCGCAGATCATCTATGGAAGGGACTCGGCATTCCCTTTGATCCTGAAGGCATTTTGAGTACATTTTCCGCTATGGTGACGACGGTTTACGGGTATTTTTATGGCAGGTGGATGCGGGAACAGCCAATCAATATACCCTATGTGAGATTTAGTTTGATGTTAGGTGTTGCTGGCATTGGATTGGCATATTTATGGAATCCCTATTTTCCGATCAACAAGAGTTTATGGACCGGCAGCTATGTTCTGCTATCTACTGGTTTAGGTATCATATTACTTGCAGGATTGACCTATTGGATGGATGTACGAGATAAATTTCGTGGGCTGTACTTTTTTGAAGTATTTGGAAGAAATGCCCTGATTGCTTTTGTGCTGTCTATTTTTTTAGTCAAAGTAATGTTGTATGTCTGGAGAATGCCAGAGGTCGAAGGAGGACAGACCAATGCGTATCATTGGCTTTTTGTGAGGGTTTTCCAACCCATTTTGGGGGATTACCCGGGGTCATTGGCCTTTGCTTTGGTGTATATGTTATTGATTTGGATCGTGATGTGGAGAATGGATAAGAGGGCTATATATATCAAGTTGTAGAATACATTTATTGTCAATTTATTAGAAATTTTTAAAGATATGAAACGAGCATGAATTTTTAAATTAATGAAAGATGATAATACTTGCAAAGAATAGAATTCTTTCTGGATTAATATGCGTGCTTTTGGCCTTGGCGGGGCGTGGATTGGATGCTCAGGTATGGAGAATGGATAGCGTAGGTATTCTTCCCGAACCCGTAACTAACTCTGCGGTCATTGCTGCTACGGTAGAGGATACCCCGTATATATACACATTTGGAGGATTGGATAGTTCGAAGAAGTACTCCGGTATTCATCTTAAATCCTGGCGTTATAATACACTTTCCGGAAGGGTGGAGCGATTGGAAGATGTTCCCGATGGCCGTGGGAAAATCGCCATGGCGGCTTCAAAGGTGGATTCGATTATTTACATCATTGGCGGATATCATGTCTATGCATCAGGAAGGGAGAAATCCTCGGCTAAAATGCATAGATTCAATCTAAAATCCAACCATTTCATACAAGATGGCCCGGATCTACTATATCCTATAGATGACCATGTTCAAGTCGTTTATAAAAACCGATATATCTATGTGATTACGGGATGGATGAATACGCATAATGTTCCTTTTGTCCAGATATATGATCCGGAAACGAATCAATGGACCGAGGGAACCAAATTGCCCAATACACAATCGTACAAGGCCTTTGGTGCTTCGGGGTGTGTTGTAGGGGATACGATATATTATTTAGGGGGTGCTTCAGATCAAGGGCGTTTTGAGATAAGACGATTTCTGAGGAAAGGGGTAATCGATTCTCAGAATAATCAGCGCATCCGTTGGAGCACAAGCGAAGTCATGGACTTTGGGGGGACTTATCGGGCAGCAAGTGCTTGTGTCGGAGGAATACCTACCTGGATAGGAGGGAGTGGGCAAACGTATAATTACGATGGGATAAGCTATGCCGGTCACAGAGGTGTTCCACCGTTACAATTGATTTATGAAAAAAGAAAAGCTGAGGGAGAAGCTTTTCGCTCGGTTGAGCTGAAGGGACTTCCTATGGATCTTAGAGGTATCGGACTCGTAAATGATTCCACCCTTTACGTCCTTGGTGGAATGGGGGAGGCGCAGAAGGTTCGTCGACAGATTTTGCGCTTGCGCCTAATGCAACCTACAGGTACAGCTAATACGACCGCCAAACCGCAGGGTGGTATAAAAATATATCCCAATCCGTCTTGTAGTAGATTGAGAATATTTACGGGGAAAGTGGGGGGGGGCAGAATGCCTTACATAGTTTATCGGTTGACTGGGAAGGAACTGCTGAAAGGAAAAACAGCACGGGATGGAAGTATTTTGATGGACGGGCTACCGGAGGGTATATATCTGCTGAAAACTCCCCAAGGAATAGGGCGGTTTGTCATCAGGCATTAGAGTAACCTCTTCGCTCTTATACGATTTTATGGAAGGATGCTTAAGCCATTTTTCTGTGTAGATCAATGATCATTTAATTTCCTGCTTTTTGAATACAAAATAAAAAAAAGAATGCAACACAAGAAAGTTAAGTTTGAAGGGGGCTCCGGTCATTTGTTGACAGCAAAATTGGATTTTCCGCCGGATCGTGCACCGATTGCATGGGCAGTGATGGCGCATGGATTTACCTTGAGTAAAGACCTGTCTGCATTGCGCAATATTACCAACGCCATGAATGTTGAGGGGATCGCTGTCATGCGTTTTGATTTTACGGGATTAGGGGAGAGTGAAGGGGAGTTTTCTGAGATGAACTTCAGCTCAAACATTGAGGATATAGAAGCAGCAAGTCAATTTTTAGAACAGAATTATTCGGCACCTTCTATAGTGATCGGTCATTCACTAGGTGGAGCGGCGGCTATCTTTGCAGCATCGAGAATGTCCAATATTAAGGCTGTAGCGACCATAGGTTCTCCTTCTTGTCCGGAGCATGTCCAGCATCTTTTTACGGAGCGTTTGGACCAAATAGAGCGACAAGGGTATGCCAAAGTACGGATAGGTCCCCGTACATTCACCATAAAGAAGCAGTTTTTAGAAGATATCAGAATGCAGAATATGGAGCGGGTTTTGAATGAGCTTAATAAGCCCATTCTCATCCTTCATTCGCCTGAGGATAGGATTGTTCCGGTGAGCAATGCGGCGGAGATATATAAAGCAGCACGGCACCCCAAGAGTTTTGTATCTATACCGGGAGCTGATCACTTACTCTCTCAAAAAAAGCACTCAAGCTATGTTGGGGGAATCATCGCTCAATGGGCACGCCTCTATATTGAGATTCCTCCGGAGCCCCGTTTAAACCCGAGAGGTAAGGTCGTCGCCTACCTGGATAAGGAGGGGTATGATACCCAGATAAGGATGCGACAGCACGGTCTGGTCGTGGATGAGCCGGAGTCCTACGGAGGGACGGATTTCGGGCCTTCTCCCTATGATTTATTATGCGCATCATTGGCCTCTTGTACAGTCATAACGCTACAGATGTATGCCCGTCGCAAAGAATGGCCATTGGAAGAAGTCCGCTGTTATGTGAATTTTAGACGGGAGCATTGTGAGGATTGTCAGGATGTGTCCGGTGCTGCCATACAAAATGTATTTTACAAATCTATTGATTTTGAAGGGCCCTTATCTGAAAAACAGATCGAGCGATTACTGCAAATCGCCGCCAAGTGTCCGGTTCATCGCACCTTGGAACAGTCCGCCATCGTCCACACTCAGTGGGTCGATTATGAGGATGGATAGCTCTATTATGCTTTTTCAAGACCGTGCAGCCAAGCCTTATTCTCCTCGGAGGAATACTTTTTTTATATATTGCTTGTTGTTGTGTCGAAGCTTGAGTAGATACAATCCTTTGGGGAATCCATGTAAATCCAATGTTTCTTCCCTTAGGTTTTTGTATCGCTTGGTGAGGAGCAGTACCCCACTGGTGTTGTATAGTTCCACATAATACGTCAACGCATTGGATGATAATACTTCGATATGCAATAAGCCTGCACTGGGATTAGGCCAAACCCGATAATGCAAATTATTTGAGGAGAAGTCTTTTGTTTTGGTAGCACAAGGGCCGGAGGTCCAAGAGGTGATGCCATGTCTGTAGAAGGCGACACATTCGTTGGTGTAAGTGATAGAGTCACATCCACACACCGGATCATAAATCTCACTACAATACCTAGTGCTATCGATGAGTCGTGCATCAGTGCATTTGTATTTGCACCATCCAGGGGTCCATGAGGTGACTCCGGCATAATATAGCGCGACACATTTATTAGCATAGGTGACAGAATCACATCCACATACAGGCTTGTAAACGTGTTCAGGATTGCATTCCTCGTTAGGGTTGATTAGATTTGGAGCGCTGCATTGACACGGGCCGGGCTTCACACGGCCATAGGGACTCATCCCATTGTAATGCAACGCTACACAATAATTGAAAAAGGTGATAGAGTCACATCCGCATATCGGATCATAGACGTATTTGCAGGGATAAAATAGGTCAATGCTATCTTTTTCGATACATCTGCAGATGCCCTTGGTGTATCTCCGGACATCATTATAAACTTCTGCTATACATCGACTTTTATAAGTGATACCGTTGCAACCACACACTGGATTTACCCTTGCCTCGTTGCAAACGATTGAGCTATCTATTTGCTTAAAAGGTTTGCCAAATATAGGTTTTATGCAAGGACATGCTCCATTGGTATATTTTATAATACCGTATTTGTACCTTGCGACACAGGCATTTTGATAGGTGACAGTGTCACACCCGCACACCGGATTATAGCTGTCATCACAAACTCTGGATGGGTCAATAAGGGAGGAGTCCTTACACGGGCAAGGTCCATTAGTGAATTTTTTTATTCCTGCATATTGCTTTAACCAGCAATAGGAGATATATTCTACTGTATCACAGCCACAAATAACTTGAGGCTTTCTATTTCGATCCACTGAGTTAAAATAATCTAAGAGGGATATAACTAAACAATTTATATCAGAGGAGTCGATTTGGTTGGTATCGATACAGACCATGTTTTTTTTCTGATTGTCCGAGACCGGAAAGGGATTTTGAGCCATCGTATGCCGGGAGATGCAAAGCAGCATAATTAGAGTAAAGAATGTATGTAGCGTATAATTTTTCATATGGAATAAATTTTAATTTTTTGTGGATTATGACGAAGTATTAAAGATAGAAAGTGTATTCATATTATTTGATTGGAACATTCATGTAGTTGATTTGGATCCAATCTACATTTAGCGGTTAGAACACAGGGTTCCTTTTGGGGATCAAAGCAAAATGGTTTAGATCTCGAATTAACGCCCTCATTGAATACGTTTGCTGCGAGATGGTGTAAACTCGTTAGGATGATATGAAATGGTAGAGTAGAGGAAAGGAGAATTCCCTTCCATCTAAGGATTAGGCTCAGGCTGTTATCGGAATGCATCATAACTTAAGGAAGGTATGGTGAACGCTGTTATTTATATTGAAAATATGAATAATATAGGTACCGCTGGGCAGTGCTTGTACATCAACTGGGGTAGTCGGCACACTGGCATAAATGTCGAATGCAAGTACTTTTTTCCCCTCTGTATTATAAATTTCTACGTGGTACTTCTCCGAACTGTTTACTGAGGGATGAAGGGTCAAATGGTCAAGGACAGGATTAGGAGAAATACGCCATTGCATTGATATACTTGGTGAAGAGAAAGTTCCGGTAAGACTATCACAGAAACTGTTTTCCAAAGGACCCAATGCATAATTGGGGAAATATGGCAGGGTGCGCATATTTAAAACAGGGAGCTTTACGGCATTAGGGTGAAAGAAAATGGTATCCGTTTTATTATTGGCGTCCGTGATAAGATGAAATACAGGTTTGGAGTTCGTCTCTGTCAGTATCATTGTGCTATCATCCAAAATGCTAATTCTTTCCGGGGCTACTCCTAAGGGTAAATATTGTTGGTGTAAGGGAGAAATATTTGTGCCAATCTTATTAAGATCCAAACGAAATAGAAGCCTTTGGTAGAGTCGAATATATACTACTAATCCGGGATTGAGTATAAAGAGAGATTTAGAGTCCGGAGAGAAGGCTACATCTATGTGTTTGTAATCCGTATAAATCTCAGGGAGATATCTCGCTTTGGATAATCGGCCGGAACATCTGTCAAAATCTAAAATAACCAAACCACAATGGACGGTAGAGCGTGCTAGGGTAGTCCCATCCGGACTAAAAAGGATATTCCCTGAGAAAGCACAGCTTATGTCACTCATCGGTGGACCTAAGGATTGGACTTTCACTAGGCGGATCCCTTCAGGTTGTAGTAAATAGATGTGGTAAGTATTGGTGCGTCTTTCAGCGACTACAATCCACCAATCCCTTCCATTACCGTGTTTAGTTACGGCAAATCCCTCAACAGGAAAGTTACTGATAGGGATGTTTTTCTCAGTGACCTTCGTCGAATTACCATTTCTTTCGATAACAGAATACAATAGTCGTTCCGATTGTATTCGAAAGCTCAAATCATCGCTAGCAGTCAGATGTAATAAATAAAACTGCTGAACCTGACTGGAAACCGGCAAAAACATAGCAGCATCCGGTAGTAGATATCCATACTGTGGGCAGGATAAATCGTACACTGCACCGGGATTAATCCTATCCCCATTGTCTAATACTTCAAAGTCAGGGCCATAAATGGCACAGCCATTGGTAAAGGCAATGAGTCGACCGGAAGTGTCTGATAAGGTTGCCATGGTGCTTTCAAAATTTATATCTCGATCAATAGCTGTAAAGACTGTATCTGTTCTCGATAGGTTCATGAGCATGGGGTGCCGTTGGTCTTCATAGTACTTTTCATTAAATCCTAGAAACCAGTTTGCCCGGGTATTCTGCCCCCAAATAGAATTAGAAACTAGTAGAAAAAGTAATAAAGAGAATCTCATGATGCTTGCTTGTTTACAATGATGCAATAAATTCAAGATAAATATACGACAGAATACTTCTGTGTCCGGCTTAGTTATACGCTGCGAAATGCTCCACTTGTTAATAAAGCCTAAGGCGAATATGCTTTTTACTCTTATCATCTTAGTATTATTTATTTACGGTTTGAAGATGTGTTTATACCATACTCCATTGATCTGGAAGTCTCCATTGAGACTGTCGATGACAGGTATATGAACCGGAGTGCGTATCGTATCGCAAGGACTGTCCTCCAGAGCCTTCAGTCTATAATTGGGGAAGATGGGAATGCCGAGATATACTCCATTGCGATCCAATAGACGGAGATTATGTTGACTGACGTCACAAGATAGGCCGGGTAGATTTGGTCTATTGATGACATGAAGCACCCTATTCCTGTTTCCCGGAGTACAATATATCTTGTTATCCGGGGCTAACTGAGGCAGGAAGAAGGGAGTAATGAAATAGTCTTTATATACATCACTCTCTGCCACGATGTATCGGGAAGTGCTAACTTCTATATCATTGTATAAGTCAATCTGATAGACTTCAAATGTGTTCAATATATATACATATCGGCCATCCGGTGAAAACTCGGGCCTAATAAAACGATTTCCTTCCTTTGGGAAATGAAAAGAGAATCTCTTTCTGAAGGTCAAGGAACCGGTACATCTGTCAAAATCACAAATGATTAAAGAATATTGATAATTGGGGTTTTTAAAAGTTAACATAGCCAAGGTACGACCATCCG
>Ga0256841_1003349_pt1 | contig 12032 bp, 11 predicted proteins | sample 356308metaG_FD_185971 | JGI IMG/M metagenome (GOLD analysis project Ga0256841, IMG submission 185971) | Hydrothermal vent microbial communities from Mid Atlantic Ridge, Atlantic Ocean - 356-308 | ecosystem: Environmental > Aquatic > Marine > Hydrothermal vents | place: Atlantic Ocean: Mid...
CGCTGCGCGGGAGGCTGCGCGAGGCGGGCTGGTTCGCCGCACGCGGCCTGGCCGATCCCAACCTGGCCGGGCTGCTCGACCTGGTGGCGCTGGGCACGGTGGCCGACGTGGTGCCGCTGGACCACAACAACCGTATCCTGGTGCAGCAAGGCCTGGCGCGCATCCGCGCCGGCCGCTGCCGGCCCGGTATCCTGGCCCTCGTCGAGGTGGCGGGCCGCAACCCCGCGCGGCTGGTGGCGGCCGACCTCGGCTTCGCGATCGGGCCGCGGCTCAACGCCGCCGGCCGCCTCGACGACATGTCCATTGGCATCGCCTGCCTGCTGGCGGCGGACGCCGGCCGGGCGCGCGAACTGGCCGCGCAGCTCGACGCCCTGAACCGCGAACGCCGCGAGATCGAGGCGGACATGAAAGAGGACGCGCTGCGCGCCATCGACGCCCTGCGGCTCGATGTCGCTGATCTCCCCTACGGCCTGTGCCTGTACGACCCGGGTTGGCACCAGGGCGTCATCGGCATCCTCGCCTCGCGCATCAAGGAGCGATTCCACCGGCCGGTGGTGGCCTTCGCCGATGCCGGCGACGGCGAACTGAAGGGCTCGGCGCGCTCGGTGCCGGGCCTGCACATCCGCGACGTGCTGGACGCCGTGGCGGCCACCCATCCCGGCCTGCTCAGCAAGTTCGGCGGCCACGCCATGGCCGCCGGCATGACACTGGAGGCGGCGCGGCTCGAGGATTTCCGCGCCGCCTTCGATGCCGAGGTGCGGCGGGAACTGAACGGCCGGCCGCTGGACGACCACCTGGACTCGGACGGCGAGCTGGCCGCCGACGAGTTCAGCCTGGAGGTGGCGGAGTTGCTGCGCAACGCGGGTCCCTGGGGACAGGGGTTTCCGGAGCCGCTGTTCGACGGGCTGTTCGAGGTGGTGAGCAGCCGGGTGGTGGGGGAGAGGCACCTCAAGTTCAGCGTGCGCCCGCCGGATTCGCGGCGGGTGCTGGACGCCATCGCTTTCAACCAGGGCGGCCATCACCCGCTGGCGGCAGGCGCGCGGCTGCGGCTGGCCTACCGGCTGGACGTCAACGAGTACCGGGGCGTGCGCAGCCTGCAACTGGTGGTGGAATACCTGGAACCCCTGGCTGGCTGAAAGGGGGAGGCGAGCCCGGATGCCGGAGATCGAAGTCACCCTGAACATCCCCGCCGACCGCCTGCAGGCCTATTACCGCGACGGCGTGCAGACGGTGCTGGCGCTGGCCAGCGACGGCCGCCGGGTGCAGTTCCCGGTGGCGTCGTTGCGTCCCTTCGTTTCGCACGGTGGCGTCAGCGGTTGTTTCGTGCTGCCGACCGACAGTCGCAACAAATTGATCGAGATTCGCCGGAAGTCTTTCTAAGCCACTGAGAACAGGTTTGTTTTGCGCCGGTCGCTGGATTCCTTCTAGGGATGCCGGTATCATGCGCCGCTTGCCGAATCATTGCCGCACGCGAGTCGAACCATGCTGGAAACCAACCCCATCCGATCCCGTATCAAGGACCTGCAAGGGCGCGCCGAGGCCCTTAGGGGGTATCTTTGACTACGACAACAAGCAGGAACGGCTGACCGAGGTTCGCCGCGAGCTGGAAGACCCGGAGGTCTGGAACGAGCCGGAGCGCGCCCAGGCGCTGGGGCAGGAGCGCGCCCGCCTGGAGGAAGTGGTCGATACCCTGGGCGGACTCCAGCAGAGCCTGGCGGACGCCGGAGAACTGGTCGAACTGGCCGCCGAGGAAGGCGACGAGGAGACCCTGGCCTCGGTGGAGGCCGATCTCGCCGACATGGAGAAACGGGTGGCGGCGCTGGAGTTCCGGCGCATGTTCTCGGGCGAGATGGACGAGGCCAACGCCTTCGTCGACATCCAGGCCGGTTCCGGCGGCACCGAGGCGCAGGACTGGGCCGAGATGCTGCTGCGCATGTACCTGCGCTGGGCCGAGCGCCACGGCTTCAAGACCGAGCTGATCGAGGTGTCGCCGGGCGAGGTGGCCGGCATCAAGAGCGCCACCATCCGGGTCGAGGGGCCCTATGCCTTCGGCTGGTTGCGCACCGAGACCGGCGTGCACCGGCTGGTGCGCAAGTCGCCGTTCGATTCCGGCAACCGCCGCCACACCTCGTTCGCGGCGGTGTTCGTGTCGCCGGAAGTGGACGAGGACATCGACATCGACATCAACCCGGCCGACCTGCGCATCGACGTCTACCGCGCCAGCGGCGCCGGCGGCCAGCACGTCAACCGGACGGAGTCGGCGGTGCGCATCACCCATATCCCGACCGGCATCGTGGTGCAGTGCCAGAACGACCGTTCCCAGCACAAGAACCGCGCCACCGCCATGAAACAGCTCAAGGCCAGGCTCTACGAGCTGGAGATGCAGAAGCGCCGCGCCGACCAGCAGGCGCTGGAGGACACCAAGTCCGACATCGGCTGGGGCAGCCAGATCCGCTCCTACGTCCTCGACCAGTCGCGCATCAAGGACCTGCGCACCGGCGTCGAGGTCGGCAACACCCAGGCGGTGCTGGACGGCGACCTGGATCCGTTCATCGAAGCCAGCCTGAAGAGCGGGCTGTGAACAATTTTATCGGGTTCCAATCGAGCGCAAAGGCGCGGAGCGCGCAAAGGACGCCAAGGAAAACACCGGCAAACACGCCTTTGCGATCCCTTGCGTTCGATTGACCACTACGGAGTCAGACCAGGACCATGACCGAACAAGACGAGAATGCACTCATCGCCCAGCGCCGCGCCAAGCTCAAGGCGCTGCGCGAGGAGGGCTTTGCCTTTCCCAACGATTTCCGCCGCAACGTGGTGGCCGGCGAGCTGCACGCCGAATACGACGACAAGACCGCGGAGGAGCTGGAAGCCGAACCACGGCGGGTCAGCGTGGCCGGGCGCATGATGCTCAAGCGGGTCATGGGCAAGCTCAGCTTTGCCACCCTGCAGGACATGTCCGGCCGCATCCAGTTGTGGGTCGAGCGCGATGCGTTGCCCGAAGGCGTCTATGCGCAATTCAAGAACTGGGACATCGGCGACATCATCGGCGCCGAGGGTGTGCTGACCAAGACGAAGAAGGGCGAGTTGTCGGTGAAGGTGGACAACATCCGGCTGCTCACCAAGGCGCTGCGGCCGCTGCCGGAGAAGTTCAAGGGGCTGACCGACACCGAGGCGCGCTACCGGCAGCGCTATCTCGACCTGATCATGAACGAGGTCACGCGCGAGACCTTCCGCACCCGCACCCGCATCATCGATCACCTGCGCCGTTTCCTGGCCGATCGCGGCTTCCTGGAGGTGGAGACACCCATGATGCAGGTCATCCCCGGCGGCGCCACGGCGAAGCCCTTCACCACCTACCACAATGCCCTGGACATGGAGCTTTTCCTGCGCATCGCGCCGGAGTTGTATCTCAAGCGCCTGGTGGTCGGCGGGTTCGAGAAGGTGTTCGAGATCAACCGCAACTTCCGCAACGAAGGGCTGTCGACGCGCCACAACCCCGAGTTCACCATGCTGGAGTTCTACGAGGCCTACGCCGATTACCGCGACCTCATGGATCTGACCGAGTTGATGCTGCGCGACGTGGCGGAGAAGGTGCTGGGCCGGACGCTGGTCGACTACCAGGGCGAGCAGTACGACTTCGGCAAGCCCTTTGCGCGCATGACGGTGCGTGAGTCCATCCTGCATTTCAACCCGGAGCTCACGGCCGAAGACATCGACGACCTGCAGCGCGCCCGCGCTGTCGCCGGGCGCCTGGACATTCCCCTCAAGGAGGGTTACGGCCTGGGCAAGGTGCAGATCGAGATCTTCGAGAAGACCGTCGAGCATCGCCTCAAGGACCCGACCTTCATCACCGCCTATCCCACCGAGGTGTCGCCGCTGGCCCGGCGCAACGACGAGGATCCTTTCGTCACCGACCGCTTCGAGTTCTTCGTCGGCGGCCGCGAGATCGCCAACGGCTTCTCCGAGCTCAACGACGCCGAGGACCAGGCGGAGCGCTTCCGCAGGCAGGTGCAGGAGAAGGAGGCGGGCGACGAGGAGGCGATGTATTTCGACGAGGACTATATCCGCGCCCTTGAGCACGGCATGCCGCCGACCGCGGGCGAGGGCATCGGCATCGACCGGCTGGTGATGCTGTTCACGGACTCACCCTCCATCCGCGACGTGCTGCTGTTCCCGCACCTGCGTCAATAGGCTTCTTTTTCCTCGCTCACCCTGCGCACCGGCCAGGGCGAGTTGCCGAGGAATTCCATGAAGCGCTCCGGCGCCAGTGGCCGGCTGACCAGGTAGCCCTGCACCTGGTCGCAGCCGGTCATGCGGATGGCGTCCAGCACCTCGTCGGTCTCCACGCCTTCTCCCACCACCTTGAGCCCGAGGTTGTGGGCCAGGTCGACCGTGGAGCGCACGATGGTGGCATCGTCGGCGTCGCTGGTCATGCCGCGCACGAAGGACCGGTCGATCTTGAGTTGGTGGACCGGCAGCTTCTTGAGGTAACTGAGGGACGAATAGCCGGTGCCGAAATCGTCGATGGACAGGTGGATGTCCATGCCCGACAGCCGGGTGAGCACGTCCATGGTGAATTCGGGGTCGCTCATGATGGCGCTTTCCGTGATCTCCAGCGTCAGGCGCGACGCCGGAACGCCGTGCACGACCAGCAGGTCGGCGATCTGGTCCGGCAGGTGCGGGTCACGCAGGTTGTGCATGGACAGGTTGACCGCCACGCTGATGTCGTGGCCGGCCTGGTGACAGTGCGCGCACGCGACAATGGCCTTTTCCAGGATCTGCAGTGCGAAGGGCCGGATCAGGCCGGTCTTCTCCAGCACCGGTACGAACTCGTCCGGCGGCACCGGGCCGCTCTGCGGGTGCACCCAGCGCGCCAGCGCCTCGGCGCCGACGATGCGGTCGCTGACGAGATCCAGCTTCGGCTGCAGGGCGATCTCCATCTGTTTCTTCTGCAGCGCCTCGCGCAGTTCACCGAGCAGGGCCAGGCGGTTGGGGTTGTTGGCATCCTGGCTGTCGTCGTAGACGCAGTAGGCTTCCTTGTTGCGCTTGGCCACGTACATGGCGACGTCGGCGCACTTGAGCAGGGTGGCCGGTTCGTTGCCGTGCTCGGGGTACAGGGCGATGCCCATGCTGGCGCCGATCGAAAAGCTGGTGCCCTCGATGCCGATGGGCGACTCCAGCGCCGCCTGCAACTTGTCCGCCACCACGATGGCGGCCTCGGCGCCGGCTCCCGGCACGACCACCGCGAACTCGTCGCCGCCCAACCGCCCGAGCGTATCCAGCTCGCGCAGGGCATGATGGAAGCGCTTGCCGACGCAGATCAGGAGCTGGTCGCCGACATGGTGGCCGAGGGTGTCGTTGACCTCCTTGAAATGATCCAGGTCGATCATGATCAGCGCCAGCGGTTCCTCGCCGCGCCGCGCCGCCAGGATGCCCTGTTGCAGGCGGTCCTGGATCAGGGTGCGGTTGGGAAGGTTGGTGAGCGGGTCGTGGACTGCCAGGTGCTGCAGTTCCTCGTTGGTGCGGGTGAGTCGCTCGTTGGCTTTCTCCAGCTGTTGCTGCAACAGCCGGGTGCGTTCTGTGGTCTCCGCCAGCTCGCTGAAGAACTGCGCGTTCTCGATGGCGATGCTGACCTGGCCGGCGAACAGGGTGAGCAGTTCCAGGTCGCGCGCCGTGAATTCGCCGCCGCCGCGCTTGTTGATGCCGGCGATACCGCCCAGGAACTGGCGCTTGCCGGTCAGCGGCACCATGATCAAGGAGCCGGCCTTCTTTTCCCACAGGTTGCGTTCGTTGTCGGACAGTTCTTCGAGCGCACCGCGCCACCAGGGGCGGCGGTGGCGCAGCACCCAGCCGCAGATGCCGACGTCGATGGGGAGGGTCTCGCCCAGCAGCTCGCCGGCATGGGCGCCGATGGCGGCACGGTAGGTATAGGAACGGCTGTCCGGAGACAGGATCGCGATATGGACGGTCTCGGCGTCGATCAGCCCGTGGGCCAGCTTCACCACCCGGTCGAACACGCGCTGCAGATCGTACTCGCTGCTGGCGAGTTCGTTGATTTCCTTCAGCAGCGCGATTTCCAGCTCGCGCTGCTGCAGTTGCTCCCGAAGGTCGGTCGGATCAGCCGGTTGCCCTGAGGCGGCCGCCATTGATTACTCCCCGGACTCCATTGCCCGACTAGGTGGAATCCCCTGTCTGTCGTTTCAAGTCCAATCGGCGTTTTCAGCGGGGGCTTGAATCCTTACCGCACCCTGATGATATATGATATGACAAATAGTCTATAACATATTGTAATATATGTAATTATGCAAACATGCCCTGGACTTCCTCGATTTCTTCCCGGCGATCGGTGAGCTCGATCTCATGCACGTCGTCGGCCAGGCCCAGCCGGGCGAAGGCCGGCACGCTGCTCCAGTCGCAGTCGGCCAGCGGATGGCTGCTGTCCAGGCGCGCCTGCAGGTTGGCGACCTGCACCACGTCGATCAGATCGGCCGGACCGTCGTGGCTGCGCTGCAGGTTCTCGTGTTCCGCCGCCACGGCCACCAGGCTGGCGGGAAATTTCCAGTGGCGCAGTATGGCGGCGCCGATGCAGCCGTGCAATTCCCCGATCAGGTCGTCGAGCAGGACGGTGTCCTCCAGCAGTTCGTCGCGTTCCTCGGCGCGGTACAGGATGGGCAGCACGCCGATGTCGTGCAGCAGGCCGGCCAGCATGGCCTGGTCGGGTGCAACCCGGGTGAACTGGGCCGCCAGGGCCCGGGCGATGGCCGCCACCTGTACGCTGTGCTCCCAGACGCCGCGCAGGCGCTGGTCCACGGCGTCGCTGGTGGCCTGGAACATCTGTTTCATGACCTGGCTGGTGACCAGGCTGCGCACCAGGCTGTTGCCCAGCCGCGAGACCACCATGGGCAGACGGTCTATCTCGTTGCGGCCCCGGTACAGTGGCGAGTTGGCGACCTGGATGAGGCGCGCCGACAGGGCGGCGTCCATGGCGATGATTTCGGCAATGCGGTTGGCGGTGGCATTTTCGTCCTCGACGGCGTCGCGCACCCGCAGTGCGACCTCGGGCAGGGTGGGGAGCTGCAGCTCGCCGCTTTCGAGGTCACGGATCAATTCTTCGACAAAGATCTTTCTGGCTTCCATCGGCGGCTCCGTAGCTGGGTTTCGCCGTCGTATTAGCGGCGCAGCGGGCGTCGACTGAAGCGGTCGCCATCCTGTCACACAGCGTTCCGGCAAGGCCCCGGGCGACTCCTCGACGATGCACCATCACGGGTCACCGGACCGGACCCCAAAAGTTGGCGCAAAACCTGATGAAGTGCTTGAAGAAGGCTTGCCAACAAAATGTTATTCATCAGGAAAGGGATAGGGCAGATGACCCACTTCCAGTGCCGGACCCTGGCCGTCGCCGACATGCAGATCGCCCCCCCCTTCGGCGCTGTCGATCTGGATCACCGCCAGCAGCTCGAAGCCGCCGTCGGGATGCGGTGCCGCAGAAACCACCTTGCCGACGCTCTGGCGGTCGTCGTCGGCGCGGAAGATGTCGTCGCCCGGCCGCGGTCGCCGGCTGCCGCCGACGTGGCAGCGGTACATGCGTCGCTTGAGCTTGCCCAGGTACTGCATGCGCGCCACCACTTCCTGGCCGGGATAGCAGCCCTTGCGGAAGCTGACACCGTCGACCAGTTGCAGGTTGACCATCTGCGGCACGAAGGCCTCGCTGGTCTGCGGGTAGATGACCGGCACCCCGGCCTGGATGTCCTGCAGCTCCCAGGCGTCGCGGCCGATGGGTGCGCAGCGCACGTTGAGCTTGTCCCAGATGGCGGCGGCCCTGCCCACGCTGGTGAATATTTCATAGCTGGGATGTACGCCGGGCACACGGATGACGATGCAGTCGTGGTCGGCCACCATCTCGTCGACGTCGGCCGGCAGGGAGCCCGCTGCGGCGGCCAGTTCCTCCTCGGCATCCGGGCCGGCGACGCCCAGGTGCACGAAGGTGTCGCTGGCTTCCTCGAGGTTGACCCGGGAGCGCAGTACGAACATGCGCAGCCGCGACAGCAGTGCTTCGGTCATACTGGCCGGCAGCGACAGGTAGTAGCTGTCGCCGTGACGGAAGATGCGAAAGTCGGCCAGCAGCCGGCCCTTGGCGTTGCACAGACCGCTGAACTGGCTGTGGCTCTCGTCCACCTCGCGCAGGTCGTTGGTGAACTGCGCCTGCAGGAACTCGGCGGCGTCCTCGCCGTGCACCGACACCAGGCCGTAGTGCGAGAGATCGGCGAAGGCGGTGCCGGTCAGGGCCACGCTCAGCTCGCGCCGCGGATTGCCGTAGTGCACCACGCCCAGTTCGTCGAACTCGGCCCCGGCGTTGCGCAGGAAGTCTTTCCAGTCGGGTATCATGGCTCGTGCGTCACCTCGAAAGGGGGAGACCGGAATGGTAGACACTCAGGCTGCGGGTGTCACCCTGCAATCGGTGCGGGGAAGGGCGGCGCACGTTGAACCCCGGCGCGGTCTGGTGGTATAAACGGCAAAAGACAGGGCATGTCGTTCCACATGGTCACAGACAAACCAGCGCCGAAGTTTCTCAACCTGCTGCAGATCCGCCTGCCGCCGGGCGGGGTGACCTCCATCGCCCACCGCGTCTCCGGTGTGTTCCTGTTCTTCACGATTCCCTTCGCGGCCTGGCTGTTCGACCTGTCGCTGCGCGACACCGGCGGTTACCGGCAGGTGCTGGACTGGCTGCACACGCCGCTGCTGCGGCTGGTCGCGGCCCTGCTGGTGTGGTCTCTCGCCCATCATCTGCTGGCCGGCCTGCGGCATCTGCTTCTGGACGTCGGCATCGGTGTCGAGCGGCTGCCGGCGCGGCGTTCCGCGCAACTGGTCAACTTCGCCGCACTGGGGTTCGCCGCCCTGTACCTGGCAGCACTGGCATGACCCGTGCGGCGCAGGGACTGCGCGCCTGGCTGTTGCAGCGGTTCACCGCCCTCTATCTGGCGGCTTTCCTCGTCTACGCCGTCGCCCGCCTGTTGCTGACGCCGCCGGCCGGCTACGATCAGTGGCTGGCCTGGATGGGCCAGCCGCTGACCGGCGTGGCGCTCACCCTGTTCGTCGCGGCGCTGGCGCTGCACGCCTGGGTCGGAATACGTGACGTCCTCATCGACTACGTGCATGCCGTGTGGCTGCGCCTGTCGCTGATGGCGGTGGTGGCCCTGCTGCTGCTGGGCAGCGGCCTGTGGGTGACGCGCGCGCTGCTGCTGGCGGCCATGCGCGCCGCGCAGGTGGGCGCATGACGCTGGCGCGGCGCCGTTTCGACACCCTCATCATCGGCGCCGGCGGCGGCGGGCTGCGCGCCGCCCTGCAGCTTGCGCAGGCGGACGCGCGGGTGGCGGTGGTGTCGAAGGTGTTCCCGACCCGCTCCCACACCGTGGCCGCCCAGGGCGGCGTCAACGCCGCGCTCGCCAACGTGCTGCCCGACAACTGGCACTGGCACATGTTCGACACCGTCAAGGGCAGCGACTACCTCGGCGACCAGGACGCCATCGAGTACATGTGCCGCGCCGCCCCCCGGGTGGTGTACGAACTGGAGCACTTCGGCGTGCCGTTCTCGCGGCTGGAGTCCGGTCGCATCTACCAGCGCGCCTTCGGCGGCCAGAGCCGCGACTTCGGCGGCGAACAGGCGGTGCGAACCTGTGCGGCCGCCGACCGTACCGGCCACGCCATCCTGCACTCCCTGTACCAGCAGAACATCCGCGCCCGCACCCACTTCTTCGACGAATATTTCGCCATCGACCTGGTGAAGGACGACGAAGGCTATTTCCTGGGCGCCCTGGCGGTGGACATCGCCAGCGGCGAGCCCCTGCTCATCGAGGCCAAGACCACGATTCTGGCCACCGGCGGCGCCGGCCAGTTGTTTCGCACCAACACCAATGCGCTCATCAACACCGGCGACGGCATGGCCATGGCGCTGCGCGCCGGCATTCCGCTGCAGGACATGGAGTTCTTCCAGTTCCATCCCACCGGTATCGCCGGCAAGGGCATGCTCATCACCGAGGGGGCGCGCGGCGAGGGCGGCTACCTGGTCAACGCCGACGGCGAACGCTTCATGGAGCGCTACGCGCCCAACGCCAGGGACCTGGCCAGCCGCGACGTGGTCAGCCGCGCCATCGCCACCGAGGTGCGGGAGGGCCGCGGCGTCGGCCCCAACAGGGACCACGTGCTGCTGAAGCTCGACCACCTGGGCGCCGACATCGTCAGGAAACGCCTGCCCGGCATCCGTGACATGGCGCTGACCTTCCTGCACATCGACCCGGCCGAGACACCCATCCCCGTCTATCCTACCGCCCACTACACGATGGGCGGCATTCCCACCGATCGTCACGGCCAGGTGGTGGTGCCGGTGGCGCAGGGCGCCGAGGAGCCGGTGCCGGGCCTGTACGCGGTGGGGGAATGCGCCTGCGTGTCGGTGCACGGCGCCAACCGCCTGGGCGGCAATTCGCTGCTGGACATCCTGGTGTTCGGCCGCGCGGCAGCCAACCATGTCATCGCGCAGTTGGGCGAACAGCGTTACCACCGGCAGATGCCGGAACGGGCGGCCGAGCCGGCGCTCGCGCGGCTGGCGCGCTGGGAGCGGCCGGGGCAGGGCGAGTCGGTCGGCGCGCTGCGCGACGAGCTGGCGCGCGTCATGGAAGACCATTGCGGCGTGTTCCGCAACGAGGACGTGCTGCGCGAGGGCCTGGACAAGGTGCGCACGCTGCGCGAGCGCCTGCAGCGGGCCGGCATCGACGATCACAGCCGGGTGTTCAACACCGCCCGCATGGAGGCGCTGGAACTGGAGAACCTGATGGACATCGCCGTGGCCACCGTCACCTCGGCGCTGGCCCGCACCGAGAGCCGTGGCGCCCACTCGCGCATCGACTACCCGGAGCGCGACGACCAGCGCTGGCTCAGGCACAGCCTCTACAACGGCGCCGACGGCAGCATGGACTACAAGCCGGTGCGCATGAAACCGCTGACGGTGGAGACTTTCCCGCCGAAGCCGCGTACCTACTGAGGGTGCAGTCATGAAATTCTCCATCTACCGCTACGACCCGGACCAGGACGACAAGCCCTACATGCGCGACTACGTGCTCGACGACGCCAGGATCGAGCCCGGCATGATGCTGCTCGACGCGCTGTTGCTGCTCAAGGCGCAGGACGAGACGCTCAGTTTCCGCCGTTCCTGCGGCGAGGGCGTGTGCGGTTCGGACGGCATGAACATCAACGGCCGAAACGGCCTGGCCTGCGTCACGCCGCTCAAGAATCTCGCGCAGCCGGTCAAGCTCAGGCCGCTGCCCGGCCTGCCGGTGATCCGCGACCTGGTGGTGGACCTGGCGCAGTTCTACAGCCAGTACCGGGCCGCGCGGCCCTGGCTGATCAACGACGAGCCCTGCCCGGAAGTCGAGCGCCTGCAGACGCCGGCCGAGCGCGAGCGCCTCGACGGCCTCTACGAATGCATCCTGTGCGCCTGCTGCTCGACGGCCTGCCCGTCGTTCTGGTGGAACCCGGACAAGTTCCTGGGGCCGGCGGCGCTGCTGCAGAGCTGGCGTTTCCTGGCCGACAGCCGCGACCGCGCCACCGAGGAACGGCTGGACGGGCTGGAAGGGCCGTTCCGGCTGTTCCGCTGCCATACCATCATGAACTGCGTGGACGTCTGTCCCAAGGGGCTCAACCCGACTCGCGCCATCGGCCACATCAAGGAGCTGATGGTCAAGCGCTCGCTGTGAGTACGGATGCCACGCTGTCGCGGCTGCGCTGGAAATGCCGGCGCGGCATGCGCGAACTGGACCTGCTGCTGCTGGCTTTCCTGGAGCGCGGCTACGCTGCCCTGGACGCCGGCGGCCGCGCCTGTTTCGAACGCCTGGTGGAATACCCCGACCAGGTCCTGCTGGAACTGCTCATGGGCCACATGGCCCCCGCGGACAGGGATGTCGCACAACTCGTGGAACGGATTCGCGCCTGCGCTGCGGCTTGACTGGCGGCCCTCGCGTACCCTGGGCCGGCTGCTGTAT
>Ga0256841_1003350_pt1 | contig 12031 bp, 10 predicted proteins | sample 356308metaG_FD_185971 | JGI IMG/M metagenome (GOLD analysis project Ga0256841, IMG submission 185971) | Hydrothermal vent microbial communities from Mid Atlantic Ridge, Atlantic Ocean - 356-308 | ecosystem: Environmental > Aquatic > Marine > Hydrothermal vents | place: Atlantic Ocean: Mid...
GCCGTTTAAATAGACATCTTTAAAGGGCTTCTCCCCCATAAATTCATACCCGGCAATGATCATCCGGGCAACCCAGAAGAAAAGAATATCCGGACCGGTGACCAGGGTATCGGTTGGGTAAAAATAATCCAGATCGGGCGTTTTCTCGGGCCAGCCGAGGGTGGCAAAGGGCCACAGCCAGGAGGAGAACCAGGTATCCAGCACATCCGGGTCTTGATGAAGACGGTTGCTGCCGCATTTACGACAGGCATCCGGTGCCTGCTGGGCGGCCATAATTTCCCCGCAATCATCGCAGTAATACACCGGTATCCGGTGCCCCCACCACAATTGGCGGCTGATGCACCAATCGCGGATATTTTCCATCCAGTGCACGTAGGTTTTAATCCAGCGTTCCTCGGGATGCAGTTGGATATCATGATTCACCACCGCCTCCAGCGCCGGTTTTGCCAGCTCCTTCATCCGCACAAACCATTGAGTGGATAAATACGGTTCGATCACCGTATCGCAGCGCTGGCAATGCCCCACACTGTGAGGATGAGATTCGATCTTCTCCAGCAGATTTAACTGTTCCAGCGCCGCTACCACTTTTTTCCTGGCGGCAAAGCGATCCAGTCCGGCAAATTCTCCGGCATTCTCATTCAGGGTGGCATCTTCATTCATAATGTTAATTTGCGGGAGATGATGCCGCTCACCCACCAGAAAATCGTTGGGATCATGTGCCGGGGTGACTTTTACCACCCCGGTGCCGAATTTGGGGTCCACATGTAAATCGGCGATCACCGGTATTTCCCGGTTCATCAGGGGGAGCACCACGGTTTTGCCAATGTATTTTTTATAACGTTTGTCATCGGGATGCACCATCACTGCGGTATCGCCCAACATGGTTTCCGGGCGGGTGGTGGCAACCACCAGGTATTTTTTGCTGTCTTTAATGGGATAGCGGATATGCCACAGCTTCCCCTCGGTTTCCTTGTAAATCACCTCTTCATCGGAGAGGGCGGTTCCGCAGCGCGGGCACCAGTTGATGATGTATTTACCCCGGTATATCAGCCCCTTTTCAAAAAGGCGGATGAACACCTCCTGGACCGCGCGGGTGTAGGGCTCGTCACGGGTAAAACGTTCCCGACGCCAGTCGCAGGAGCATCCCATCATCTTCAACTGCCGGATGATGGTGCTGCCGTTTTTTTCCTTCCACTCCCAGACCCGCTTAATGAACTCCTCCCTGCCCAGATCATGACGGGTTAAGCCCTCCTTGCGGAGTTCCTTTTCCACCACATTCTGGGTGGCAATGCCGGCATGGTCGGTGCCCGGCAGCCACAGGGTCTCATAGCCCAACTTCCGGTGAAACCGAATGAGTACATCCTGGATGGTGTTGTTAAAGGCATGACCGATATGGAGCGCCGAGGTCACATTGGGCGGCGGTATCACAATGGTATAGGGAGTCCGCTCCGGGTTGACATCGGCATTAAAATAGCCATGTTCCAGCCAGTCCTGGTACCAGCGGCTTTCCACTTCCTGGGGCTGATAGACTTTGGGGATGTCCCGGGTGATGGCTTTGTTATCCTGACTCATTTTCCCTCTTTAGGTTTCTCACGTACAATAATCTTCCCGATCAAGTCGGATGTTGATACTTTCCTGGCGTTGACGGAAGCCTTGAACCGCAAAATATAATATGCGCCAGGAAGTATTGCAAAATAATAGAATATTCGTCAGCGTTGTGGGGAACATCACAGAAAACCGGAGAGATTCCCTTTACACCGGTGGGTTTTACCGCGGTCCGATAGCGGTTTTGCTTGATAGTCATCCCGGCACACCTTAAATTGAACTCGACTGTAAAGGACAAAGGATGAGGCAAAGGCGGAGGAATGGGATACCTTCGCCTCTGCCTTCACCTTTACCGGATGTTTTACCACTGTCTCTGCTGTTGCCTCATGGTGATTCGCATAAAAAAAGGAAGGACATGCCCGGAGTGAAGCTCAATCCCTTCTTGCCCCTGCGTAAAAAACGCTGCCGGGTGGTCTATCGCAGCGAGTATATCACCTCGGTCCACACCCGGGATGCGCATCGTGCCTTCGATGTGATGAAGTTTAAAAAAATCCGTGACCGCTTGATTGAAGAAGGCTTGCTGCGGCGAAAAGATTTGCTGAAAGGCGAACGGGTAAGCGATGAAGACATTCTGCTGGTGCACAAAAAGACGTACCTGGATTCCCTGAAAAGCCCTATGGTGGTCGGGCAGTTGTTGATGCTGGATTATGTCAATCCCTGGGATGAGTATATTTTCGAATATTTTCGCTACATTACCGGGGGAACCGTTCTGGCGGTGGATTACACCGTGCATCACCGGATTCCGGTATTTAACCTGGGAGGCGGTTATCACCATGCCCAGCCGGCAAAAGCGGAAGGATTCTGCCTGATCAATGATGTGGCAATTGCCATTGAAAAAATACGGCGCACCGGGAAGGTAAACCGGGTACTGATTGTCGATCTTGATTACCACCAGGGCAATGGCAACCTGCTGATTTACCAGCATGATCCTGATGTGTTCACTTATTCCATCCATGCCGCCACCTGGGAGGAAATTGACAAGGAAAACAACCTGGATATTGTGCTGCCGCTGCACACCGGGGATGAGAAATACCTGTCGGTTCTGGAAGAGAGTCTGCCGGCGGTGCTGCAAAATTTTCACCCGGAATTGGTGGTGTATATTGCCGGCAGCGACCCATACCGCAAGGATGAGCTGGGTGAATTTGAGTTGACCGAAGAAGGGATGTTGAAACGGGATCAATTTGTTTACCGCCTGATCCGGAAACGGAAACGACCGCTGGCGATTGTCGCCGGGGGCGGCTACGGTAAAGATAGCTGGAAGGTGTATTACAATTTTATCCGCTGGGCGCTGCGGCATGGCTGATCAGCAGGCGCGGTCAGGTTTGTCTTGGTATTGGGGCGCTAGTGCATCTCGGCGTAGTAAGTCTGTCACCTCAGCCGCTGCGGAATGAATCCCGCAGCTAAGAAATGAAACCCGTCTAAAGGCGGCTTTAGTCGTCTTCCACTTTTTAGCCTGATGGTTTATCTTCAGGCGGGGAATGGCGGATTATCTCTGCCGTGATGCATTAGGCTGTTGGCTGTTAGGTTGTTGGGGGGGGTAAACCCTGAACCTGGATGTTCTCCGGGTTTCAATAGAATCGTTCGGGATACCCCAATCCCCGGCGAAAGCACAGGAGAAAGTAATGGCAAAAGCGAAAAAAGATAAGAAAGAGCTCTTTCAGAAACTCTTTCAAAAAACCGCGAAAGAGGATGCCCCTCCCCTGGATCTCAGCGAAGAGGATTTATTGGGGTTGAATGTTGAGGATCGCCCCTCGTTGCTGTTTTTGGGAACCTACTCGAAGGAGCAGATCCAGCGGGGATTGGAAAAATACGGCGTGTGGGAAGAACTGGAGCGGCGCGGATTCGGTAATCTGCGCATCACCATGGATACCCGGGACCCCTACCGGCAGCGCCTGGCAATTCATTCGGTAATCGAGAAATTAGGGGATAGCCTGCTGTTAGCTGAGATTGTGGTGAAACGGGATGTGCTCACCCTTACCCCGGACTTTGATTATCCCTACGCCAACCGCTCCTTTGATGTCCTGGTTATTGAATGGTTAGCCCTGCAGGACCCGCGGCTTGCCTTTACCGAAGCGAAGCCCCGACTTCCCGGGCAGCAATATCCCGGGCTGGGGATGTCCCGGGAGGTATTGACCCTGCTTACCCTGGCATGCAAACGACTCAATTTAGCCGGCATCATCAACGTGCCGCAGTATTTTCACAATGCCCATATCTACTCCCGGGTCGCCTCATTCATTGACCCGGTTTGCGAGGGGAAACGACTTGCCCTTACCCGGGATTTGCTTTCCCGGCACTCGCTGGCAAAAGTCTCCTGGGCAATTGACTGGGGCTGTGTGCGGGAAAACGAACAGTCCTTCCAGTGGTTCACCTCGCAGCAACTGGTTCCCCTCTGCAAAGAAATCCGCACTTATTTTTCCCACCCGGAATTTACCACCCGGGTGAAAGCGGCGGAGGAGCAATACCGCTATGTTTTGGATGAGGCTTGCTGGGAAGAGAAGGGGGAAAAGGAGAAATCAGGATATTCGAAAAGATGAGGGGGTTCATCGCTCTCCTCCAAATCGCTCAGGGATGCCCCCGAAGGGATTCCGTTGGAACAATATCTGACGGTTGTAATTTTCTCCGCAAAACTTACCTCATGTTGCCCATGGCACGGGAGCGGCAGAAAGGCAACATCATGTGGGTGGCATATTCTCTTCACATTTACCATTCGCCACTTACTATGGCTAATTTCCACTTGCGATTTTCCTAAAAATGTATCATATTTGTTTACAATTAACCATTGTCTATAAAATAAAACTATTTGTTTGTTATGGAAGCCATCCGGGAACTTGCCCAGCGATTAAAAGAAGCCCGCAACCAACTCGGGTTAACCCAGGAGGAGGCTGCTGCCCGGCTGGGAATCCGCCGCGAATACCTTTCCGTTCTGGAGAGCGGAAAGCGGCAAATTCCCTTGCGTTTTCTTCACAAAGCCTCCCGGGTATATGGAGTGCCGACGGGCTGGTTTTACGGTAGTGGCGCTCCTCGCCATTCCTTTGGTTTTCTTCTTCGGCAGGGAGAGTCACTTTTTCCGGAGAGCCGCGCTCAACTGGTGCGGTTTCAGCATCTCGCCGAAGCCATTGCCGAACTACGCCGGATGCTGGGAATTTCTCCGATGGAACTGCCCCAGTACCCCCTTACTCCGGAACTGCTGGAAAAACAGGCGCGGGATGCCGCCATTTCCGAACGGGCACGGCTGGGATTGGATGATGATCCGATTCCCAATTTAGGCGACCTGTTAGAGGAGCAGGGGGTTGCCATCATTCGGTTGCCAATGAAGAGCGGGGAACTTTCCGGCGCCATGGCATACGATCAGGAATTAGGCGGCTTTATCCTAATCAACGCCAACGAGGCTCCCACCCGCCAACTCTGGACCATCGCCCATGAATATGCCCACCTGCTGAAGGATGCCGGTAAAGGATACAGCGCCCCGGAGGTTATTGATGAGAGTGGCAGAGCGCTAGCAAAGCTGCACCTCATGGAACGCTTTGCTAACCGTTTTGCCGCCCATTTTCTGATGCCGGAAGATACGCTCAAACGTATCATTGAATTCCAATATGAAGGCAACCTAAATTACTGGTCATTAATTTCCTTAAGGCAAACCTTTGGGGTAAGCTTCGAGGCGCTGCTGCATCGTCTGATAGAACTAAAATACTTTACCCGAAAAGAAATCACTCGCTGGAATCCGGAAAAGCTGCGGCAACTGGAAAAGCGTTTTTTTGATCAGGCGGAGCCCCGGCAACGTTTTATGCCCTCCCGTACCCTGTGGGAACTGGCTATTACCGCAGTGTGGAAAGAAAAAATCAGTGCAGGTTATTGCGCAGAAGTGTTAGGCATTAGTGAAATGGAAGTTACAGATATTTTATTTGAGTTGGAGGAGGTTCATTTGAGTGAGCAAACGACCTGAGATTATTGCCGACACCTCCACATTATCCAATTTTGCCCGAAGCGGCTGGTGGTGGGTATTGGAAAGACTGTTTCCGGAAGGTATGTTCACCCCGGATGATGTGATGGTAGAAATTGAAAAAGGAATTGAGAAGGGTTATGAGCTTGGTGCAGTCGTGGAAGCACAGGGGAATTGGTTGGAAGTCATCGAGGTATTGAGTGATACTGAGGTGACAATACTGCAAAGATTGAAAACCAAATATAGGGCAATTCGCCAAGGGGCGGAAGGCACAGTGCTGGCAATTGCCGGGGTAAGACAGTTAGCTTGCCTGATGGATGATAAAGCTGCCATCCGGGCAGCCAGGGAGCTGGGAATAGCGGTTATCACCACCTATGACGTGCTGCAACGGGCACTTCGAAACGGTATCATTAGCCAGAAAGACCTTCAGAAAGTGACAACTGATTTATCACAAAAAGCGCGATTCAAGATAAAAGAAGGATAGTTCATGGAGTCCTAAAAAACACAAATGCTTAGCGAAACACCCGGCAACCAAATAAGAGTAACCGAAAAAGAATAAATGATATTATCCTCCAAAGAGGGAGAAATCTACCCGTTTTTCTCCTTCTAAGAGGAAGAGATTTAAGAAGCTTCTTGTGTTCCGCCCTTTCTACTTAATGAAAAGGTATAGGATATTGGGAAGGATGGTTTATCGCTCAGGAATGGGAATTTCTGAGCGATGGAAGGTGAAGGGGTGTGTTTTCAGAGGTGAAAGCTTGTTCAACAGTTTTTGGGATGTGTTTTTTTTAATCCTGAATTATTCGCCAAAAAAGCATCGAGAATACAGAGAAATCGAGGGGGTATAGACTATTACAGAGCGATGGCTCACCATAGGCTATTAGGCTTTACAATGGATAACCACCATGAAATACGATCCCGAGAAACATCATCGTCGTTCCATCCGATTACGCGGTTACAATTACACCCAACCCGGTGCTTATTTTGTTACCCTGGTTACCCAGGACCGCATGCCGTTGTTCGGCAAAATTATAGACGGTCGCATGCAATTATCCCGTTTTGGTAATATTGTGGACATGATATGGCGTCGATTACCGCACCATTTTCGCCACATTCGGTTAGATGAATATGTGGTGATGCCCAACCATTTCCACGGCATTATATGGATCGTGAGGGATAAAACCGGCAATAAAACCGTAGGGGCGAGGCATTCACAAGATGAAACATGCATTGGAATTCCTCATAATTATTGCCATTTACAAAATCCACAAAATTTTCCCGGGAATGCCTCGCCCCAACGTCCCACCGGCGCCCCGTCCGGTTCATTGGGTGCCCTCATCGGGAATTTCAAATCCATTTCCACCCGACGCATTAACGGGATACGCCGAACCCCGGGCGCACGGGTATGGCAACGGAATTATTACGAACGCATCATTCGCGATCAACAAGAATTGAATGCCATACGCCAATATATTATTGATAATCCTCGACAGTGGCTCCAAGACCGCGAATTTGGTAAATAAAATGGCGTTTTTGAAACTGCTCCGCAGTTTTTTTCCACAACTCCAACACTCAGCATCCTTTCAGAATGCTTCCACCTCTCAGCCGAAGGCTCACTCCCTGGCACCCCTACTGCACATTTACTTTTCCCCTTCATCTCCCTTTTGCACCTCAAAACCACCCGTTTCATAATTTCAGGGTGGTTTTTCCTTCGATAAAGCAAACGCCGGAAAACCCCATTATATTTCACAAAGCGATTGCATTTTTTGCCCTTGACATTTAAATTCACCCCGCTGAAATTAAGAGGAGTATATTCTTTATGAAAATCAAAGCCATTCAAATTCGGAAAGGCAACGTCATCGAATTTAAGAATGACTTATATCGGGTGACAGAAGCAACCCACGTGACCCCCGGCAAGGGACAGGCGCTCATGCAAATCAAAATGAAACGGCTCTCCGACGGCACCCGCGCCGAAAGCCGCTTTCGCCCCGATGAATCGGTTGAAAAAGCAACCCTGATTACCAAAGAGTTCCAATACCTCTATCAAGACGGGGATATGTATTATTTTATGGACCTGGAAACATACGAGCAACTTCATATCACCCGGGAAATGTTGGGAGATGATGTGCTCTACCTGCTGCCGGAAACCGTGGTGCAAATTCAATTTCACGAGGGCAATCCGATTGGCATTGAACTGCCGGCATCGGTGGAACTAAAGGTTGTGGAGACCGAACCCAATATTCGCGGCGCCACGGCGACCAGTTCCTACAAACCGGCAACCCTGGAAACCGGGCTGGTGGTGCAAATACCGCCTTTTATTGAGACCGGGGAAATCATTCGCATTGATACCCGAGACGGCAAATACCTGGACCGGGTTAGCAAATGAAGTGAGAAGGGTTACGGAACTTCAACAGATACGGCATGTTATTATATTCAGATGGAATGGGTGAAGTTACGACAAATTGGAAGAGAGTTCACGTTTCATTCCATTGTTTATCGACCTTATGTGGAGTCGATACGTTTAATTTTGAGGTAGTATGTAACCGTCTTATAAGTTGGATTTAGCTTAAGGAGGAATTTGATGAAGTTAGGTCGTCCCATTGTTATGTTAGCCCTGCTGATTGGATTTATCACCGCTGCTTTTGCCCAGGATGCAGCACAGGAGGCAGCCAACGAGGCAAAGAAACTATTTAATGCTGGCAACAAATATTATCGCCAGGGAAACTACGACAAGGCGTTGGAAAATTATCAAGCCTCTGTACAGAAAGACCCCAGTTTTGCAACTGCGTATTACTGGATTGGAAATGTCTATAAAAAGAAACGGGACTATGTGGATGCGGAAAAAGCTTATCAAACTGCGATTAAAAAAGATGGTCAACTGGTGAAAGCCTATACCGCCCTTGGTTATGTGCAGATGATTCAGCAGAAATACAACGAAGCGATGAACAGCTATAAGGCGGCCTTAAACATTGACAAGACGAATGCCAAGGCGTATTGGGGATTGGGAGAAATTTACCGTCGCCAAAAGAATTACAATAAAGCTGCCGAAAATTTCAAGATTGCCACGGAACAAAACGGGAAATTTGCTCAAGCCTGGCAGGGTCTGGGAATTTCTTATTATGAATTGGGCGAATACACCAAAGCGATTGGAGCCCTTCAGAAAGCAATTCAATATCACCGCAGACGTTCTTTGAAAGGGGATAATTACCTCCGTCTGGGCGATGCATACTTTAAATTAAAAAAGTATGCCGAAGCCGAGAAGGCATATAAGAACTGTCTTTCCTACGCCAAAAAGAGTGTTGTGAAGGCCGGCGCTAATTTCGGGTTGGGAGAAATTTATAAGTTGAGGAAGAACACCCGGCAGGCAATTCTGTATTATACGGCTGCCAGCAAAGACCGCAACTGGAAACAGCGCGCCGAATACGAAATTGACCTGCTGAAGCACCCGGAAAAATATGCGTATTGAGAAAAGGGCGCAACGTGCTCTTTTTCCCCTGGCAGGAGGTGTTTAAAAACCGGGTATTTATTCGCTGTTAGTAGTTGGCTATTGGCTGTTAGCAGCGTTTTTTCGCCAATAGCCGATATACGACCTGCATCGTTAACAAAACGTTTTAGTTAAGTGCCATAACTTAGCAGTGATAGAAACCGTAAAACCCAAAACAAGAAAGGAGTCGTATTTTTTATGATCAATGTAAAAGTACGCGACAACGAATCGTTTGAGAAAGCATTGAAACGCTTTACCAAAGCCTGTGAGAAATCGGGATTGATGGCAGAGATTAAAAAACATCAACATTACGAAAAGCCGAGCGAACGGCGGAAACGGCGTTTGAATGCGGCTCGTCGCAAAATGCGTAAATTAATGGCAGAATATCGTTAGTTGAACCAACTCTTTATTTACCCGCTGCTGTTTGGGAAAGGATGAATTGTTATGAGCCTGCAGGAAAAACTTATGGAAGATATGAAGCTGGCGATGAAATCCGGGGATAAGGTTCGACTGGAAACTATCCGCGGGTTACGGGCACAGATAAAAAACAAGCAGATTGAACTTGGGAAAGAGTTGACCGATGAAGAGGTGCTCCAGGTATTGATGAGCGCTGCCAAGAAGCGGAAGGAATCCATCGAGCAATTTCGTGCCGGTGGTCGGGATGACCGCGCCGAGGAAGAACAGCAGGAGTTGAACATCATCCAATCTTATCTCCCCGAACAAATGAGCGAAGCGGAAATTTCCCGCCTGGTGGAACAAACCATCCAGGAGGTGAACGCCGCCTCCATCAAAGATATGGGGAAAGTGATGGGCACTATTATGCCCAAAGTAAAAGGCAAAGCGGACGGGAAATTGGTTCAACAGATTGTAAGAGAAAAATTAAGCGCCCTTTAAATGCACTATTTTGATATCATCATTTTAGTAATTTTAGCCGGGTACATTATCAATGGGATTCGCAAGGGATTTTTTCATGAAGTGTTGGGATTTGTTGGATTATCGGGCGGTATCCTTGCCGGTGTACTGGGTGCTCCTGCCTTAAGCAACTGGATCTGGGATTATTTACCCTCCCTTCCGGACATCGCTGTTTACCTGATTAGCTTTTCCCTCCTGTTTACCGGATTTTATTTCCTTGCCCGTCTGTTGGCTCACATGCTGAAATCTCTCAGTGAAAACATGTTCCTCGGTTGGCTCAACAATCTAATGGGCGGCATTGTCGCCGGATTGAAAGGCTCCATCATCCTCAGCGTTATTTTTATGTACCTGGCGTTTCTGCCCTGGCAAAAATGGGTCGATAATTATAAAGACCAGAGCAAATTGTATAAACCGATTTATAAATTTGTCCCGTTTCTGTATGATGCGATCGGCTCCCCGGAAGATTTACCCGATGAGGTGTGGGACATCCTCCAGCACGGTGGCAGAGAAATTATTCAGGAGAAATTGGAAGATATTAAAGATAACGTGAAAGATGCCATCTGAGCCTTAACGGACCTGCCTGTTGTGAAAACGAATTCCCCAAAACAAGACAACATCTCTCTTCAGCAACTTGAATTTCCCCATCTGCTGGAAACGCTTTCCACCCTGAGTGTGACCCCCTATGGGAAAACGGCACTGGAAGCCCTTTCCTCGTCAACCGATCCGCAAATTGTCGAACGATGGTTATCCGAAGTGGAAGAAATGGTGGGGTTTCTGGAAGCCGGAAATGCCATCCCCCTTTCCGGCTTTACCGATATTGAACCGTACCTGAGCAAAATTCAACCGGAAGATGCCTACCTGGACCCCGGTGAGTTATGGGAGTTCAAAAATGTGCTGCGGTTGATGGGAGAGGCGAATCACTTCTTTAAAGAACACCGGGAGGAGGCGCCCCTGCTTTACGAATATGGCAAAGGGGTGCATTACCACCGGCAAATTGTCAAGGAGATTGAAGCAACCGTTGATGCCGGAGGCGAGCTATTTGACAATGCCAGCCCGGAACTGCGGCGGATTCGCATTAAAATCCGCACCCTGCTTTCCCAGCAAAAGAAAGTGCTCACCGAGGTTCAGAAACGATATGCCGAGTTTTCCCGGGATGAGATCGTCACCCTGCGCGACGGCCGGCTGGTGCTGGGCATCCTCCCGTCTTTTGTGAACAAAGTCAGCGGGGTGGTGCATGGCACCTCCGCCACCGGGGCAACGGTTTTCGTGGAACCCATGGAAACTCTGCAAATCAGCAACCAGGTGCAAAATCTGAAGATTGAGGAGCGCACCGAAATCATTAAAATATTACGATTCTTAACCGGGTTAATCCGCCAGGTGCGGGAGGATATCTTTTATGCCATCCATAACCTCGCCCGGCTGGATGTGATATATGCCAAAGCCCGCCTCGCCCTTCAACTCCGGGCGTCAAAACCGAAACTAATCAATCGGGCATATCTCAACATCCGGGATGGAAGACATCCCCTGTTGATTCTAAAAAGCGGTCATCAAAACGTGACGCCCCTGAATCTGCACCTGGGAGAACCGTTTCACGTGCTGGTGATTACCGGTCCTAACGCCGGGGGAAAAACCGTGGCGTTAAAGACCGTCGGGCTGCTGTTGCTGATGACCCAATATGGCTTGCTTATCCCGGCGCATCCGGACAGCGAAATCCCCCTGTTTCCTCAAATTTTGGTGGACATCGGGGATCGGCAATCGCTGGAACAGGACCTGAGCACCTTTTCGGCGCACATTATCCGCCTGCGGGATATTTGCGCTGCCGCTGACCAACAAAGCCTGGTGCTGTTGGATGAAATCGGCGCCGGCACCGACCCCAAAGAAGGCTCCGCCCTGGCAATCGCAATTTTGACCGAGTTGGCTCAGCGGAACATCCTCACCATCGCCACCACCCACCACGGGGAGTTGAAAGCCTTTGCTCACTCCCACCCGGGTATTGAAAACGCCTCCATGGAATTTGACCTGGAGACCCTCCAGCCCACCTACCGGCTGCGGATTGGCATCCCCGGCAGCAGTTATGCCTTTGCCATTGCCCG
>Ga0256841_1003351_pt1 | contig 12030 bp, 13 predicted proteins | sample 356308metaG_FD_185971 | JGI IMG/M metagenome (GOLD analysis project Ga0256841, IMG submission 185971) | Hydrothermal vent microbial communities from Mid Atlantic Ridge, Atlantic Ocean - 356-308 | ecosystem: Environmental > Aquatic > Marine > Hydrothermal vents | place: Atlantic Ocean: Mid...
CGAGCTCGGCGGCAAGGACCCCGCTTACGTCGCCGACGACGCCGACCTCGCCTATACCGCCGAGAACGTCGCCGACGGGGCCTTCTTCAACGCCGGCCAGTCCTGCGCCGCGATCGAGCGGGTCTATGTGCACGAGAAGGTCTACGACGCCTTCCTGGACGCGCTGGTGGCGGTGGTCGAGGGCTACAAGCTCGGAAACCCCACCGACCCCGAGACCACGCTAGGGCCGCTCGTCCGCACCGCCGCCGCCGACTGGGTGCGGGGCCAGATCCAGGAAGCGCTTTCCAAGGGGGCAAAGGCCCTCGTCGACGAGGCCCGCTTCCCCGCTGCCAGGGAGGGGACCCCCTACCTCGCCCCCCAGGTCCTCGTCGACGTGGACCACTCGATGCGCGTGATGCGGGAGGAGAGCTTCGGCCCGGTCGTCGGGGTGATGAAGGTCAAGGACGACGAAGAAGCGATCCGCCTCATGAACGACTCCGACTACGGCCTCACCGCCTCAGTCTGGACCCGGGACCTGGAGCGCGCCGAACGCATCGGGCGGCGGATCGAAACCGGCACCGTCTTCGCGAACCGCGCCGACTACTTAGACCCCGCCCTCGCCTGGACCGGGGTCAAGGAGACCGGGCGGGGGGTGAGCCTCTCCGAGCTCGGCTACCACCAGCTCACCCGGGTGAAGAGCTACCACTTGCGGCCCCCGGGGTAGGCCCCGGACCCTGCCGTAGACGGAGGCCAAGGTGAACGAGGCGCTCAAAAAGGCCTACGCCCTGGACGCCGCCGGACGCGAGGCCGAGGCCATCCCCCACTACCGCCGGGCGCTCGCCGAGGGGGTGCCCGAGGAAGAGCTCAAGGACGCGCTCATCGGCTACGCCTCCTCGCTCCGGGTGGTGGGCGAGGCGAAGCGGGCCCGCCGGGTGCTCGAGCGGGCCCGCCGCCGCTACAAGGGCGACCCGGCGGTGGAGGCCTTCTACGCCCTGGTCCTTCACGACCTCGGGGAGCACGCCCGGGCGCTCAAGGTGCTTGGCCTGGCGTTGCTAAAGGCGTCCTCCGACCCCGAGCTCGCCGCTTACGCCGGTCCGCTGGCGCGCTACTTCCGCGCCCTCACCCGGAGGCGGCGTCCTTGAGCAGGGGGGCGAACGCCCGGCGGACCTTCTCCACCTTGGGGGCCACCACCCGCCGGCAGTAGGGGACGTCGGGGTTGCGTTCGTAGAAGCGGTGGTGGTAGGGCTCGGCCGGCCAGAAGCGCTTAAGGGGCCTCACCTCGGTGACCACCGGGCGGGGATAGCGGGCCTGAACCCGCTTTAGCACCCGCTCGATCACCGGGAGCTGGGCGGGGTCCTCGTAGAGCACGATCGAGCGGTACTGGGGACCGACGTCGGGACCCTGGCGGTCCTTCTGGGTGGGGTCGTGGACGGCGAAGAAGACCTCGAGGAGCGCCTCGAGGGGAAGCCTCGAGAGGTCGAAGACCACCCGCACCACCTCGGCGTGGCCGGTGGTGCCGGTCGCGACCGCCTCGTAGGTAGGGCGTTCCAGGGGGCCGCCGGCGTAGCCGGGGGTGGCCTCGAGCACCCCCACAAGCGGCCGGAGGGCGGCCTCCAGGCACCAGAAGCAGCCGCCCCCCAGGACGATCGCCTCCCGCCTCAGACCTTGGCCTCCTCCCGCTCGGCCAGCCACTTCTCGGCGGTCATCGCCGCCCGGGTACCCGCCCCCACGCTGGTGGCGAGCTGCTTGTAGATGGGGTCGGCGACGTCGCCGGCGGCGAAGATGCCGGGGACCGAGGTGTGGATCTCGTCGGTGACCTCGATGTAGCCGTCGGGGCGGAGCTCGACGACCCCCTTCAAAAACCCGGTGTTGGGCACCGATCCGATGAAGACGAAGACGCCGTCGGTGGGGTAGACGTACGCCTCGCCGGTCTTCAGGTTCTTGACCCGCACGCCGGTCACCTGGTCCTCGCCGAGGATCTCGGTGACCACGTGGCTCCAGAGGAACTCGATCTTGGGGTTGGCGAACGCCCGCTGCTGGGCGACCTTGTTGGCCCGGAGCTCGTCGCGGCGGTGGATGATCGTCACCTTCTTGGCGAACTTGGTGAGGTAGATGCCCTCCTCCACCGCGGCGTCGCCGCCGCCGACCACCACCACCTCGCGGTCGCGGTAGAAGAAGCCGTCGCAGGTGGCGCAGGTCGAGACCCCCCGGCCGTAGAACTTCTCCTCCCCGGGGACCCCGAGCTTTTTGGGGTTGGCCCCGGTGGCGACGATCACCGCGCGGCCCTTGTAGTTCTTCTCGAAGCCCTTGACCAGAAAGCCGTCGGGCTGGACCTCGAGGCCGGTCACCTCGTCCATCACGATCTCGGCCCCGAACTTCTTGGCCTGCTCGGCCATGCGGTTGGCGAGCTCGGGCCCGCTGATCCCCTCGGGGAAGCCGGGGTAGTTCTCGACCTCCTCGGTCTGGGCGATCTGCCCGCCGGGAAGGCCCTTCTCCACGATCACCGTCTTGAGGTCGGCGCGGCCGGCGTAGATGCCGGCGGTGAGGCCGGCGGGGCCGCCGCCGATGATCACCACGTCGTAGGCCTCGTCCTTCTGTCCGTGGGTTCCCAGTGCTCCGATCTTGAACTCCATCGCCGCCTCCCCACTCACTTTCTTGAGTATAGGGGTCGGGATTCAAAAGGGCGAGGCCCGGTCGCCGCGCCTGGTGACCCCAGGGGGATTCGAACCCCCGTCGCCGCCGTGAGAGGGCGGTATCCTAGGCCGCTAGACGATGGGGCCGACAAGCGGACCGGGCCTCCTTTGGTGACCCCTAGGGGACTCGAACCCCTGCCGCCGGCTTGAAAGGCCGGTGACCTAACCACTAGTCGAAGGGGCCAAAATTGGCTGGGGCGCGTGGACTCGAACCACGACCGGCGGATCCAGAGTCCGCTGTCCTGCCATTAGACGACGCCCCAGCGCACGCCCGGCGGCAGCCAGGCGAACCTTATGCTAGCGAAAATCCCCCGCCTTGGCAAGGCGCCCTAGTCGAGGAAGGCGGCCACCCGGCGGGCGGCCTCCTCCAGCACCTCGGGGGGCTGCACCAGGGCGAAGCGCACGTACCCTTTGCCGCCGGGGCCGAACCCCTGGCCGGGGGCCAGCGCCACCCCCGCCTGCTCGACCAGCCGGAGGGCGAACGCGACGTCGTCGAGGCCCCTGGGGAGCGGCATCCAGAGGTAGAGGCTGGCCTTGGGCGCGGGCAGGGCCACGCCGTAGCGGCGGAGGGCGGCGAGGAGGGCGTCGCGGCGCTTTTTGAAGACGGCGACGTCGCGTCGGATGCGCTCCAGGGGGAGGTTGAGCGCCCGGATCCCCATCCGCAGGATGCCGGCGTACTGGTTGAAGTCGATCGGGGCCTTGACCCGCTCCAGGGCGGCGACGGCGTCGGGGTGGCCCAGGGCGAACCCGAGCCGGACCCCGCCCAGGTGGTAGGACTTGGAGAAGGAGAAGAGCTCGATCGCCCGCTCCCGGGCCCCCTCGACCGCCAGCAGGGGGAGGGCCTCGCCCTCGAAGAGGAAGTCGACGTAGGGGTTGTCGTGGACGAGGAGGAGGTCGTGCTCCTCGGCGAACGCCAGGGCCCGCTGGAAGTAGGCCCGGTCGGCCACCGCGGCGGTGGGGTTGTTGGGGAAGTTGAGGAGGAGGACCCGGGCCCGGTCGGCGACCTCGGCGGGCACCGCCTCCAGGTCGGGCCGGTAGTCGGCGTCCAGGGGGACCGGCCAGACCTCGGCCCCGGCCACCGCCGCCGCCCCCCAGTAGCTGGGGTAGGCGACCTCGGGCATGAGCAGCAGGTCGCCGGGGTCGAGCACCGCCAGCAGCAGGTGGCCGAGCCCCTCCTGGGTGCCGATCAGGGTGAGGGCCTCGGTGTCGGGGTCGAAGCGCCGCCCGAAGCGGCGGGCGAACCAGGCGGTGGCGGCCTCGAGGAACGGCCGGGTGCAGCTTTTCAGGCAGTAGCCGTAGGTCTCCGGCTCCAAAGCGGCCCGGGCCAGCTCCTCCATCGCCTCCCGGGGCGGGGGCAGGTCGGAGGAGCCGATCGAGAGGTCGATGACCTCCTCCCCGGCCGCCCGTCGGCGGGCCTTGGCCTGGTCCATGAGCAGGAAGACCGACTCGGGGACCGCCCGGGCCCGGCGGGAGGCGAACCTATTCATGGGCCTTTCCCCCCCGGTAGGCGCGGCCGGTGAGGGTTTCCAGGGCGTGGGGGATCACCGGGAGGAGGGCCTTCAGGGCGTCGGCGGCCCCCTTGGGGCTGCCCGGAAGGTTGACGATCAGGGTCCGGCCCCGCACCCCCACCACCCCCCGGGAGAGCGCCGCCATGGGGGTGGTCTTCCGCCCCTCGGCCCGCATCAGCTCGGCCAGGCCGGGGGCCTCCTTCTCGATCACCTCGCGGGTGGCCTCGGGGGTGCGGTCGCGGGGGGCGAGCCCGGTGCCGCCGTTGGTGAGCACCAGCTCGAGCCCCTGCTGGTCGGCCCAGAGCCTTAGGACCCGCCGGATCTGGGCGGGTTCGTCGGGGACCACCTCGTAGGCCTCGACCCGGTAGAGCTCTGGGTCGAGGGCGTCGCGGATCGCCTGCTGGGTGGTGTCCTCCCGCTCGCCGCGGGCGCTTCGGTCGGATACCGTGAGTATGCCTACCCGGATCATCGCCGTCCTCCCAGTCGTTGCCGCAGCCAGGCCTCGAGGCGCTCCAGCCGCTCCTCCAGCCTCCGGATCGCCGCCATCACCTCGGCCAGCGAGGGTTCCTCGCCGGGTGGGGGATCGAGGACCGCCGGGGGCTGCTCCTCGTCGAGCTCCCAGCCGTACCCGTTCCAGCGAAAGAAGACTCGCCGCCGGAGGGCGAGGAACCCCACCGCCAGCCGCTTGGTCTTGGGGTCGAAGGCGAGGTCGACGCCCTCGGGGGGCTCGACCCCGATCTCGAAGTCCCAGGGGGTGAGGCCCGGGTGCTCGCCGTCCCCGTCGAGGTAGCCCCGAAAGGCTTCGATCGCGGCCGCCAGCGCGCCTTCGGGCATGCCCCTATGTTAAACGGACCCCCGGGCACCCCGGGGGTCCGCCGCCGGAGCGCCGGCTACTTTTCGGGCTTGGCCGGCTTCGCGGCGGGATTGGCGTTTTCCTTTGGCGCGGCCTCTTGCTCCTTCTTGGGGGCGAGCTTGGCAAGGACCTCGTTGAGGCGGTTTTCCAGCTTGGCCTGCTTCTTAAGCTCCTCCAACCAGGCCTGGGCCGCCTTGGCCCGCTTCTCGGCCAGGGCCAGGGCCCGGGCCTCGTCCTTGACCTCCTCGAAGCTCCGCTCTCGCCCGGGGGTCACCGACCGCACGAGCACCACCTGGAAGTCCTTGTCGCCGACCTTGAGGACGTCGGAGAGCGCGCCGGCCCCGGTCTTCTCCTTGGGGGCGTCGCCGAAGACCACCTTGGCCAGGACCGGCGGCAGCTGGCCCTCCTGGACCTCCTTGGCGGGGGTGAACTTCCCGCCCAGCTCCTCGGCCAGCTTGGCCGGGTCCTTGCCGGACTTGACCCCGTCGCGGAAGGCCTTGGCCTTGGCCTCGTCCTCAAACTGGGCGAGGGCCACCACCGCCTTGGCGGGGATCTTGAAGCGCGCCTTGTTCCTCTCGTAGTAGGCCTTCACCTCGGCGTCGGTGACGGTGAGGTCCTTGGTCTTCCAGAGCTGGGCGTCGGAGGCGATCTGGGCCTTGGGGCCGATGAAGGGCTGGCCGGTCTTGATCGCCGCCTGGTAGAAGAGCTCGTTGGCGACGAGCTGGTTTAGGGTGGTGGGGTAGAAGAACTGCACCACCAGCTCCCCCAGCCCCTGCCGGATCAGCCCGGGCACCTGGGGGTTGGCGAAGACCACCTGGGAGACCTGCTCCAGCTTGATCTCGGCGTCGTTGACCCGGGCCACCACCGGGTTCTTGTACTCGTAGGGGAGGTCCTCGGCGAACTTGACCTGGGCCCGCTTGCGGACCTCCTCCATGTACTTTTCCACCGCCCCCTGCTGCTTGATCTGAAGGGCGTCCTTCTTGACGCGGTCGGCGACCTCCTCGTACTTGGCCTCGCCGCCGGGGAGGAACTTCTCGACCTCGACGATGTAGTAGCGGCCGCCGGCCTCGATCACCGGGGTCAGGCCGCCGCCGGTGAGCTTGAAGACCGCGTTGGCCACCGCCTCGGGGAAGACCACCCGGGTCACCGGGCCGGGCTGGGTGGAGCCGGGCTGGGCGCCCAGGGCGCCCCCCTCCTCGGCCCCGACCTTGGAGTACTTCTTGGCCAGCTCGGCGAAGTCGGCCCCGCCCTTGAGCTCCTTGAGGATCTTCTCGGCCAGGGCCTTGTCCTCGACCACGATCTGGCGGGCCAGGACCTTGTCCTCAGGGGCGTACTGGGCCTTGTGGAGCTCGAAGAAGAAGCGGGCCTCCCGGTCGGTGAGCTGGACCTTCTTGCGGATCTGGTCCAGTCGCTTTTGGATCTGGAGCTGGCGGCGGATCTCCCGGCGCAGGAGGCTGTCGGTGAAGCCGATCTGCTGCAGGAAGCGGTCGTAGGCCTTGTTGTCGGTGAGGCCGAACTGCTTGCGGATGCGATCGACCTCGGCCTTGACCTCGGCCGAGGAGACCCGCACCCGGCTGGCGTCCTGGGAGAGCGCCTCGAAGAGGATCACCCGCTCCAGGAAGTGGGTGTCGATGAGGGGCTTGAGGGTCCCCTCCGGGGCCAGGCCGAAGAGGGGGTCCTGCTGCTGCAGGCGGGCCAGGTCGAGCTCGTAGAGGGGCTTGCCGTTGACCCAGACGAGGGCCCGGCCCTGGGACTGGCGCTGGCCCTTGGGGGTGAAGAGCAGGATCGTGCCCAGCGCGAAGCTCAGGGCGAGGATGCCGAAGATGATGGTGATGGCGCGGCGACTTACCTTCACTTGACGACCTCCTTCAGGTCTTGGTAGATTGGCCGTTGCTGAGTGCGCCCGTAGCTCAGCTGGATAGAGCGTCGGCCTCCGGAGCCGAAGGTCAGAGGTTCGAGTCCTCTCGGGCGCGCCATTTTTCTTTGGGTCGGCGAACGGCCGGATCCTGGGGTAAAGCGGTGCATCGCCCGGAAAGTTTAGCACGAAAGCTTGCGGCGTTCTTTACCGGTAGGTGAGAATGGGGGCGATGATCAAGCGCATCCTGCTCGCGACCGACGGTTCCCCGGGGGCCGAGAGCGCCGAGGCGTTGGGCCTCTACCTCGCCCGGCGGCTGGGGGCCGAGCTCCTTGCCCTCTTCGTCAAGGACGTCCGGCTCATCCGCTACCCCGAGCTGCTCGACTTCGGGGCGATCAGCGTGCCGATGCCGGCCTACCACGAGGCGGTGGACGAGGCCCTGGAGCTCAGGGGCCGGGCCACCCTGGAGCGGGTGGCCAAGAAGGCCGAGGGGCTCGCCTTCGACGGGGTGGTTCGGACCGGGGTCCCCTACGAGGTGATCGTCCGCGAGGCCCGCACCTACGACCTGGCGGTGCTGGGCCGGACCGGCGAGCAGGAGGGGCACCAGGCCACCGGGCTGGGGAGCACGGTGGAGCGGGTGGCCCGGACCAGCCCGGTGCCGGTCCTGGTGGCGGCCCTGGCCTTCGAGGAGCCCCGCCGGTTGATCGTGGGCTACGACGGCTCCGACCTGGCCGCCCGGGCGCTCCACTTCGCCAGCGAGCTGGCGCCCCCGCTGGGCCTCGAGGCGGTGGTCGCCAGCGTGGCCGAGGACCTGGACCGGGCGGGGCTCTTGGCCGCCGAGGGGATCGAGTACCTGAAGGCCCACGGGGTGGCGGCCGCCGCCCAGCCCCTCACCGGCGACGCCGGGGAGGCGCTCGCCGTCTTCCAGGAGCCCACCGACCTCTTGGCCATGGGGGCCTTTGGGCGCGGGCGGGTCTTCGAGCTCCTCCTGGGCTCGACCACCGAGTACGTCCTCCGCCGGGCCGCCGGTCCGGTGGCCCTGGTCCGCTGATGTTCTTCTACGAGTTCCTGTTCGTCCGCACCTCGCTCTTTTGGCTCCTGGTCACCGGGGTCCTGGGGCTCCTTTTCTACTTCGACCCCGCCCTCGTCGGTCCCTGGCGGAGCGCCCACGTCCACGCCGGGGTGGTGGGGTTTTTCATGAACATGGTCTTCGGGGTCGCCTACTGGATGATGCCCCGCCCCGGCCAGATCAAGCAGCCCCGGCTGGAGGCGCTGACCTACTGGACCCTGAACGGCGGGCTCTTGCTCCGGGTGGCGTTGGAGCCGCTGGGGGTCGGGTGGGCCCGTCCCTGGCTTTTGCTCTCGGCCGCCCTGCAGCTTTTCGCCATGGCCGTCTTCGTCTACGCGATGAGCCGCCGGGTGGTCACCAACGAGATGCTCTGGCGGATGCGGGAGGAACGGGAGCGGCGTCAAAAGCGGGGCCGCTAGGTCGCCTGGACGACCCAAGCCCGCTCCCGGCCCGGTTAAAAACGGGGTCGGAGGTGGCGCGATGGAGAGGGTTTTGCTGCTCATCCTCGCCGGCACCGAGACCCACGAGGGCCTGGGAAGGCTGGTGAACGCGCTGGAGGTCGCCAAGGAGCTCAAGGAAAAGGGGTATCCGGTGGCGCTGGTCTTCGACGGGGCCGGCACCGAGGGCCTCGCCGCCCTGGCCAACCCCGACCACCGGGCCCACCCCCTCTTCGCGGCGGTGGCCGACCGGGTGGCCGGGGCCTGCCACCACTGCGCCGGGGCGTTCGGGGTGCGGGCGAGCCTGGCCGCTTTGGGGCAGACCCTCCTCGACCCGTACGAGGGCCACCCCAGCCTGGTCGGCTACCTGGCCGAGGGCTACCGGGTGCTCACCTTCTAAAGCCCGAGCCGGTAGCCGAGGGCGACCAGCAGGACGGTGGTCCAGCCCCAGAACATCTGGCCCCAGCCCACCTTCCGGGCGGGGAGCGGGGGCCGGGCCAGCACCCAGAGGGCGTAGACGCCGAGGGCCCCGATCGCCAGCGCTCCCAGCCAGGGGAGGAGGCCGGCGGCGGCCCCAAAGACCGCCAGCAGAGCGCCGAGCCCGGCGGTGGTTCCCACCGAGACCGGGCTCACGGCGAGCCCCCGGGCCCGGCGCACCGCCGCCCGGGCGTAGCGGATCGAGACCAGCGAGCGAAGCGCCAGCACCAGCCAGCCCCCGAGCGCCCAGGCGGGGTCGCCGCCCCCGGCCAGCACCGCCGCCGGGGCCAGGGTGGCCGCCCCCAGGGCCCCGGCCATCTCGCCGGCGAAGGTGCGGCCGCGGCCGGCGGCGTCGAGCCCGACCTTGAGGAAGGCGAGCGGGAGCCCGAGGACGAGCGGCAGGAGGAAGGGGGCCCGGGCGGTGGCCAGGGCGAGGCCGAGCCCGAGGGCGGCGAGGGCGGCGTAGCCCAGCCCCACCGCCGCCGCCAGCCGGGTGCGGGGGTAGCGGTGGCCCCGGCGGAGATCGGCGAGTGCGAGCTTGATGGGGTGGTGGGCGAGGAAGGCGAAGAGCCCCATCGCCCCGACCCCCAGCCCGGCCGGGCTGGGGGCGAGCAGAAGACCCAGGAGGATGGGCTCGAGGGTGAACCCCCAACCGCCGTGCTCGGCGGGGAGGGCCACGTTCATTAGGGGGGAGGCCGCGCGGGTCGCCATACCCTTCCAGCTTAGTCGGCGTCCTGGATGAGCAGGTTGAGGCCGAAGGAGACCAGCGAGAGCAGGATCGCCCCCACCAGGGCGGCGCCGAAGCCCCGCACCTCGAGGGCGGTGGCCCAGGCCACCAGCGAGAGCACGGCGGCGTTCACCACCAGGGTGAAAAGCCCCAGGGTCAGGAGGTTCAGGGGCAGGGTGAGGAGGAGGAGGATGGGGCGGATCAGGGCGTTCGCCAGCCCCAGCACCAGGCCGGCCACCAGGGCGTCGGCCAGGGTGCTGCCGGGCGCGAAGGAGACGCCGGCGTAGAGCTGGCTCACCAGCCAGAGCGCCAGGGTGTTGAGGAGCCAGCGCAAAAGGAGGGTCCGCATGCCGTTATGCTAGCGGGCGGATGGGGCGCCTGCTGCGCTTTTCCGAGATAACTTTCCCCCTGGACCCGGTCGCCACCTTCGGTCGGGCGGGGCCGCTTTTCCTTGAAATCGGCTTCGGCGACGGCCGGTTTTTGGTCACCCTGCACCGCCGCTACCCCGAGGCCAACCTGCTCGGGGTCGAGGCCGCCGCCGCCAGCGTGGCCCGGGCGTTGCGCCGGCTGGCGCGGGAAGGGGTGGAGCCGGTCCGGCTCTTTAAGGGGCGGGCCGGCTTCGCCCTCCGGAACCTGGTGCCGCCCCGCTCGCTCCTGGCCGTCTACGTCAACTTCCCCGACCCCTGGCCTAAGAGCCGCCACGCCGGCCGGCGGCTTCTCCAGGAGCCGTTTTTCCGGCTGCTCTCGACCCGGTTGGCGGACGGCGGCCGGCTCCTCTTGACCACCGACCACCGGGACTACTTCGAGTTCGCGGTGGCGGAGGGGGAACGAAGCGGCCTCTTCGCGGCAACCGCCCCGCCCCCGCCCGCCGAGGTGCTCACCACCAAGTACGCCGAAAAGTGGCGGGCCCGGGGGCGGCGCTTTTACCACGCGGTCTTCACCAAGGTGGGCGAGGCCGAGGAGGCCTTCCCCCCCCTCACCAAGGAGGAAGCCATGCCCCACGCGATCCTCACCGGCGAGCTTTCCGCGCTCGGTCCCTTCGCCAAGGAGGTCCACCCCTTCCCCGGCGGCCACGCGATCTTCCTGGAGCGGGCGGCCCGCGAGCCCGAGGGCTACTACTTTTTGGTCCGGGTCGAGGAGGAGGCCCTGGAGCTGGTGCAGGAGGTGGTCCTCGAGGTCCGCAGGAGCGCCCACGGCCTCTACGCCGGCTTAAAACGCTTCGGCGACCCCCTGGTCACCCCCGGGGTGCGCCGGGCGGTGGCGGCCCTGGTCGAGGGGCTGGTCGAGGCCGGGTTCCGGATCGAGAAGCGCTCCTACTAAGGGGAAGGGGCGGGGCCGGCCGGCCCCGCCCCTTCGGCGCCCTTCCTTACTTCTTGCGGAGGTCCTTCCAGAGGAAGGTCCCCGAGCGCATGGGGTTGTAGTAGACGCCCTCGAGGTTCTCCCGGGTAACGATGAAGGCCTGCTGCGAGGGCAGCGGCACGTTCACCGCCAGGTCGTGGGCCAGCCGGCCGACCTTGTGGTAGAGCTCGGCGCGCTTGTTGGGGTCGACCACGGTGCGGGCCTCCTCGACCAGCCGGTCGAGCTCGGGGATGTGGAGGTTCTGCCGCTTGGCCAGCGCCCCCTTGGAATGGTAGAAGGCGTAGATGAAGTTGTCGGGGTCGGCGTAGTCGGCCACCCAGCCGAGCGGCCAGATCGGCAGCATCTTGTTGCGGGCGCTGCGGAGGTAGTCGGGCCACTGCAGGCCGCGGACGTTGACCTTGAACTTGGGGTTCAGCTCCTCGACGTTGGCCTTGAGCATCTCGGCCACCGTGCGGCGGAAGCTGTTGCCCTCGTTGTAGGTGATGGTGACCTCGAAGCCCTGGTCCCAGAGCTTGCCGCCGAAGGCCTGCTTGAACTCGGCCTCGGCCTTCTCGGGGCTGAAGTCGTAGATCGGGATGTTGGGGTCGTAGCCGAGGTAGGAGGGCGGCAGGGCCATGGTCAGCTTGACCCCGTGGCCGAGGAAGATGTCCTGGATCAGGGTGTCCTGGTCAACCAGGTGGGCGAAGGCCCGCCGCACGTGGACGTCGCCGAAGAGGTCGCGGGGGGTGGCGGCCCCGATGTAGGGGTTGTTCTCGCCCTGGACGTTGAAGTTGAAGAAGACCACCGCCGCCGCCGCCGGGGCCCACTTGGGGTCGGTCCAGACCTTGACCCCGGGGAGGCCCTTGATCTGGGACTCCAGGCTGGCCCAGTCGTTGACCGTGATGCGGTCGGCGTCGCCCCGCTTTAGGGCCTCGATCCGGGTGGCCTGTTCCTTGACCACCTGGACCAGGACCTTCTTGATGGCCGGCTTTTTCCCCCAGTAGCCGTCGAAGGCCTCGGCCACCACGTCGTTGCCGTCCCACTTAACGAGCTTGTAGGGGCCGGTGCCGGACATGTGGGTGTGGAGGTAGCCC
>Ga0256841_1003352_pt1 | contig 12029 bp, 9 predicted proteins | sample 356308metaG_FD_185971 | JGI IMG/M metagenome (GOLD analysis project Ga0256841, IMG submission 185971) | Hydrothermal vent microbial communities from Mid Atlantic Ridge, Atlantic Ocean - 356-308 | ecosystem: Environmental > Aquatic > Marine > Hydrothermal vents | place: Atlantic Ocean: Mid...
ATCTATTGCGGTTTTCCCTCGCGGGCCAAAATTTCAATTCTACAATAGTTCGATTAAAACTCAAGCAACATCGCAAGCTGCTGCGCCTCTTTCTGCATTTCAATTCTACAATAGTTCGATTAAAACTTGCTTATGGTTGGTTTGTATGGCACAAAGGATTTAAATTTCAATTCTACAATAGTTCGATTAAAACTCAGCAAGACTGAGAGCAAAAGGTATTAAAGTGATATTTCAATTCTACAATAGTTCGATTAAAACCCAATTGACAAAGAATCTTTTGGTAGTGCATACGGATATTTCAATTCTACAATAGTTCGATTAAAACAAGAGAGGTTCAAATTATTATACAAGTTTAGCGGATATTTCAATTCTACAATAGTTCGATTAAAACTGTAAATCCCAAAAAAGGCATGTATAAGAAATTTTATTTCAATTCTACAATAGTTCGATTAAAACCATCGTCAAGTGTAATCGCGTTAGTATTTTTAACAAATTTCAATTCTACAATAGTTCGATTAAAACAAGGTTCTGCTATTAAATAAATGATGGAAAAAATCATTTCAATTCTACAATAGTTCGATTAAAACACTGACCAATCCGGCTCAATATCGACGCTGATGCTATTTCAATTCTACAATAGTTCGATTAAAACTCGGCGAGCTTGAAATCAAATCGGAGACAGACGCGATTTCAATTCTACAATAGTTCGATTAAAACGTCTTTGTTAATTGCTTGAAGTTTTTCTATTACTTCATTTCAATTCTACAATAGTTCGATTAAAACCCACCGTAATTCGCCGTATAACTTTCAGCACCACCACGATTTCAATTCTACAATAGTTCGATTAAAACAGCGCAAAATTGAAGGCGGTGTGTTAAAAATATTCTATTTCAATTCTACAATAGTTCGATTAAAACTTTTAAACAAATAATTATATTATATCTTAGCACTTATTTCAATTCTACAATAGTTCGATTATCCCGACAAATCATTACCGGAAGATTCACATTAGAGAAAAAATCAACATATTCCGAAAGCTCAGCAAACCCTCTTTAATTTTGTCGGGACAATTCTACAATAGTTCGATTAAAACTAGAGGTGAGTTGGTCACGTCACGGGAGCAAGCACATTTCAATTCTACAATAGTTCGATTAAAACGATAACATTCTTGATTTCCGCGAAAGACGAAAGCTATATTTCAATTCTACAATAGTTCGATTAAAACTTCATACTGTAATTAGGCGAACTTATAGATGAAGGATTTCAATTCTACAATAGTTCGATTAAAACCATCTTCGCCCCAGGGAGCCTTAACTAATTTATGATAATTTCAATTCTACAATAGTTCGATTAAAACTTTACCGACGTCCGACCCGCAAGAGGCTGGCGTGCTAATTTCAATTCTACAATAGTTCGATTAAAACCGGATCCGGAAAATATTACTTATTCCCAAATAGCATCATTTCAATTCTACAATAGTTCGATTAAAACGCATACTTCACAAACGTAAAAGCTGAACTATTCTTCATTTCAATTCTACAATAGTTCGATTAAAACTGCCTAAAAATAGTGCAATTTTAAGCTAAAATCAAAGGTTTTTCACAAAATTTTTACGTCGACCTTCAATAACGCAAAAGTGCCGTGGGTTAGACGATTTTTATGAATATTGATCTTAGAAGCTCTTTCTCATATAAACGAATCCGTATCGTTACGTTCAACACCCAGTACTTCCCTTTCGGTGTAACTTCTGGAATCGAATTGATATATTACTACCGAATCTTCTTCTCTGTTAATTCTTTCTTTAATACCATTCTTAATTTTTTCATATTGTGATTCGGTTATTTCTCCTTCAAATACCGAATTTTGTATCCATATCAGATGTTGGCGAAGAAATTTCAATAATTTTGTCCCGCGTTTGGGTGCCGCATCGTAAACAATTATAATATACATTTTACCACCAAATTTTGAACGGTTTGTATTCTTTTTCTCCTAAAATGTGTTTTATAATTTTATAACATTCCAGTCTGATTAAATGTCTGTAACTAACAGAGCGCTTAAGCGTTCTGTGTTTAATTGTTGTTTTTAGTTTTTCATCAAATTCACGAAGGTAAATTTTTCTTCCGTTTTCTGTTAAAATACAATAGTTGATTTTCCTATCGAAATGTTTTTGTTGAATTTGTTTTTTATTTAACAAGCTGAAAATAATTCTATCGGATAGCAGTGGTTTGAATATTTCAGCCAGATCGAGAGATAAAGAAAATCTTCTTTCACCCGGTTCGTGAAGAAAACTTATCAAAGGATTTAATTGCGTTTTATATATTTCACTTAGAACCGTTGTATAAACCAATGAATTACCGAACGAAATAAGAGCATTTATTTCATTGGTTGGCGGTCGTTTTTCACGTTTGGTAAAGTTTACCGGTTCATCAATAATTAAATTCCAGGCTGTATAATATGTAGCTCTTATATTTCCTTCAATTCCCATTAATTCGGTTACATCCGTTGTTTCAGGAATTTGTTTTATGAATTCTTCGATTTTAGGGATAAATGGCGACATATCTTTGTTTCTGGCATTGTAGTAGAGAAGATTTTTCCTGATATTTTGTGCGGCACCTTCAACCAATCTTTGGGCAAGAATTATTCTTTTTCCATTATCCCGGTAAGCCTCAACTTGTTTTACAAGTAATTTACCGGAAACGAACGGTTCACGCGGATAGAAACTTCCACTGTAATATCCGTAATAATTGAAAAGATGTAATGTAATTTGGTTCTGTGCCAAAAAGTTCAAGAATTTGGTGTTAAATCTTAATTCGCTAAAACAATAGATTGCTTCAATATCTTCAACGGGTATGGGTTTTCGCGGTAGTTTTTTCGATTCGTTTTCCTCTAATTTTTCAATTGAAGATTCGTCTTCAACTTCAATGATATCTTCTTCGGCTTCTATCGGTTCTTCAGATTTGCCCGGTTCAAAGTATAAAGTATTTTGTCTGCGGATAAGCTTTCCACTGCTGAAAATGTAATAGTTTCTTTTCATGTTTGTCCCGCGATATCTATATTAATTGTTTTTTGCCGTAAATTCTTTTATGGTTTCGGACATGATAGGGTCTTAACATAAATAAGAAAATGTAGGTCAAGTCGCCGACTTGACCAAATAATTTAAGTTATATTATTTTTATTGATCTATTATTAATTTTAATAATAAAATTATTGCACAAATCAGCGACTTGTGCAACAAGTAAACTTTAAATTTATACCTTTCTTAAATAAATTTTGGATTATAGTAATTCCATCGATATTTATCTAGCGTGTCTGTGTATCCGGCTTGTACGGGATTGTTTAAAACATATTGAACAATCTTATGTAATTCTTCATAATTTCTAATTATATGATCATAATTTTCCGCTTGCCAAAATGCACCGGTCCTGTTTAATAGTTTATTGGCTCTTGCTCCGGTATATTTTTTGAAAGACCCCATAATACTCCCTAACGGATAATAGTTCTTGTACGAAGACTCTTTTCTTATCTTTTCAAAATATGGCCAAAAAACCATATGAATATGATTGGACATTATTGTATAGGCAATTAAATTCCAATCTTTACCATCTCTGTAATGAAGAGATTCCTTTACAATTTTTGCTATCGCTGTGTTTTTTAGCCAATGCGGAGATTTTTCGGATTTTTCCAACATGATATCAAATTTTTTAAAATAAGTCCACTTTAATTGTTCATATTTTTCTCTTTTCTTTTTTTTGTTTCTATAACTCGTAATAACTTTTACATTACTTTTATACTCTTCTCTAAGTTGATTAATAATATTCGCCGGAAGTGAATTTGCTAAACGGGCGGTAACAAAATAAGAGTATCCTTGAACAACAAAATGAGGCAAATTCCGTTTGTAATAATATTTCATTTGCATCCGGTTTATCTGTTTTGGAAGTACTATAAATTAAGATAATTCGTAAAATGTAGGTCAAGTCGCCGACTTGACCAATATTATAATTTTTAATTTTTCAGCATTTTTACTTTATATTTAACCAGTAATGTGTATGCACAAGTCAGCGACTTGTGCTACGATTTTAATAGTTTGGTATTATATGTAACATAAATCGTAATATGAACATTTTTTACAAAAAGACTTATTAATTACCTCCGGCGGTATATCCGATTTCAAAATATTGCTGATTGATTTCTTTATTTGATCAAGCCGCACTATATCTTCTTCGTTTAGTTTAATGACAACCGTTTGCCGGAGTTTCGGATAATCTATTTTACCTTTTACTCCTACAATTCCCTTCTCTTTCAATACACTAATATAATATTTTACTTGCCAGATATGTGTTTCTTCCATTTTATCAGATTTTTTAACTTCGTGTATCGTTTTGGTTTTCGCATCGTAATTATCAAGTACAATATTTCCAATGTGAATTTCCCGTTTTTTTCTTTTGTATGTCGATTCGGATATAAATTTACCCATAGCTACAACGTCGCTATTGTGCTCCATGTCTATTTTGTGAGTGAAAAGCCAAAGTTTTCGCTCACAAATAAAATAATATGCTATTTGTGTACCGGTCATAATTTAAAACCTAGCATAGATTAATAATGTATGGTTATGTTATCTAAAAACCAACAAGGTTTATTTTTTTATCTTTTTTACTCATTAAACCAGATTTAAAGCTGTATATATCTTTATATTCACTTAGCATTAAAAACCCATATTTTTCTTCACCATCTAATGCATAATGGCGCAAAATATTGTACTCATTTGGATTTCTCCAAATACTAAAAATAAACTTTGACATAATTGATGTAATAATCTTTAAATTTATTTTATTTAATAGGAAATCGCTTACCTTGTTTTCAATAATATCTTCATAAACTGTCCATACATCAAAACCAGAGACTATTTCTACTAATTTTTGACCAAGAAAATTTTCCAAAAAGTTTATTTCATTTTTTTCAAAGAACTTTAACTTAATATTTAATGGAACAAATATTGACACTGTATTGTTTTTTATTAATTCAAAATCACCGGATATTCTATTAAAATCACAATGTTTAATAAAGTTTTTGTATTCAGCTAATGTTCCGGAAAGGAAGCGGTCTCTATTATCTTTATTAATTTGTTCTAGTACCTTCTGATAATAATAATCAAAATTTTTTGACGTAAGTATTCTTATATATTCCTTCAAATCTATTTTTAATCTGTATCTTAAATCACTTCCATAAACATAACGCGCTCTATTAGTATTAAAAATAAAAAGCTTGGAATCTGTCTTAATGGCATTTCGGTTAATTCTACCAGCCAATTGTTCTTCTGAATCAATAATTGATTTGTCCTTAAAACCGATATCCATATCAATATCCAAACCAGACTCAATAACTTGGGTTGTAATAACTAATATTTTAATATTTGATTTATTTGTTTTTAAAAAATCAATAATCTCATTTCGACGGGGTTCGAGTATTGTACCAGAAATAAGAAATTTACAATACTTAGAAAATTTTTTCGATTTTTTAATATAATCATAGAACTCATAAGCGCTTTGTTTAGTAACAAACTCTACTATTGTTTTTACAGATTTATGTCTCTTAAAATAATTTTCTGAAACATTATAAATTTTGTCTGACAATTTTTTTTCAGAATAAACATCCTTTAATAAACTTTGCTCCACTTTAACTCTGTGTGCAAAATTGGGGTTTTTAAAATATTTTTCCTTCTGGCTAACTAAATAAATAAAATTATCATTTTTTGAATTTCCAATTAAAAGCTTTCCGATTTTTGGTAAGGTCGCTGACATTATTAAAAACACAACGTTGTAATAAATACTAAACTTATTAATTAAATAATTAATTTTGTCCCATTGTGTGGGATTATAACTTTGGATCTCATCAATGATTACAATAGAATTAGCTAATCTGTAAAGCACAAAATTTTTCTCTTTTTCATTTGAAGTTAAAATATCAAAAAATTTAATGTGGGAAATTAAACTTATTGGATAATTAATGAATAAGGAATCAAGGTAAATTTTTCTTTCGTTTCCATATTTATCATCTCTTTCTGTCCCATAAAAAGATGACTTTGAATGAATTTCTACAATTTCCGTCTCATCCAATTTCAGAGTTTCTCTAATGGATCTAGCTGTTTGAGAAATTAATGTTGTAAAAGGGAAAACATAAAAAATCTTTGTTATTTTTTTTCTTTGGGATAATTGTTCGTTGATAAATAAGAACGATATATTTGTTTTGCCAGCACCGGTAGGCGCTTCTAAATAAAACAATTTTTTTTCTATATTCTTTTTAAGTTCGGATATTACATTCGCCGCAAGAGATTGTCTTAATAAATTTAAATTCCTATTTGATTTAGTTGATATTTTGTCAATATCCAAACTTTTGTAAAAATTAAAATTTTTATACAAGTCTGAATTGTAGTCAACGGAAATAAGATTTTCTTTTACCTTTTCAATAATTTTTTCGTCGATTAAACCGAAATCATCAACCAAAATTCCACTCATAAATTCATTTGTTGCTAAATAATCTGATGCCGTTAATAGTGAAGAATTTAATTTAAGTAAAGAAAACGGAATAAATTCATTGAATTCAGCTTTTGTAGATTTATCCAATATCACTCGATAAAATTTTTTAATAAATATTAATTTTGCATCAATTGATGGAATATTTTTTAAGAATCTAAATTTTTCGACGTATTTCTTAATTATCTCAATATTAATTTTTTCGGTATCAAAACTAATCAGTTTTCCAAGTCTACCGTGATGTACCAAAATGGAATGAGAAAAAATTGCAACTAAATAATAAAGTATGTTTTTTTCTTTCTGTTGCACAATTAAATTGTCAATAGCAGAATAGTGAAATAATAAATAAAGAATTGTGCTCAATAATGAATGGTTGGTCCCAAAACCGTTTTTCTTTTTGCTAAAGTTTTTGTTTAACATCTTTTCAACTTGAAAATTTTCATTTACCTTACCGAAATCATGAAAATAGATAGTATTCAAAAATGCTTTTTTAACAAACTCTTTCCAGTTTAATTTAGTATGGCTTGTTTCTACAAGGAATTCTTCAATATGTTTTTCAATAATAGGTTCTAAAAAATTTGCGGAAATTAATTTTAAAAAATATTTAAGAGTTAATTCCGTGTGTGAGTGTAAAAACTCCCACACAGGAGGTTGGCCTTTTCTGTGAGCAAAATATTTTTCCGATTCGATTAGCTCGGTTTTGAGATCATAAAATTCTGCATTAATAATTTCTTTGAAAGATTTCATTTGCTTAAAAAAATTGTACTGTTTTCCTAATCGGACGAATTGTTATCACCTCCCCGAATACGGATTGTAATTTAATTTTGAAATTTGTAAATACAAATTCTTTAAAAACATAATTCCCAGTAAGTTTATCGTAACCAACCGGCAATCTTTCGAAATAAGCAAAATTACTTTCAAGAGAATTTTCCGATAATGCAAAATCAAAACCGTTATCTTTCCTTGGGGAAACCCTTCGATCGTTTGGTTTAATGAAAATTGAAGAAATCCTCACTATTTCATTTGATGCTGAATTTACCTTGAAATCGGTTGTTTCATTAAAATCATCCCACCAAATTTGAAAATCGTTTTTCCCGAAATACGGAATAAATTCCGCTTGATTATTTTTTAGAAACAAATAGAGTTTTTTTTCCGTCTCATTCTCCAAGCTTAATTTGAGAAAAATTCGAAATGAGGGTGAAATTAAAATCTGTTCTTCTACAATTAAGTTACCACCCTGAATATTTGCGTAACCAACACTATTATTATATTTTACAACAGTTTTAGGATAAACACCGTTTTTAGTATTAATAGGTTCAATCGCAATTTTAAGATTTTGTAGTTTTTCCCAAAACTCGGGAAATATTTTCCCTTGCTTGTATGCTTGATAATGACCTTCCAGGCCAACGATAGCGCCCAAAATACCCAACAGTGCGGGTTTGTGTAATAAATTAAACGTAAAATTTATTCTGTCGTTAGTATCCGGCTTTTTCAAAAAACCAAAGCCGGATTTTAATACAAACGATACAATTACATTATCCATAATTATATCTCGCTATTGTTTAGAATATTGAAGAATTTGATTTTACCATTTTTTTCTAACCCAATAATATTGGATAAACTCGGCTCGTAATATACTTCCACGCTTTTAATTTCAGAGTCCAATTTGTCGATAATTTCATTTACTTTTGTTATATCGATTTGGGTTTTGTTGTTTTCTTTTCTGACTTCAATTAATTCCGTAAAACTTGGTAATACTTTCTTGGAATTTTCATTAAGTTGTACCCAGATAGTTGCTTCGTTTTCCGTGCCTATTTTTCTTGAAGAGTCCAAATAAGTTACGCTTTTGTTGAAAGCTTCTTTAAGCTTATCAATATCCGACTGAGATAAAAACTTTTCTTCGTTTTCATCACTTATTAATTCGTAAAATTCTTCCGTGTTTTTAGGATTTACAGAAAAATGAAAAACATAATGTCCTTCTTTCAAATTTGTTTGGTTACCAATGGTTGACATTCCTTTTTCTTCAGAATCTTCTTTTCCAGGATTTCTAAAAGGTGACAATATATCTTCCGTGTAAATTTCGTTTTCCGGAAATTTATTTACACCGTGATTAATCTGAACAGGACCGTGTATTGAAATATTTTTTTTCTCTATATCTTTACCCTTAGGTGCAAATGTTGCGCCAAATAGTCTAATATCAATACAGCTCAACAAATTTTTCAGTAATTCTTCTTTTTCAACTTTTTTAATTTCTTGATTAAAAACCGTTTGATATGTTTCGTCGAGCGATAAAGGATTTAGATTTTCATTATACCTTTTAACTACAAATAATTTTTCATCGGGATAATTTTTTCTAATGTAATCTTTAATTGCATATTTTAACGCTTTATCGGTTGCATATACCACACCGTCAGGTAATGTTCTTGGATGGTGTGTGAAATCGGCATTAAAGTTGGAATTAATGGATTTAATAATTACCGCACCGAAAACCCTATTGTTAAATTTTTTGTTTTCCATTTTATTATCTCCTATTCTTTTGTTGTATTTTTTTCAAGTAATAAATTTTGTGAAAAATAACCGGCAAGGATTACCGGAAGTAGTGCTTTAATATTTGTTTTACATTCGTATCCAAGCACTTCGCTTGCAAGTTTTTCGAATTTTGAGTATCCGAAATTAAATGCGTGTTTAAATTGGTCAATTCCTCTTGTAATCATAATCTTGAATTGTTCAGGTGAGTTTTTAGAGATATAAGGCTCAAGCAGTGAATGCGTTTTGTTCTCTGTTTTGCTTTGCCAAATTATGTAATAGATCAATTGTCCGGCAGCAAAAGCGAAGAAATTGTCATCTTGAGGGAAATGATTGTTTTCGTCGGTGATAATTTCTCTTAAACGTTCTAAATATTCTGGGATGATAGTTGGCATCTTAAGTCCTCCGAAATTTTTATTTGATTTATCGAAATAATCATTCAGTGAAAACAGGATGTTTAATTTTTCTTTTATGGAAGTACTTCTTTTAAATTTTTCGTCAATTTTAATTTCATCTAAAATTTCTGAAATGATAATATCGTAAATGATTTTACTATTTAATCTTTCCCATTGTGATTTATAAATGAAATCGTAAAAGTTTTTTCGATATCTTAAAATATTTTGATAAGTAACCGGCCGGCAATAATTAGTATTAATATCATCAAAATATTTAAAAATGACACCACTTTTTTTTGATTTAACAATAAGAGTATTTTGGAAAATCTTTTGGACAATATCCATTTCAAAATGAAAAATGTTATCGATTTTATAATTTCCCGACTCTTGAATATTCATTACATCATAGATTTTCATATTTTTAATTTCATATCGAAAGGATGGTACAAAATCAATATCATTTAAAACGAGTCCATCTTTTGTATTAACCCAATTTATAAGATAATATTTAGTTAAGTCTTCTTTCCTTTGTTCATACAGCTGTTTTATTATGGATTGAAATGAATTTACACCTTCCCTGTTATATAAACGAACCACTTCGTTGTTAAGTTCTTCTTTGTCAATAAATAACGGGAACGGATTGGGTAATTTGCGTGGTTTACTTTTTAGTAACTTTTCGAATCTGAATAAATTTATTGCATCATTCTTGGTAATTCGATTATTAACTAAAAATCTGGAAGTTCTGTGTAACAAAAAGAGCTTCCTTTCGTTCGGTGTATTTAGAAAATTACTTAATCCGAAAGTTTCGCCGTTTTTATCAGTTATGTTAAACTCATCTTTAGCATAAATTTTATCACCAAGGTAGCCCAAATAACTATTTTTAATCTCTTGGTTATCAACTTTAAAATAAATTTTAATATATTCATCATCCTTTATCTTGTCAAAATGGGGGTTTTGTTTTAGTATTTGCATTAAGTTATTCTCAGCAAAAGTTTTTATTTCATTAAAAATTACTTTGTAATTTGTGGAAACGTATTTTTCTGCAAGTTTAAAATATTCACTGAACCTTTCCTTTGCTAAAGTGGTATTTTTCTTTTTAAACCATAATATGTAAGGTGAAACAGAATGTATTTTTCTACTGGTATCCAAAGCTTTGTTCATTGTTAGATAGGAAGAATAACTTTCCATTTTTGTTACTTCATTAGTGTAACAATCATTTTGAACTTCGTTATCGTTATTTAATTCTATACATTCTCCTTTTTTATTAATTCTGTAAATTCTTTGGGCACCAGGGATAATTTTATTGTTTTTCATGTCCACTTCAAAAATGATGTGTAAACCGTTAGCAGGTTTAGTCCCTTCTACAATGAATTCTTCATTTAATGAATCAATAAAATTTGAAATTTCTTTTATCACGTTAACCTCAGCTTTAGTGTAAAAAATTGTTTGAATTATTGGACGACATCGACCATTCCAAAGCCCATGCTGTTTTTTTCTCCGAAGCCGCATTGGTATCCGACTTCTATCAGTTCTTTGTCTCCTGAAATTTCAAACGGAATCTGATTCCCGATCAAGTCGATTTTAATTTTAGTACTTTTCTCTATGGTAATTTTTTTTGTCAATTTCTTTCCATTAGTAATTTTTCTATTAATATAATTTTTGTCCCACTTTATTTTTACTCCCTTGCCAACGTATTTTGTGTTATGTAAAATTTCATATTTGTTAATCAAATTGGCATTTAGTACGCTGTTAAGTTCCTCTATTTGATCATAATAGCGGAAATAATATTGTTTTAGCTTTCCGTTAATGACTTTTTTTGTTGACAATATCATAGGAGCGAGCAATATAAATTTTACCTGCTCATCATTAATGTTCAAATGCGGTTTATTAATAATTTGTTCTATTGTAAATACTGCTTCGGTTTCTTTGGTAAATAATCGTAGCTCGGATTCACCGAAGGCACCAAATAAAAAATTCTTTAAAAAATCTTCGATTAGCGGAGAAGAAATAATAAGGGTAGCCGCTGGTTTTATTAGTCTTATTCTATGATTGTTAATTTTAAATTTTTCAAATCTCAGTGCAAATGTAAACAGTTTGTACTTTCTTCCGGAATTTACAAACCCTTTTTCGTGCAAAAACTCTGCAAATTCAGGTGAACCGAATCTTAATAGACGGTATATTGCCGAGGAAAGAAAATAATTGTAATTCAATGGAATAACCTTATCTCCGCGAACTTTTAAATTAATTATCAGTCTCAATTCATTTAATCCATTTATTAAAATAATTTATACGAATTTGCGGAAGGGAATTCATATCATTAATTGATACTTTTTTGATATTATTAAATCGGGATGTGAACAGTATTTAAAAATTAATATAATAAAACATTCCTTCAATATCAATATTTTAAAAAATAATTATTCATACTTATAAAATACTCATTGTCTCTTTTTGTAACATTTTCCCCCTTTCCTTCGTCTATTACGGTAGAAAGATGATACTGAAAAAAACAAGATACGGTCTTCTGGTTAAGGAGTATAAAAACAAGATTTACGGCTATGCGTATTTTATGCTCAAA
>Ga0256841_1003353_pt1 | contig 12028 bp, 7 predicted proteins | sample 356308metaG_FD_185971 | JGI IMG/M metagenome (GOLD analysis project Ga0256841, IMG submission 185971) | Hydrothermal vent microbial communities from Mid Atlantic Ridge, Atlantic Ocean - 356-308 | ecosystem: Environmental > Aquatic > Marine > Hydrothermal vents | place: Atlantic Ocean: Mid...
CTGCCTTTCAGCCCTGTGCCTGTTACAGGTCAGACGCTGGCCGTACTGTTGGTCGGGGCGCTGCTGGGCAGTCGGCGAGGCGCTTTGAGTGTGCTGCTTTATCTGGCCGAAGGCATGGCCGGACTGCCCGTCTTTGCTGGAGGGGCTGCCGGGCCTGCTTATGCGCTGGGACCGACGGGAGGATACCTGATCGGCTTCGTCGCTGCCGCCTGGGTCACCGGTGCGCTGGCCGGGCGCGGCTGGGACCGGCGAATCGAGACAACAACGCTGGCGATGCTGGCCGGGAATGCAGTGATATACGCCTTCGGTCTGCCCTGGCTGGCCGCTTTTGTTGGTGCGGAGAATGTGCTGACCCTGGGCTTATTCCCTTTTCTCATCGGCGACCTGTTGAAGCTGGTGCTGGCAGCGGCGCTTCTGCCTTCCGGCTGGCAGGCGCTTCGTTTATGGGGGCTGTCCCGCTGATCTGGCCCCTGGCCGTCAATCCGTGATCGGTTTCGTCCCCGGTCATACTATACTGGCCGGGGACGGGTGATTCCTCAGCAGATGCGCGGCAGCAGCTCCCCGGCGGGCAGGTCTACCACCCGCGAGCCGCCGATGCCTGTTTTTGCCACGACCAGCCCGGCATGATCGGCCACGACCGCGCCGATGCGGGCCGCATCCTTCCCCAGTGGATGGGCGTGCATGGCCTCCAACACAGCGTCGGCTGCCGCCTCTGGCACGATGGCGACCAGCTTACCCTCATTGGCGACATAAAGCGGATCAAGGCCCAGCATTTCGCAGGCGGCCTGCACTGCCGGACGTATGGGCACGGTCTGCTCCTCAAACGTGATGCCGACCTGTGAGGCTGCCGCCAGCTCGTTGAGCACCGCCGCCAGTCCGCCGCGAGTGGCGTCGCGCAGACAGTGCACGTTTTTTGTCACATTCAGGATCACTTCAACAAGGCCATTAAGGGGCGCAGTGTCGCTCACGATCGGCGCTTCGAAGGCCAGCCCTTCCCGCACGGACATGATCGCCATGCCGTGATCGCCCATCGTGCCGCTGACGATCACCGCGTCGCCAGGCCGGGCGCGATCGGGGGCGATATGCACACCCGGCGGGATCAGGCCAATGCCGGAGGTGTTGATATACAGCCCATCACCGTGCCCCTTGTTGACGACCTTCGTGTCGCCGGTGATGATCTGCACGCCGGCGGCCTCACATGCCTTCCCGACCGAGGCCGCGATCTGGCCGAGTGTTTCCATCGGCAGCCCTTCTTCCAGGATGAACCCGGCGCTCAGAAAAAGCGGACGTGCCCCGCTCATCGCCAGGTCGTTGACCGTTCCATTGACGGCCAGGTCGCCGATATTGCCGCCGGGGAAGAACAGTGGGCTGACCACGAACGAATCGGTGCTGAAGGCCAGCCGCAGTGCCTCGCCGTTGCCGGTCGGCAGTTCCAGCACGGCGGAATCGCCCATCTGCTTCAGCAGGTCGTTGCCAAATTCCGGGGCGAACAGATGCCGGATCAGGTCGGCCATCATCTTGCCGCCGCTGCCGTGTCCCATCACCACCGTCGGATAGCTGCGCAGTGGCAGCGGGCAGGTCCAGCCGCTGAGATTGAAATCGCCAGACTCGCTCATGAAGCCTCCGTCTGTGTTTCCATGCTGGCGCGGTAGCGTCCATAGCGGTAATAAGCTGCGCAGGCCCCTTCCGAGGAAACCATCGTCGCGCCCAGCGGTGTCTGCGGCGTGCATTCTTTGCCAAAGGCCGGGCATTCATACGGTTTCTTCAGCCCCTGCAGCACAAGCCCGCTGATGCACAGGCTGGACTCCTCGGTTTCAATGCTCCCGACTTCTGGGAAGCGCCGCTCGGCGTCGTAAGCGGCATATGCCTCGCGGAGCCGGTAGCCGCTCATGGGGATGACGCCGATGCCGCGCCATTTGCGGTCGCAGACCTCAAAGACCTGATTGATGATCTGTTGGGCGGGCCGGTTGCCTTCCCGGCTGACCGAGCGGGCGTAGGCATTCTCGACTTCTGCCCGGCTTTCCTCAAGCTGGCGGACGCACATCAGCACGCCGCGCACGATGTCCACCGGTTCGAAGCCGGTCACGACGATCGGCACGTGGTATCGCGCTGCCAGCGGCAGGTACTCCCAGTAGCCCATCACCGTGCAGACATGCCCGGCAGCCAGAAAACCATCCACCCGCACGTCTGGCGATTCCATCAGGGCCGCAATGGCTGGTGGCACGGTCACATGGGAAACAAGCACGGCGAAATTCTCAAGACCCTGTGCCTTTGCCTGCACGATGGCCATCGCGTTGGCGGGGGCGGTGGTTTCAAAGCCGATGGCGAAGAAGATCACCGTCTTGTCCGGGTTGTCGTGGGCGATCTGGAGCGAATCAAGCGGCGAATACACGACGCGCACGTCGCCGCCCGCCGCCCGGACGCTGAATAGATCGCGCTCCGATCCCGGTACACGCAGCATGTCACCATAGGAAACAAAGATCACATCCGGGCGGGATGCCAGCGCAATGGCCTTGTCGATCAGCTCCAGCGGCGTGACACAGACCGGGCAGCCGGGGCCATGTACCAGTTCGATCTCCGGTGGCAGCAGTTGATCCAGGCCGTTTTTCAAGATCGAGTGCGTCTGCCCGCCGCAGATTTCCATCAGCTTCCAGGGCCGGGTGACGGTCTGATGCAGCTCGTCCAGCAGCTTACGAGTGAGCGTTCCGTCGCGGTATTCGTCAAGGTATTTCATGGTGCGCCTCTGTCCTCGCCCGGTTCGGGCAGTCCATCGGCCAGCATTTCCATCTCGGCCAGCATGTCCAGTGTGCGCCGGGCCTCTTCTTCGTCAATCCGGCTGATGGCAAACCCGACGTGAATGATCGTGTAATCGCCGACCTGCACTTCCGGCACGTATTCCAGGCAAGCTTCCCGGATCACACCACCGCCAAAATCTACTTTACCCATGCGGATGCCGCCCGCTTCGTATATCTCGATGACCTTACCGGGTATCCCCAGGCACATAACCATCCTCCGCGCTGTCCTGACTGTATTCTGAACGTAACGGCAAAGGCGGGTCGGGTGGTAGTGACAGAAAGCACCAATTTTTTCGCGCAGGATACCGACTTCTATCACTTGTTCCCATGTGCGGCGGGACGCTATGCTATAGATCGAGTCCGGGGCAGGGCGGAGGAAGTGTATGGCAGCACGGCAGGAAAATCGGCCTGAGCGGCGGCACATTCATGTGGACGGCGTGGTGCAGGGTGTGGGCTTTCGTCCCTTCATTTATGGGCTGGCGACTCGCTACCGGTTGACCGGCTGGGTGCTCAATTCGTCCTCCGGTGTGGATATCGAAGTACAGGGGCCGCCGGAAGCGCTGGATGAATTTCAGGCCGCGATCACGGCGGAAGCGCCGCCGCTGGCCCGCATTGATCGCGTGACCGCCGCCCCGCTGTCGCCTGACGGCGCGGACGCGGCCTTCGTCATCCGCCACAGCGAGGCCGATACCGGCGTGTCGCTGGTCTCGCCGGATGTGGCGACCTGCCCGGCCTGCCTGGCGGAAATCTTTGACCCGGCCAACCGCCGCTACCGCTACCCCTTCACCAACTGCACCAACTGCGGGCCGCGCTACACGATCATCCGGGCGATGCCCTACGACCGCCCGATGACGACCATGCGCGACTTCCCCATGTGTCCGGACTGTCAGGCCGAGTATGATGATCCGCTCAACCGTCGTTTTCACGCTCAGCCCAACGCCTGCCCGGTCTGTGGGCCGCAGGTGGCGCTGATCGCTGGTGAGGAACTGCTGGCAGAACTGGCGGAAGGGTCGTATGAGGACGACATCGCCCTCACGGCGGCGCTGCTGCGCAGGGGATATATCGTTGCTATCAAGGGGCTGGGCGGTTTTCATCTGGCCTGTGACGCGACGAATGCGGAGGTCGTCGCCCGTCTGCGGGCGCGTAAGGCCCGCCCGGATAAACCTTTCGCCGTGATGGCCGCTTCGCTGGATGACGTGCGGGCACACTGCCGCGTAAGCGAAGATGAAGCCGCGCTGCTGAGCGCCGTCAGTGCGCCGATCGTGCTGCTGTACCGCCGCCCGGAATCGACCATTGCACCCAACGTCGCGCCGGATAACCCTATGCTGGGCATGATGCTGCCCTACACGCCGCTGCACCACATCCTGCTGCATGATGCAGGCCGCCCGCTGGTGATGACCAGCGGCAATCTGAGCGATATGCCGATCATCGCCGACAATGACGAGGCGCTGGAGAAGCTCGGCGGCATCGCCGATGCCTTCCTGCTGCACAACCGCCCGATACACATGCGCTGCGATGATGCCGTGTGGTGGGTGGATCGCTTTGCCGGGGAAGGGGATGCCGCCCTGCAGCCGCTGCGCCGTTCACGGGGCGATGCGCCCTATCCGATCCGGCTGCCCTGGCGGAGCACAGCCCACATCCTGGCGACGGGTGCAGAGATGAAAAACACCTTCTGCCTGCTGCGCGATTCCGATGCCTTTCTCAGCCAGCATATCGGTGAGATGGAATCGCTGGAGGCGCTGGATTACTTTCGCGAGGCGCTGGATCACCTGTGCGGCCTGTTCAAGGTGACGCCGGAGGTTATCGCCCATGACATGCATCCCGGCTACCTGACGACGCGGCTGGCTCGTGAACTGGCCGAAGCCCGTGATCTGCCACTGGTTGCCGTCCAGCATCATCACGCGCATATTGCTGCCTGCCTGGCCGAGCATGGCCGGGAAGGGCCGGTGATCGGCGTGGCGCTGGATGGCACAGGTTACGGGCCGGACGGCGCGATCTGGGGCGGGGAAGTGCTGGTGGCCGATCTGCGCGGTTATGAGCGTGCCGCACATCTGGAATACCTGCCGCTGCCCGGCGGCGAGGCGGCCATCCGCCGTCCATATCGCATTGCCTGGGGTTATCTGCTGGAAACGCTGGGCGATATCCCACCGATTCCCACACTATCCCACATTAACCCACAGGAGCGGCAGATCGTTGTCCAGCAGGTGGAACGTGGCATCAATACGCCGCTGACCTCAAGCTGCGGGCGGCTTTTTGATGCGGCCTCGGCGCTGCTGGGCATCTGCCCGGTGACGACCTTCGAAGCGCAGGCAGCTATTGCGCTGGAACTGGCGGCGCGTGAGGCTGATCTCGAACAAATCACGCCGTATGAGTTCGCCATCGGCCCGGATCGTCGCGGCGAGAGCGGCGCGATCCGCGTCGGTTCGCTGCTGGCGGGCATGGTGGAAGACCTGCTTGCGGGGCGACCTGTGCCGGAGATCGCGGCGGCGTTTCACGCCACGTTGGCCGAGATGATTGTCACCGCAGCGGAGATGACGCGCGAAAGAGTCGGGCTGGGCACGGTGGCACTTTCCGGCGGCGTGTTCCAGAACCGGCTGTTCCTGCGGCTGGCACGGGAGCGGCTGCGGGCGCGGGGCTTTGAGGTGCTCTCACACCGCCGGGTTCCTGCCAATGACGGCGGCCTGAGTCTGGGGCAGGCCGTGATCGCGCTGCATCGCTTTCTGTGACTGTGGGGATTGATGCTGCTGTGTTAAGATCATCCTGTTGAGGCTGGCAGGCTGGCTGCTTTGAGCCGACTGCCGCAGGTGTGGAGGAGAGAAGAACAATGAAACGTTTCTGGCGCATGACTGCCCTGATTCTGGTGGTGCTGGCCATGATGGCCGCGCAGATGCCATCCGTGTTGGGCGCGCCGCAGGCTGTACCGGTGAATCGTCTGAATCAGGCGGGGGATGATGTGCTCTACGTGGCTATCATCTGGCATCAGCATCAGCCGGTTTACTACCAGGACCCGGAGACCGGGGTTTACATCCGGCCCTGGGTGCGTGTCCATGCGGCCAAAGACTATCTGGATATGGCCGCCATGCTGGAAAACTACCCGGACATTCACGTCACATTCAATATCACGCCCAGCCTGATCCGCCAGTTGGACGATATCGCCAATGGTGCTAAAGACCAGTACTGGGTGATGACCGAGGTCCCGGCGGAGGAACTGACGGAAGAACAGCAGCGCTTCATCCTGGAGCGATTCTTCGACATCAATCCGCGTATTGTTGCCCGCTTCCCGCGCTATCAGGAGCTGGCCGATATGCGGGCCGATATGGGCATTGACGGCGCGATCGCGCAGTGGTCGGCACAGGACTTCCGCGATTTGCAGGTGCTCTTTAACCTGGCCTGGACGGACCCGGACTGGCTGGCCGAGGAACCGCTGGCGAGCCTGGTGGCGCAGGGGCGGGATTACAGCGAGGCGGATAAGGCGGTCGTGCTGGCGGAGCATCTGCGCATCGTGCAGGAGGTGATCCCTCTCCATGCGCGACTGCAGGAAGAAGGGCAGATCGAAGTCACAATGACGCCCTTTGCCCACCCGATCCTGCCGCTGCTGGTGGACAGCAATCTGGCCGCTGTGGCCATGCCGGAAGCCAACCTGCCGCCGCGCTTCGTTTATGGGCAGGATGCCGTCGCGCAGGTAGAGCTGGGCGTGCAGCTTTACGAGGATCACTTCGGAGTGCCGCCGCGCGGCATGTGGCCTGCTGAAGGCTCCGTTGCCCAGCAGATCGTGCAGATGGTCGCCAGCGCGGGCATCCAGTGGATGGCTTCCGATGAGGAAGTGCTGGCGCGCAGCCTGCCGGACGTGGAAGACTTCACCCGTGACAGCCGCGATGTGGTGCAGCAGGCCGACGCCCTCTACCGCCCGTATACCGTCACCGGCGGACGCGGCGGACAGGTGACCATCATCTTCCGCGATCACCTGATCTCCGATAAGGTGGGCTTTGAATATTCCGGCATGAGCGGCCAGGCGGCTGCCGCCGACTTCATCCAGCGCCTGAATGATATTCAAGATCGGCTGCGGGAAGAGGGCGCAGAAGGGCCGCATCTGGTCACGGTGCTGCTGGACGGCGAAAATGCCTGGGAATACTATCCCAACGACGGCAAAGACTTCTTGAACGCGCTTTACCAGGGGCTTTCTGATGCGGATAATCTGCGCACGGTGACTCCTTCGGAGTATCTGGATATGTTTGGCGCACCGGAGCGCGAAATCGAAGACCTGTGGCCCGGCTCGTGGATCAACCACGACTTCAGTACGTGGATCGGCGAAGATGAGGAAAACCAGGCCTGGGAATACCTGCTGACCACGCGGCAGGCCTTGCAGGAGGCGCTGCCCCGCCTGAGTGAAGCAAGACGGCAGGAAGCCTTTGAGATGATGTACATCGCTGAGGGGTCGGACTGGTTCTGGTGGTATGGTGCTGATCAGAATTCCGGCGTGGATGAGTCGTTCGATGAGCAGTTCCGCAACTATCTGCGGCAGGTCTACGAGCTGATCAGTGTGCGTCCGCCCGACTTTGTGTACGTGCCGGTCATCCCGCAGACGGCCCAGCAGCCCGATCGACCCTTTATGGATACGCTGACTGTCACGGTGGACGGCGTGGTTGGGGATGATGAGTGGGCGGATGCTGCTTACTATGATCTGGCCGACGCTGCGCCGCTGGCGGGGCTGTACTACGGCTTCGATAATGAGACGTTCTACCTGCGCCTGGATGCTGATTACGATGCCCTGGCAGACAGTGTGATCGGCTTCTACCTGAACACACCCGACGACGATCCGACCAACGCCTATACACGGGCGGAGGAAGGCGGCGCGAGGCCGGTGCTCGGTTTCGGCGCGAAGCGGCTGCTGGAAGTGAGGTTTGCCGATGGTGTACCCGTCGCCACGCTTTACGTGGCAGATGGAACGGGCGGCTGGGATGAGGCTGCCGCCGTGGAGCAGGTAGCCGCTGCAGAGGGCACGCTGGAAATTGCCGCGCCGCTGGCCGTGATCTCGCCCGCTGCCAACAGCGGCGATCGCATCAATATGCGCGTGGTCGTCAGCGAAGGCGGGGAAAATGTAGCTGTCGCCCCGCCCGCAGGCCCGGCGCTGGCTGCGCTGCCGGATGCTGCCGTGCCCAATGTGGTGCTGGAAGTGCAAGACCCGACCGGTGACGATCACGGGCCGGGCAGCTATGTCTACCCGCGTGATGAGGTGTTCCGCCCCGGCGCGTATGATGCCACCGGCTTCATCGTGGGCTACGATGATGAAGATGTGATCTTCCGCGTGAACTTCCGCGGGCCGGTGGAGAATGACTGGGGCGCACCGAACGGTATGGGCATCCACACGGTGGATATCTACATTGATGTGGACGGCCCGGAAAACGGCGCACGGCTGCTGCTGCCGGGGCGCAATGCCGCCCTGCCGGAAGATCATGCCTGGGACATCGCCATCTGGGCTGAGGGCTGGACGCCGGGCATTTACCGTCCGGGTGATGACGGCCCGGTCGAGGTGGACGGTGAACTCAATATCCTGACCAATCCGGGACAGCGGCGCATCACCATCCGTGTGCCGCGCAGCGTACTGCCCGGCGATCCGGCGGACTGGGCCTATGCGGTGACCATTGCCAGCCAGGAGGGCTTCCCGGCGGCGGGCGTGTGGCGCATCCGTGATGTGCTGCCGCAGGCGGAGCAGTGGCGCGTCGGCGGTGGCCCGGCGGATACCAACCACACCCGTATTCTGGATGTGATCTATCCTGAGGATGGTGTGCAGGAGGCCATGCTCGGCGACTACCTGCCTTCACAGGCCAACGTCGGCGAACTTGGCCCGGATGACTTCGGGCAGGTTCCGGTGCTCACAGCAGATTGAGTACCTGCATTGTGTGGTGTGCGGGCGGTTTCTGAGTGGAACCGCCCGTTTTTTTGATGTACACTGACGAGGGCTATAATGATCCCGTTCGCCGTTTTCTTATGGAGTACAGATGACCGATGAAAAGCTGCCTGACTCACCTGGAATGTGCCTGGTGCCATGAAACTTACGAGGCGGATCAACTGATCAACACCTGCCCGGCGTGCGGTAAACCGCTGCTGGCCCGCTACGATCTGGATGCAGCACGCGAAGCCTTCCCCCGGCAGGCGCTGGCGGGCCGTCCACCGACGCTGTGGCGCTACGCCGAAATGCTGCCCGTGTGCGACCCGGCTTACCGACTGACGCTGGGCGAGGGTTTCACGCCCTTGCTGAAGCTGCGGCACGCAGGCGAATCCCTGGGGCTGCACAATCTCTATGCCAAAGATGAGGAGTTGAACCCCACCGCCTCTTTCAAGGCGCGGGGGCTGTGTATGGCTGTTTCCCGCGCTGCCGAACTGGGCGCAAAGGCCGTTGCCATCCCCACCGCCGGGAATGCGGGCAGTGCGATGGCCGCCTATGCGTCCCGCGTCGGACTGCCTGCGCATATTTTCGTGCCGCAGGATGTGCCCGCGCCCTTTCTTGCGGAGATGCGGGCGCTGGGGGCGGAAGTCACGCTGGTGGACGGCCTGATCACCGACTGTGCTCGCTACGTGCGTGAGGGTGTGGAGGCCGGGCGCTGGTTTGACGTGTCCACGCTCAAGGAGCCGTACCGCGTTGAGGGCAAGAAGACGATGGGCTACGAGCTGGCGGAGCAGTTCGACTGGACTTTGCCCGACGTGATCGTCTATCCAACCGGCGGCGGGACGGGAATTGTGGGCATGTGGAAGGCATTTGATGAAATGGAGCGGCTGGGCTGGATCGGCGCGGCACGCCCCCGCATGATCAGCGTGCAGAGCACCGGATGTGCCCCGATCGTGCGGGCCTTTGAGCAGGGCACACGGACGGCCGCTCCCTGGCAGGAGGCGGAAACGATTGCCGCCGGGCTGCGCGCGCCGGGAGCCATCGGTGATTTTCTGATCCTGGACGCCCTGCGGGAGAGCGGCGGTACAGCCATCGCCGTGCCGGATGAGGAGATTCTGGCTGCCATGCGGGAGCTTGGCCGTCTGGAGGGTATCTTCACTGCGCCGGAGGCAGCAGCAACACTGGCCGCGCTGCCGCATCTGGTCGAGGCCGGGGCCGTACAGCCTGATGAGCGCATTGTGCTTTTCCTGACGGGAAGCGGACTGAAGTATACGCACCTGATCCGGTGAGCGGGCAGGCCCGGCGTGATCAAGCGGCCAGAATCCAGGCGGCGATCTGCAGCGGCAGCAGCACCAGCATGGCGATGACCGTCGGCAGGGGCGAATGAATGCGTGTGTAACGGATTCCGGCCCAGGCCACAAGCGGCACAGCCGGGAGGCTGCTCAGCACGACAATCGGCGGCAGGATCGTCCCCGCCAGAAACGGCTGCACGACGAAAGCAGCGAAGGCCGCCGTACCGTAGAGCAGTCGCAGTCGGTGGGCGGGCAGCCGCGCCGTCAGTGTGTACTTGCCCACGGCGGTGTCAGCCTCGCGGTCGGCCCAGTTGGTCGCCATCACCAGCACGAATATCAGCAGGGCGAAAGGCGCACAGCCGATGATCACCGCCCAGTCAAGCTGACCGGTCTGCACGCCGTAGCCATAGAGCGGCAGCAGAATGCCGACCAGCACGGCATTGACAGCCTCCCCCCAGCCACGCCAGGCCAGCCTGAACGGTGGCAGCGAATACATCCAGCTTATGGCCGTGCCTGTGACCCATACAAGCGCCACGTCAGGGCGGATGCGTCCGGCCCACAGTGCAGCAAGCATGGCCAGCAGGCTCAGCGCCAGCGTGATCCAGGCAGCCGCCAGCGCCAGCCGTCGGGAGGCGATTCCACGCGGCAGCACGCCGCTGCCGCCGGAAAAAGGCGTGCTTTTGGTCAGCGCGTCGGTTTCATAGTCGGCGTATTCATTGGCATAGTGGGCCGAGAGCACAGAGAACAGCAGCGGCACCAGCCCCCACACGAATGCATCCGGCTGCAGAGGAACGCCGAAGGCATTGGCGATCAGGCCGCCGATGAGATAGATCGTCGTGGCGATCAGCAGCAGCAGCGGCCGGGCCATGCCCCACAGTGCGATAATCGTCTGTTTCATGTTGGTTTTTGTCTCCCTGACGGGGCCATATGAAAAAGCATCAAGCGTGTCTGACGCATCACTGACGTGCTGACAGGCCCGATGCTTTCGTCCGGCTATGGGGTTTTGTGGGAAATCGATTCCAGCGCCGCCGCCAGCTTCTCCAGCCCGCGTTTCAGCATGGGGCGGGGACCGCCGAATCCGATGCGAAGATGACCCGGCGCTCCAAAGAATTCCCCCGGCACGGCCACGACCTGATGCCGCGTGATCAGGGTGTCCACCAGTCGTCCGGTATCACGCACGCCGGTGATGTGCGGGAAGAACAGGCAGCCCTGCGGCGGCACGTCACCGCTGATGGCTCCGCTGTCCCGCAGTAAGGCGGCAAAGGCCTCAACCAGCGGGCGGTTTTCCGCGACGAGCTGCTGCGCCCGCGCCTGGTAGTGGGCCAGATTCTCGAAGACAACCGAGGCTATTGCCTGCATGATGGGCGAGTTCGTGTTTTCGTAGAGCGTGTGAACGGGGCGAATTTGCGTGATAACATCCGGCGCAGCCGCGATCCAGCCGATGCGCACCATACCCAGCCCATAGGCTTTGGATAGACTGCTGATCGTGATCGACGTGTCATCGAGCAGAGCCGCCGGTCGCGGCGGGCCGCTGACCAGATCGCGGTAGACTTCATCCACCACGATTCGGATGCCATGCTGCCTGGCGACTGCCGCCAGCGCCAGCAGGTCACCATCGGCTGTCAGCGCTCCGGTGGGGTTATGGGGATTGCTCAGGACAATGAGTCGGGTGCGCGGTGTGATGACCGCTGCCAGCGCATCCGGATCGACCCGGTAAGTGGGGCCGGACCGCTGCAGCAGTGTGACTCGAACGCCCATCAGGGCCAGCACGCTCGTGAAAGGCTGGTAGTGGGGTAATTCCACAATGGCATGATCGCCTGGCTGCAGCAGTGCCCTGGCGACCAGCACGAATCCCATGGATGCGCCGCTGGTCAGCAGCAGGCGGTCCGGCCCCGCAATGCCGTAGTGTGCGGCGATGGCTTCGATGATGCGCGGATGGCCCCATGATGTGTTTTCATCAAAGCGGGCCATGAGATCCGCCTGCCAGGCGCGCCGCAGATCATCCAGCAGCATATCACGCGGCGCGGAGACGGCGCTGTTAAACAGGTCGTCTG
>Ga0256841_1003354_pt1 | contig 12026 bp, 13 predicted proteins | sample 356308metaG_FD_185971 | JGI IMG/M metagenome (GOLD analysis project Ga0256841, IMG submission 185971) | Hydrothermal vent microbial communities from Mid Atlantic Ridge, Atlantic Ocean - 356-308 | ecosystem: Environmental > Aquatic > Marine > Hydrothermal vents | place: Atlantic Ocean: Mid...
ATAAATTACAAACGATGATTTCTGCTGATGATATTTTACCCAGCCACCAAGACTACTATCGATATAATGGCTCTTTAACCACGCCGCCTTGTACAGAAGGAGTCACCTGGCTGGTGATGAAACAACCCCTTTCAGTTTCTAAACAGCAAATAAAGCAATTCGAATCCTTATTGGATCACCCAAATAACAGACCTATTCAACCAGTAAATGCTCGGCCTGTTTTGAAATAGAAAACATAACTTTCATCAGGCTGTTTAAGCGTTTTTAAACAGCCTATGGTCATAACCTTAAACAAGCCCTTGAAAAAGGCCTTATTTTCTCACTCACTTTCTCATCGTTTTCAGGATTGAAAAAGTCAGAACTATACTTCGCGCGGCCACGACTGCGGAATTTATAGCGCACTGATTTTTGTCGAGAGCAAGGCACTAAAACAGGCGCATAGCAAGCTACGCAACTGTTTTAGTAACGCAGTTATTGGCAAAAACTCAGTCGTAGAAATCCGCAGTCGTGGCCGCGCGAAGTATATCCCTGCTGAATTTTTTGAAATCATTTATTCGGGAATCTGAATTGAAGCAGACAAGGTTTGACTGATGCTTTCAATATAGCGATCAATAAGATGGTCGTTAAAATAATCAAATTCATACTTTTTTAATGCCGCAACAAACCCTTTCCAGAGGTCTGCGCTGCGTTGTATTTTATTCAGTTTTTTTAGATGACCTTGTGAATCCAGATACATTTCCTTGCCGGCATGACGAAACCCAAGCCATGCTGGAGGCGCCCGGGTAACTACATCGTTATTGTTGACCCAGCGATAGAAATCAATCTTGGCATGATTCACATAACGTCTTGTGCCAATTCGTGGACTTCCAAATGTGTGTATCTGCTCAGGACTGGTTTTTATGTGTGATAGCAAGCAGCGGCCAGCACAAATTGCAGCCATGGCTCCGCCCAGTGAGTGGCCGGTAAACCATAAGTTTTTATCAAGCGTTTGTTGGTCCTGAGATAACATTTCTTTTAGCATCGGCCAAAGATCATCCACTTCTTTTTTAAAGCCTCGATGAACCCGGCCAACGGTTTCAGCCAATACTTTGGCGACATTGAGATCAGCTTTTATATCATTCCATTCATTGGGTTCTGTGCCTCGGAATGCAATAACAATATCATTGTCATTTGCAAAGGAATAGGCCTGGGAACCGTCATTATTATAAAAAACCACATCATCAAACCCGAGCCGTTTTGCAGCTTTTTCCGTTTGCTTCGGAGGCAGATAAGAAATCATCGATAATTCGGCAAACAACAACGCCCGCGTGATTAACGGGTAATCCGAAAGACTGCCCCTTATGGTTGAGTAGAGCCTGATTTGACCGGCCGTTTGCTCCGAAATGGGTTGCTGACTTTGGCTCATTTGAGTTGTTTCGTTACAAATGAGCATATTTTATAGAAATTAATTTATTAATTCATTGGGTTTAGCTGTTTACATATGCAATAAACCCCAAAACATCCATCAAGTAAAATTTCTGATTATTTTTGTTTTCCTGCTACAGGTAAACAAACCTGCCTGTTATTCCACTGCTGTATGATATGTTAAAACACTTAACAGGGATGATACGGACTAAACTTGTCATTGAAACACCAAATTTAGGATTTAACACGTCAATAATAGTTATTTATTTTACTCAGACCTCGACTATTTCCTGTGTTTTTGCAAGATATTCCTCTGCTACTTCCCATAAAGGTTTGCCTTCAGCATTAACCCAATGCCAATTTCCATTTACACCGCCTGGGTCTTTTTTATCAGGGTGAGAATCTTTAAAGATTTTCCACGCTAAAGCTGAAATAGAATATTCGTTTTTATCCTCTTCCCAAAGAACAGCATTACTTTGTCCAAGCTTCCCCGTTATTGTTGCAATGAAGATCGCTTCGTCTTCTTCAAATTTAAGATGTGAAGGTAACCCATTTTTTAAATAGATTTTATCGCCTTCTGCCACTAAATTATTTTCTATAAGAATTTTCATTGTTTTTGGGCGATATTTTCTTTTAGATTTCTCTTGCTCTTCTTCCTTTCTTTTTATGTCAATAAGATATTGTTTTGCTTCCTCAAGTGGAATAACAACTTTAGGAACAATAATAATATTATCTTGTAGTTTATATGGTGTTATTTTTACACAGCTTATATCTATATCAGATTCACGGAGCCATAGTACTGTTGCCGTTATTTCTTGAGAGAAACCCTCAGAGCATAGAATTATCCTTGGTTTATTAGACAACTCTAAAAATGTATCTGATTCAATAAACTCAATTATTTGATCATGGGCTTCTCCATCAGATAAGCTCTCGTCATAATACTTTTTTCTATACGATATGTAGTAGGGTAATAAAAGCTCAATGGTCATCGATGAAACCATTGCGGCATATCGTAATGCTTGAAGATCAGCATACCCAGACGCGGGATCCCTTTTGAGTTCAATAACAACTAAATTACCAGACCTGTCTACTGCCAATACATCTAGCCGGTCATTACTGTTGCTAAAACGATCAAACTCAATACTGACAATAAGCAAGTCTTCGCCAAGCATTTCCGGATTAGTACGTATCCACTCTTCTATATGCTGACGTTCCCAAATATTTAATGCGACAAAGCTCCCAGCTTGAACTCTTTGGGCTTTATCCAAACTATTTGAAATTGAAAAGATCATTGATTCTCCTTTGACACATAACGGCGAACGCCTAACATTGTAATTATGCAGAAATCCGATATATCAAAATTTTAGTTCAGAAATTAAAAATTTCCATATAAATTAAGTATTTACTATATACAACATTTGATAGTTATGCGAAAAGGTACTTTTTCTCTTTACCTTAAGTATTATCCATGTCACAAGTTAATCAATGTTCTTTTTCGACTTCGTCTTCTTCATCTTTTTGGATTGCTTGCAGTTCAAGAGACCCGGCAGCGCTTGCAGCACTTTTGCCTTCGGTAGCAGAGCCTCGGCCTTCACTTAAATTGATTTTCAATTTCAGATTATTAGGAGAATCTGAATTTTGAAGTGCTTCATCCAAAGTAATAGTGCCTTCTTTATAAAGACGCATCAAGTGGCTGTCAAAGGTCTGCATGCCGACATTTTCTGATTTTTCCATGGCTTCCTTAAGCATGTGAATTTCTCCCTTGTGAATCAGGTCCCGTACCAGTTCGGTTCCCAACAATATTTCAATAGCGGCTGTGCGTTTGCCATCGATAGTAGGTACCAAACGCTGTGATACAAACGCTTTCAGGTTTAATGACAAATCCAGTAACAATTGATTACGGCGTTCTTCCGGAAAGAAATTAATAATTCTATCCAGCGCCTGATTGGCATTATTGGCGTGTAGTGTGGAAAGACATAAATGTCCTGTTTCAGCGAATGCCAAGGCATGTTCCATGGTTTCCTGGGAACGGATTTCACCAATTAATATGACATCAGGCGCTTGGCGTAATGTGTTTTTCAAGGCATCTTCGTAGCTCATGGTATCAACGCCGACTTCCCGCTGATTGACCAGGCATTTTTTGTGCGGATGAATGTATTCAATGGGATCTTCAATGGTGATGATATGGCCTGAGGAATTGCTGTTGCGATGGTCGATTAAAGCGGCAAGAGATGTTGATTTTCCTGACCCAGTGCCGCCAACAAACAGAATAAGTCCTCGCTTGGTCATAATGCTTTTCTTGAGAATCTCAGGTAAACCCAGATCATCTGCGTTAGGTATTTCGACCTTAATATTTCGGATAACCAATGCAGGACTATTTTTTTGCTGGAAGATATTGACTCTGAAACGACCAATTCCTGGTTCAGAAATAGCCAGATTCATTTCCGGAACATGTTCAAATTCCTTTTGCTGTTCTTCATCCATCAGGCTATTGGCGATTTCCCGTAATCGCTCCTTGGTTAGTTTGATATTTTCCAAGGGCTTTAAACTACCCTGAAATTTCGCCGCCGGCGGGGCATCGACTGTTAAATATAAATCAGAGCCATCTTTCTGGACCAGGATTTTCAAATAGTCTTTAAATTCCATATCTGCTTTACTGTTGGTTAATGTTCGATTAAGTGTAGTAGAACTTGCATTCATGGCGAGGTCGAAAAGCGTATAATGCGAATGTTTTAGCAAATTTATATGCGTTAATTGAATGAACAAGCAAAGAAGAGCTGTCGCGCTGATTTCTGGCGGACTGGATTCCATGTTGGCGACGAAAGTGATTATGGAACAAGGAGTGCATGTCGAGGGAATTAATTTTTTTACCGGATTTTGTGTGGAAGGTCACACTCATGCCATTCGAAAAAAAGATAAGGCGAAACCCAAACGTAATAATTCACTGTGGGTGGCAGAGCAATTAGGAATTAAATTACACATCGTCGATGTAATTGAGGAATACAAGGATGTTTTGATTAACCCTAAACACGGCTATGGCGCCAATCTGAATCCATGTTTGGACTGCAAGATTTTTATGGTCAACAAGGCTAAACAATGGATTGAAGAAAATGATTTTGACTTCATTATTACTGGCGAGGTCATGGGGCAAAGACCGATGTCGCAGCGTAAAGAAACCATGCCTGTGGTGGCAAAGGAATCTGGAGCAGACGAACGTTTATTACGGCCTTTATGCGCAAAAAATTTACCAGCCACCATGCCTGAACGGGAAGGCTGGGTTAATCGTGATGAATTATATGATTTCAGTGGCAGATCGAGAAAACCGCAAATGGCTTTGGCGGAAAAATATGGCTTTGTTGACTATGCCCAACCCGCAGGCGGTTGTTGCTTTCTGACGGATGAAAGCTATTCAAAAAAACTGGTGGATTTATGGCAGGCGCGTGGCAATAAGGAATATGAACTGGATGATGTGATGCTTTTAAAAGTGGGGCGTCATGTTCGGCCCAAACCACATTTTAAAATGATTATTGCTCGTGAAGAAGGCGAAGGCCGGTTTTTGCAAGGGTATAAGAAAGATTTCATCAGTATGAATTGTATTAGCCATAGCGGCCCATTAACCTTGCTGGATGGCCAGCTTTCTGAACAGGATTTGCAATTGGCCGCACAAATTACTGCCCGATATGGTCAGGGCAGGGATGCAGAACAAGTTGAAGTTAATATTCATCTGCCTGATGGTACGGAAAAACAAATTTCTGTAAAACCGCTGGAAGCAAATGAAATTCCGCAGGAGTGGTTTGTATGAGCCGTGAAATTCTCGATGCCCGGCGATTATTGTGCCCACTTCCAGTCATCCGGACCCAGGATAGAGTCAAAAAAATGCTTCCCGGACAACAACTGGAAGTGATCTGCACTGATCCGGGCGTGATGCAAGATATACCCGCCTGGTGCCGCATTAATGGTCATCAGCTTAAAGAAGCGACTGCCAATGATAATGGCGAATATATTGTGATTTTAGAGGTAGGAAAATAATGGTAAAAGCCTACAATGCAGAACAGGTGACCCGGCTCAAGTCCAAAGTGACTTATATTGCTGCGCTAGTCAATATTCTATTGGCTGCCATAAAAATCACTTTTGGCGTTATAGGCAAATCTGAGGCATTGATTGTCGACGGTATTCATTCCCTGGCTGATTTAATGACAGATGTGTTTGTGCTTATTGCAATCAAACTCGGCAGTCGTGAAGCAGACCACGATCATCCTTATGGTCATCGGCGTTATGAAACCATTGCCACGGTGATACTCGGCGGAGCATTGTTTGTGGTAGCTGCCGGGATTGCCTGGGATGTGATGGAACGAATCCTGCATCCGGAAAAACTGTTGGTACCGCAGAAAGACACCCTGATCATTGCCGCCATTTCTATTTTGGCCAATGAATGGTTATTTCAATACACCAAACGAATAGCTAAAAAATCCCGCTCAAAACTGCTATTGGCAAATGCCTGGCATCACCGTAGCGATGCGATTTCTTCAATCGTGGTGTTATTTGGCATTATTGCCGTCTTATATGGTTATCCTTTTGCCGATGCGGTCGCGGCAATTATTGTTGCTCTGATGGTGGCAAAAATTGGATTGTCATTGATTATGGAAAGTATTAAAGAATTAGTGGACACTTCATTGTCAGATGCACAAATTAACGATATTCGACGGGTGATTAAATTAACAGAAGGGGTCAAAAGCATTCATTTGCTAAGAACCCGGCAAATGGGAGAAGATTCATTTGTTGATGCCCATATCGTTGTTGATCCAAAAATTACCGTCTCTGAGGGCCATATGATTGCCGATACCGTTAGAGATAATCTGAAAGCACAATTTGACGATATTGTTGATGTTTTGGTACATATTGATCCAGAGGACGACGAGTTCAAGCAAAACAAGGGAGAATTGCCTAGCAGAAAGCAGATAAACCAGATTCTCAAGCAGTGCCTTGGAGAACTAAGTGATGATTTAGATTTCAGAATTCATTATCTGGATGGCAAAATAGAGCTGGAAGTTATTGTTCCAAAAGTGATATCCATGCAATCTGATATCTTGAAACAAATCAAAGATAAATGCATACAACTTGAAAAAGATAATGAATGGATTGATCGGGTTATCGTACTTTCCAAAAATTAAGCATCAAAACATCAATGATATAATTACACAGAATATGTGTCCGCGATAAATGTGCTATGAATATCACGCTTTCAATTGATAAAAAAACAGTCATTGCTGCCAGAAAAACTGCCGCCTCAATGGGAAAAAGCTTGAATCAAATAATTCGAGAGGATCTTGAGAGGTTAACGCAAGAACAAAATCGTGGTATTGCTTTTAATGAATTCAAGGAATTAGCAGAAAAAGGAAATTCCAGGAGATATCAATTTACCAGGGATAAATTACATGAAAGAACGTAGCTTTATCGATACGAATATTCTTGTCTATTCAGATGACAATGCATTCCCTGAAAAACAAACCCTAGCCCTAGAACTTTTGGAAAACGGCTGGAATCAAAATCAATAATCCATTTCTCAAGAACAAGGTTAAGGTCACTTGTTCTTAAAAATGCTTGAAATTTTGGGGTAAACAATGGCAGTTGGAAAAAATAAATTTCCGGAAATGAATCCCATTCCAGGGATAAAGCTTGGAACGGCAAGTGCGGATATAAAAAAAGATGGTGGGGCCGATTTGCTGGTCGTGGAAATGGCTGAAGGATCAACTTGTGCCGGTGTGTTTACCCAAAATGCATTTTGTGCAGCGCCAGTCATGGTGGCAAAACAGAATTTACCAAATCAGCCGCGTTGGTTGTTGGTAAATTCTGGCAATGCTAATGCGGGCACTGGTCATCAGGGCATGCAAGATACTTGGGAGACTTGTGGCAGTTTGGCTGTTGCGCTAAATGGTAAAGTTGACAAGGTTTTACCTTTTTCAACCGGCGTGATTGGTGAGCCACTGCCGGTTGAAAAAATTAAAAAAGCCATTCCCTTGGCTGTTCAAAACCAGGCCGATAACAACTGGGATGCCGCTGCAAAAGCCATAATGACCACAGATACCTTTCCGAAAGGATCGACCCGGATAGTAGAAGTTGATGGGAAAACAATTTCCATTAGCGGAATTTCCAAAGGATCTGGAATGATTCAGCCCAATATGGCTACTATGCTGGCCTTTATAGCAACCGATGCCAAAATTTCAACGGGTCTATTGCAATGGTTTGTGGACAATTTGGCAGAAAAAACTTTCAATCGAATTACCGTGGATGGCGATACATCAACTAATGATGCTTGTATTCTAATGGCTAGCGGGCATTCCGCAGCCGATGAAATTACCGAATCCAGCACTGGTTATGATGCTTTTCATAATGCTTTAGAAGAAGTTTTTCAGGAACTTGCAGAAGCAATCATCAGGGATGGAGAAGGCGCTACCAAATTAATACGGATCGTTGTTGAGCAGGCCCGGGATTCATCTGAAGCCCTTAAGGTTGCTAAAACAGTTGCTCATTCTCCTCTAGTCAAAACAGCTTTTTTCGCAAGCGACCCAAACTGGGGAAGGATTCTGGCCGCAGTCGGCCGGGCAGAAATAGAAGATATCGAGATTGAAAATATCGTGATATTTCTGGGCGATGTGTGCATCGTCAGAAACGGCTGCCGCGCGGACAGTTATACCGAAAAAGCCGGTCAGGAAGTTATGGAACAGGAAGACATCACGGTGACAATTTTACTTGGGCGGGGGCAGGCAAAAGAAGAAGTGCTGACATGCGATTTTTCTTATGATTATGTGCGGATTAATGCCGAATACAGGACGTGATTTGCTATTGTTTGATAACCATTAAAGAATTCTCTGCTGTTTAGCTTTCCAGAAAACCTAAGGCAGAGGTTCGAATCCTCAAAGGATACGCCATTTTGAGTTCTGCCCCTGGTTTCCTAATAGAATAAATTGCAAATACCTCAGGTTGTCACAGACTGATCAGCTCCTACACTCACAGTAACAACCTGGACATCCCGTTGCTGAACAACATTACGTCCTGAGGGAAAAACTGTTTACCTAATACCCTGCATTCAACTCTTGATGGTAAAGCATAGCAGCGTACATCATCGTCCCTGTCATCAATCAAGGATTCAATACCGGCTAACAGCGATAAAAGCCTCTGTTTAGTCATGATTACCAAAAAAACCGAATACTGCACCGGCAGGCCAGATTTTTTCAGAAAACGATGAACCCGTTGCAACCGCCGCGGCTCGCAAATATCGTATATCACCAGATACTGCACCTGTTGTCGGGCCGGCATTATGCAAATTCCTTTAAACAATAATGTAATTTCAGCAAGGCGCCTTTTAACAAATTATCCAGACGCTGAGTACGCCGCTCAAACAATGCAACCTTGCGATCATAACCCGGCGGGCTTTCATAGTCCTGTTGCCAGAAACCAACGACCGGGAAAAAATCAATGATCAATAAATCCATTAAATCATCTGCCAGACAAAGCTTTTTATCTCCAACAATACGGCATTCACTATCAATGCCAAGTAAAGCCAGATGATTCAAAACCACTGCCAACACCATGCCTTCAAGACTTTTCAATACATTTTGCCAGTTTTCGTTCAGATTCCCTTCTGCCCATTGCTCCAGCAAGACCTTGTTTGCCATTTGCCAATCCCCAAGACTAAGCTTTCTGGCCGCACTTCGGGCAGCCATCCGCTGCATGGCCTTTAACCAGTTTTGATAAGTTTGAAAAGCCCGCGGATTTTCCAGCCACTCATTTATACACTGCAAAGACAACTGTTTTTGCACCTGACCACTCAGCCAGCGGCCAACAGGCTGTCCGCGAACATCCATAAAGACAACGACAATGCCCTCGCTGGCGCAAGCCAGCAGAGCTTCCATACTCCACTCAACAAAACCAGTTACAACCACCCGGGATAGTCTTTGCAGCGGAAATAACTGACGCGCTTTATCCGGCTGCCTGACAACCAGTGCAGGCGCTTCAAAAACCACCTCCATGCCCGGTCTTCCCCGTAAATATAAAGGCCGCATCAGCACAACTTCGCTGCTGACTGTATATAAAATTTTGCCAGCTTATGGCCTTCCAGTCTGAGCAGTCTTCTGACCGGTAAAACAAAAGATTCATAATGCGCGTAAAAAATTTTGCGTCCGGACTTATTTAACAAACAACCGCCCTTTTCCTGAGTAAAATGAGAAGACCGTAATAACTTGTTTCGAAACAAATACCACACCAGTCCGTCCAGCCTGGGTCTGACAGGCTCCATTAAATCACATGCCAAAGAATCCCTGCCATACGCCGGCTCATGATAAAAACCCAGCAACGGATCCAGGCCAACAATATGACAAACACTGACCGCCTCAAAATGCAACAAGGTATAGCCTAAAGACAAACAGGCATTAACCGGGTCCGGCGGTGGTCTTTTACGGCGCCGGAAAAACCCCAAAGACTCGGCAAACAATGCCGTAAAAGCAGAAAAATAAGCTGCTGCAGCGGCCCCTTCCAGACCTCGCAAGCTATCAGTCGCTAAACACTCCGGGCCAGTCAGGGTGGACTCGATTTCAGAAATAGTTCTAACAGCCTGAGTGATAATCCGGCGTAAATCACCACGTTTTTGTATTGCCCTGTGGAGTAGCTGAAGCTGTTTACGGCACTTACCCAACACCAACTGTCTGGACAAATCAGCTAACTGCTGTTTTTCCTGAAAAAAACGATACTGGGCCAAGCGTCTTTTGGCATCTTTATGGGAATGAGCAAAAGCCATACTGCCCATCCGGCTGTAGCGGCCAGATAATACCAGCAAATCCACTTTATTATCAGCCAGCGCGCACAGCAAACGGCTTTCCAGCTCCAGATTACCACGCACTACAACTCTTTCCAGCAATTTTAAAGGCACCGTCCCGCGTTTTACAGAATCCTCATACAAAGCCATTGCATGACCATCCAGACGCAAGAACAGGTTTTTTCTGTCAAGATATAAAGTACTCATAAGTTTTATCCCACATAATAAAAACTGCCATCTTGTGGAGGCACAGCCTTACCCAGAGTAATCACCTGACACCGGGCATCCAGCTTAAGCAAAAAAAACCTGTCTTCTGTTTCATCAATAACCAGACGCACATCAGCCAGCAGTTTTTTGCTTTCGGCAGCTGTTAAAAAACACTCAAAAACAGATTTTTGTCCGCCTGAAGCATAAGCCCGGATAACTTTTAATGCCCTGCGCAAGCGTTTGTTATCTCGAATATCATAAGCGGCAATAAATAATGTTCTTTTCATGCGACCTATGCTACCGCAAAAAATACAACATAAAGTTCCTGGCAAGCTTGTCAACTTAATGGCAGTGACGCTTCTGTGTGGGAATACCAGACTGAAACGTTCTGAGTTAGAGGCTCTCCATAGAGCAATGTGAAGCATCTTTAACGCAGAGCGTTTTGAAAGACACTCCCACGCAGAGCATGGGAGCGATTGAATATATATTGATGATAGTATTGGTAAAGTTTTAGATCTTAATCCCTTCTTAATAAGGTCTTTGTTTTAAATGGTAAATATTATGCAAACAGGATGGACAATATCGTCTTAATCCCTTCTTAATAAGGTCTTTGTTTTAAATATTTACGAACGCTGGTTAAAACCCTAACCACGTCTTAATCCCTTCTTAATAAGGTCTTTGTTTTAAATAAAGACAGTTTAAACAGTTTTTACCGTGGGTCTTAATCCCTTCTTAATAAGGTCTTTGTTTTAAATACAAAAGGAACCCCAAAGCCCAAGTGGGCAAAGCGTCTTAATCCCTTCTTAATAAGGTCTTTGTTTTAAATAAGTTGCTTTCCTCCGAAACTACCACTACCCCGCCCGTCTTAATCCCTTCTTAATAAGGTCTTTGTTTTAAATTGCCGCCGAATGATGAAACGACTGTCGAGGCTATGTCTTAATCCCTTCTTAATAAGGTCTTTGTTTTAAATAAATCAATATTCTAATTGGGAATTACTAAATGGTCTTAATCCCTTCTTAATAAGGTCTTTGTTTTAAATTATCGGTACTGATTTGCTAGACATAAAAATAACGTCTTAATCCCTTCTTAATAAGGTCTTTGTTTTAAATACAAAAATGATATTCATTTAGAGTTAGTGAAGTCTTAATCCCTTCTTAATAAGGTCTTTGTTTTAAATGAAAATGAACACTTGGCTCGTTACTCAGGATGCGTCTTAATCCCTTCTTAATAAGGTCTTTGTTTTAAATAAATTAGCCCCGAAAATTGCTTGGGGACATTTGTCTTAATCCCTTCTTAATAAGGTCTTTGTTTTAAATCAATACATTACTTCATACGCAAACAATTAGTCTTAATCCCTTCTTAATAAGGTCTTTGTTTTAAATAGATTTGATATTAGTGTTGACCTAATTTATGAAGTCTTAATCCCTTCTTAATAAGGTCTTTGTTTTAAATAGCCTTGCTGTTTTTTACCTTTATATTCAGTAACATACAAGGGGGTTTGGCAAAAATTCACGTTCATCAAAAGTTACCTGCTATTTTCCAGCCATTTTTTTATGATGTGCTGAAGATTTTTTAGATCAGTATTCATACAATAGTTTATTTT
>Ga0256841_1003355_pt1 | contig 12026 bp, 12 predicted proteins | sample 356308metaG_FD_185971 | JGI IMG/M metagenome (GOLD analysis project Ga0256841, IMG submission 185971) | Hydrothermal vent microbial communities from Mid Atlantic Ridge, Atlantic Ocean - 356-308 | ecosystem: Environmental > Aquatic > Marine > Hydrothermal vents | place: Atlantic Ocean: Mid...
AGTACTCAAAGGAAGAGGATTCCCATTGTCCATGCAATGGATTTGAATGTGTATAAACCACGTTGTGGATCATGAAGTCCGACGCATGTCAAGTGCCGGCGGGCGCTTGCCGGGTTAATAAAGTCTCCCATAGGGGATCCGTAAATCCCACGCCTTTAGGCGGCATCGTTGCTTTTACGCCCGGGAGAGGGGTGGAGTATTCACAGGTGGCGGTGTGACCGGGGCGCCCGCAAGGCGGCATGTGGCGACCCCGGACCCAGGCAGGGCCGTGGCGGCGCCCGGCCATCGCTTGCAGCGCGGGTCGATCTGTGTATGATCGGATGGAGTAGTGATCGTGGGTATGAGCAGGTCGATGGATTTGAGGCAGCAGGTATTGCGTACCGACGTTGCCGGGATGCCCCTGGAGTGGGTGGGTTACCGGGACGCGGTGCGGCTCTATTTTCTGGGGCAGGTGGCCTACAGTTGTGGCAGCCTGTTGTATCGGATCCATGGCGGTATCAACGCCAGGACGCGCCGGCGCAGTGTCATCGAGGTCAATTCCATCATTGCCACCTATGGCGAAAGCCACACGCTGACGCGGATGCGCCGCGGCTACACGCCGCCGCTCAGCAACCAGACCCTTTTCCAGCGTGACGGGCACCTGTGCCTGTACTGCGGCCAGCATTTCCACGACGCGGACCTCTCGCGTGACCATGTGCGGCCCCTGAGTCAGGGCGGACCGGACAGTTGGAACAACGTGGTGACCGCCTGTGTCCGCTGCAACAACTATAAGGCGGGACGGACGCCCGAGGCGGCGGGCATGCAACTGCTGGCGATCCCCTTCACACCCACCCATGCCGAATATGTCTATCTGCAGGGGCGGCATGTGCGCGCCGACCAGATGGCCTTCCTGCGCGCTCACTTTCCCCGTACCAGCCCCCTCCGCGAACGTCTGAACCTCTGCCAATGACGGCCTGGGCGGCGATCGCAGACCACATCTCGCAAACGACTGGCAAACCCTTCGAGCCGGCCAGCCCGCGCAGTCTCGGCGGGGGCTGCATCAACACGGCCGCGCGCCTGAGCGACGGCGCCCGCGAATATTTCGTCAAACTCAACAGAGCGCATCTGCTCGACATGTTCGAGGCCGAGAGCGACGGACTGGCGGAGATGGCCGCCACGCGCAGCATCCGGGTGCCGCAACCGTTGTGTTACGGCATCGCCGATGGTGATGCCTACCTGGTGATGGAATACATCGCCCTCGGTCGCCACCGCAGCGACGGCGCCGCCGCCGAAGCCGGGAGGCAACTCGCGCGGATGCATCGCCAGAGCGCCGATGCCTTCGGCTGGCATCGCGACAACACGATCGGCTCCACCCCTCAGCACAATGCCTGGATGACGGACTGGGTCGAATTCTGGCGCGAGCGGCGCCTGGGCTTTCAGTTGCGGCTGGCGGCCGAAGCGGGGTACCGCGGCAGCCTGCAGCGGCGGGGCGAGCGGCTGCTGGCCGAGTTCGATGCCCTGATCGACCACGCCCCCGTCCCCTCGCTGCTGCACGGTGATCTCTGGGGTGGCAACATGAGCTACGACAGTGAGGGACGCCCGGTGATCTACGACCCCGCCGTCTACTACGGCGACCGCGAGGCCGATATCGCCATGACCGAACTCTTCGGCGGCTTCGATCATGATTTCCATGCCGCCTATGACGAGGCATGGCCCCTCGACCCCGGCTACCGCGTGCGCCGCGACCTCTACAATCTTTACCACATCCTCAATCACCTCAACCTGTTCGGACGGGGGTACCTGGGCCAGGCCCAGCGGCTCATCGACCGTCTGCTGGCGGAGATCTGTTGATTCTGCGTTTCTCAGGGGTGAGCCGAGTGGTCACCTGCTTCGAGGTGTCGGACCCAGCAGGATGGCGATGGGCCGGGTGTCTTTATTGGCGTCGAGGACGATTTTGAGGGTCATCGTCAGCGGCACCGAGAGGAACATGCCCACCGGGCCGAGTACCCAGCCCCAGAAGACCAAAGAGAGAAAGACGATGAGGGTGGAGAGTCCCAGTCCTTCGCCCATGAAACGGGGTTCCACCACGTTGCCGATGACGATATTGATCACCAGGTAGCCTGCGGCGACCACCAGGGCGGCGGTGGGGCTGATCTGGATCAGGGCCAGCAGCACGGCGGGCAGGGCGGCGATCACCGAGCCGATGTTGGGCACATAGTTGAGCATGAACGCCAGGGTGCCCCACATCACCGGATAGTCGACGCCGACGACGGCCAGCATCACCGCCACCACCACGCCGGTGACGAGACTGGTGGTGGTCTTGATCACCATGTAGTTGTTGATGTTGCGCACGATGGCGGCAAAGTGTTCCATCGAGGCGTCGGGCCGGCGCAGGGCGGCTTTCAGTTTGGCCGGGACGCTGGAGGCCTCGAAGAGGATGAAGATGACCGTGAGCAGAATCAGGAAGGTGTTGGCCAGAACGCCGCCGAGACCGCTGAGCATCTTGCCCGCCATGCGCATGGCCTTGGCCGGGTCCAGATAGGTGGTGAGGGCGCGGTCGGGAATCTGCACCCCTTTCGCCTGCAGCCAGGCGAGGGTGTTGCCGGTAAGCAGCTTCAGTTTTTCCTGGTAGCGCGGGAGGTTGGATGAGAAGTCGTCCAGCGATCCGCCGATGAGGGCCGCCAGAGCGATGCCGGCGGCGACCACCCCCGCGGTCACCAGCAGCAGGGCCAGCGGGGTGGAGAGGCCCTTTTTCTGGAAGAAGAAGAGGGGCGGGGTGGCCAGGACGGCGATGAAAATGGAGAGCAGAAACGGCGCCAACAACTGCTGCGACGCCTTCAACCCGGCGATAATCACCACGAAGGCCGCGGCTGAGAGCATGAACCGGGTGGAGGCCGGAATAAGATAGGCGGGACGGTTCATGCGAGGGTCAGGGGGTCGGCGAGGCGCACAGTTCCGGGGGGGTGGCGATGCGCAATGCTCGATAGGCCAGATCGAGTTCCCTGCGCATGAGCCCTGGCAGCGATTGGCCATGGATCAGCAAGTGGTCGAGCAACGGTGTGTCGGAGGGTTCGGCGACACCGGGTTTCAATGCGTGGAACCGGCCTTCCGCATCTCTCAGTACATCGGCGGTCAGGCGCCAGCGCCCCGCGGGTGTGCGTACTTCAATAGCCACCACTTCGTGTTCCCCCTCCTCGCCGAGCCATGCAGGCATGACGACCAGATAACGTTTCACATTGTGTTTGAGAAACAGATAGCGCGCCATCACCGCAAGCTGTTTCTGTTGTTCGATCCGGCTCAGTCCGGCGGCGAAGGCGGTGCTCTTCCCTTCGGGATCGCAACCGATGACAACCGTTTTGCCTTCGTGTCCCTTGCGGTAATACTCCTCCACGAACGCCAGTGCATGTTCCAGCAATGGACGGGGCGAGGGTCCGGTTTCCAGGACAAGATTCAAGGGCATGATCCTTGGCACGTGACGGGATGCGATTCCACCACACTTCCGTCCCTAATTATAGACCCTGTCCCGGGCCGTGGCGTCCTGTTGGAAAAGAAGATGCCTTATCGGGGATTTCCTTGCCCGAAGGTGGGTGCGGGACTCGCAAGTCGCCATACCTTGTGTTCCTTGTCGTATCGCCATACTTGTTCATCGATCAGTTTGTGCAGCGTCTGGGCGTCTTTCAGGACATATTCGATGCCCACTGTTTGTACTGCGGTGTCGGGGTCGACCAGTGTGGGGGGGGACAACACTTCGTAGGCGGTGACGCGGACGTTGTCCAGACTGGCGGGCGGGGGTTTTGGTTTTGCACCTTTCTCGGGCAGGCGCAGGCGGTAGGCGTGACTGAACATGCCCCACCGGATAGCGGTCTCGTAGGCACGCAGCGTATCGGTCAGGGCATTGGCCCGTTTGCGGGTGGCCAAACTTTCACAGCCGGCGGTCGATACCAGGGCGAACATGATGAGGCCGACCAAGAGAGTGCGTGTGTTCATTTCTGATCCGTGGAGAACGGCTTTGCCAGGCGGCATGGTACGGCACATCGGCGCCGGTTGAAAACCGTTGTTGCTGTTATCATTACGCCCACGAAGCGCGAAAGAGCCTTAAGAATAGATGGAATCTGAACAACAACCAATGAAAGAGCTGCGGGTCAACGGCAGCCACGTGACCCTGCTGGGCACGGCGCATGTCTCCCGCGCCAGCGCGGACAAGGTACGGGAACTGCTCGAGTCGGGGGAGTACGATGCGGTGGCGGTGGAGCTCTGCCACAGCCGCTACACGGCGCTACAGGATCCCACCGCGCTTGAGCGAATGGATCTGTTCAAGGTGGTGAAGGAGGGGCGGGTGCCGATGGTAGCCGCCAACCTTGCGTTGGGCGCCTATCAGCAGCGGCTGGCCGACCAGTTCGGTATCGAACCGGGCGCGGAGCAGCGCGCTGCCATCGAGATCGCCGAGGCGCGTGGTCTGCCGGTATTGCAGATCGATCGTGAGATCGGCACGACGCTGAAGCGGGTGGCGGCCAACGTCCCGTGGTGGAAACGCCTTGGGCTGTTTGCCGGGCTGCTCGCCAGCGTGATCTCGCGTGAGGAGATTTCGGAAGAGGAGATCGAGCGGCTCAAGGAAGGCGACATGTTGGAGACCACCTTTGCCGAGTTCGCCGAGGACAGGAAGGACCTCTACGAACCGCTCATCGATGAGCGTGATCGCTTCATGGCGGCGCGCATCCGGCAGGAACTGGCGGCGGGCACCCACAAGAATCTTCTTGCGGTGGTGGGCGCGGGCCACCTGAAAGGGATCGTGCGCTATCTGCAAGAGGACTCCACGCCACCGGCCGAGGTGGTGGCGCGTCTCGACCGGTTGCCGCCCCCCAGCCGCTGGCCGAAACTGATCCCCTGGATCGTGGTGGCGTTGGTTCTGCTTGGGTTCGTGCTCGGCTTTCAGCGCAGCCCCGATATCGGCTGGGCGATGGTGAAGGACTGGGTGATGATCAATGGCGTCCTCTCCGCCCTTGGAGCGCTGATTGCCGGCGCCCATCCGTTGACCATCCTCACCGCATTCGTGGCCGCTCCCATCACCTCGCTCAATCCCACCATCGGCGCCGGCATGGTCACTGCGGCGGTGGAGATCTGGCTGCGCAAACCGCAGGTGGGTGACTTCAAGCGCCTGCGCACCGACTGCACCACCCTCAAGGGGTGGTGGCGCAACCGGGTCTCCCGCACCTTGCTGGTGTTTTTGTTCAGTACCCTCGGTTCAGCTATCGGCACCTACGTGGCCGGTTTCCGCATCTTCGGCCGACTGGCGGGCTGATCTGCGGACAACGGCCTGTCAGTCGTTGCAGAGCTGGCGAATGATGGTCAGCGCCTGGTCCATGTGTTCAAAGGCGTGGCTCCCTCCTTCGAACAGGTGGATGCGCCCGCAGCGGCGATACATCTCCACGGCGATGCGATAGTCGATCACCTCGTCCATCTTGTCGATCAGCAAGGTGGTGGGCGGACCGCCACAGGGGTCGTGCACGGCGTAGCGGCGGCAGGCGTCCACGAGTTCGGGGGTGAGCATGTAGTGTTCGCCGGTGGCGGTTACTTGTGGTCCAAAGTGGTTTGGCAGCAGCTCCCATGGGCGAAGCGCCGGGTTGATCATCACCACGTGTGCCACGGGAAAGCGGCGTGCGAGGTACTGGGCATAGAACCCGCCCATGGAACTCCCCAGCAGCATCGTCGCTGTATCCGCGGGCCGTTTTCCAATGGCCGCTGCGATAATGCCGCGCAGCATGGCCACCGCATCGTCCGGCCGATGCGCCGGATAGGTCGGCGTCACTAGATCTCCGCAGCCCAGGGTTTCCCTCAGCACCGTGGCCTTTTTGGAGGCCGCGCTGCTGTTGAGGCCGTGGAGGTAGATGAGCAGTGTTGTAGACGGCATGGCGCTTCCCGGATTTGTCGCTTGATTATAGGGGAATCTTTTTCGCCTTATTAACCCGGCAACACTATATATCGTATTCAGCCGCGGCGTGCCGGCCCGCAGTTTGCTCCCAGCCCTTCTTCCCTGACAGGAAAAACGCGCGTCAGGAATGTGATCCGTTTGCCAGATATAAGGGTTTTCCCTGTCTTGGCCGGGCAAACGGTGATGCCGGTCACACTTCAGGTGTGTAGAGGGCCCCTAGACTGCCGCCCGATACGTTGTAGCAAGTACGGGCAATCCCCGATGGAGCTGTCTATGAACATCACATTTCGATCCTTGTCACTGCCCTGTCTGTTGTTGGCGTCAGTATTCGTCCTGAGCGGGTGTAACAGCGGAGGGGCGGTGTCCGCGAAGTCGTCGAGTATAGGCGCCAAGAGCGGAGTCGGATCCGCCAAGCGGGTCGGGGGCAAGTCGCTTACGGCCAGGAACCGGACGCCGGTGGCGCGGATCAAGGCCGATATCAGCACGGGAGAGGCGCCGTTGGCAGTGGCATTCGATGGCGCGGACTCCACCGATCCGGAGCAACGGATCGTCGGCTACCAGTGGGATTTTGGCGATGGGATCAAGGCAACGGGACGCCGCATCACCCACACCTATGTGGACGAAGGCCGTTTCACCGCAACGCTGACGGTGACCGATGACCAGGGGCTCACGGGTACGGCGACCCTGGTGATCCAGGTGACCGGCACCGCAGCGGCGAAGATCGACAGCAACGACGCCGCCCGGTTTCTCGCCCAAGCCACGTTCGGTCCAAGGCTGGAGGACATCGAGCGGCTGAGGCGCATCGGTTATGAGGCGTGGATCGATGACCAGTTTGCGTTGCCGCCGACTTCACATCTGCAACGCGTCGGCGCCCAGACGCCCGGCGCCGAGGGCCAGCACGGCCGGCTGGACGTGTGGTGGGACATCGCCGTGAACGGTGATGACCAGTTGCGTCAGCGGGTCGCCTTTGCCCTGAGTGAGATCATGGTGGTCTCGGACCGCGCCAACCGGCTGGAGGACCCAGCCGATCTCGTCACCGGCTATTATGAGGTGCTGGTGCAGCATGGGCTGGGCCATTTCCGTGATCTGCTGGAACAGGTCACCCTGAATCCGGCAATGGGCATCTACCTGAGCATGCTTGGCAATGACAAGCCGGATCCGGAGACCGGCCGGCGGGCGGACGAGAATTATGCCCGTGAGGTGCTGCAACTGTTCACCATCGGCCTGGTGGAACTCAACCAGGACGGCACGCCGAAGCTTGTGGATGGCAAGCCGGTGCCGACCTATACCCAGGCCGATATCGAAAATCTGGCGCGGGTGTTCACCGGCTGGAGTTTCGACAACGGCGGTTTTGACAAGCAGTGGGTGAAGAAGGGGGCCGTCGTGACCCGCCCCATGGTGCCTTATGACGAACACCATGACAGCGGTGAGAAGGTGGTTATGGGGACACACTTTCCCGCCGGCCAGAGCGCCCGCGAAGATCTGGCCATGGCCCTGGACCTGATTGCCAATCATCCCAACGTGGGGCCCTTCATCGGCCGTCAGTTGATCCAGCGGCTGGTGACCAGCAATCCCTCGCCGGAGTACGTGGCCCGGGTGGCCGCCGTGTTCAACGACAACGGCGCGGGTGAACGGGGCGATATGAAGGCGGTGGTCAAGGCCATTCTGCTCGATCCCGAGGCGCGGCAGGGTCACATCGATCGTGCGGATACCTTCGGCAAGCTGCGGGAGCCCTTGTTGCGGGTCTCCCACTTGTGGCGCGCCTTCCACGCCCAGGGAGGACGGATGCCCGATGATCCCGCGGAACGCTATACCGCTTTCCACTTTCATGGCTATTCCGACGGCTTCCGCCAGCAGGCGCCGTTGCGTGCGCCCACTGTATTCAACTGGTTCCTTCCGGACTACCGCCCTGCCGGCGTCCTGAAGGATGCGGGGTTGGTGGGACCGGAGTTCCAGATCGACACCGAATCGCAGCTTCCACGCATGTATGAGGCGTTGACCACACTCGCCACCAAGGACGGCCTCGACGATGAGACGGTGGCAAAGCTCAGCCTGGACCGCGAGATCGGGCTCATCGCCACGCCGGAAAAACTCATCGATCACCTGAACCTGGTGCTGATGTCGGGCGCCATGTCGACAGAGATGCGCCAGGTCCTGCTCGACTATGAACAACGTAACCGCGAGGCCCTTAACGAGGAACAGCGGGTGCGCAACCTGATTGCCCTCATCATCACCTCCCCCGAATACGCCGTACAGAGATAAGGAGACAGCCATGACCGACCACAAGATGAGCAGAAGGCATTTCCTTCGGTTACCCTTGGCCGCCGCCATCGGCGGTTCGCCGGTGCTTTCCATGATGATGCGTGCCGGTACGGTGCAAGCCGCCGATGCGCCCGGTGACTACAAGGCGCTGGTCTGCATCTTCCTGGCGGGGGGCAACGACTCCTTCAATATGGTCGTTCCGCGCAGTTCGGCCGCCCACAGCGCCTACGCCTTGGCGCGGCAGCAACTGGCGGTTCCCCGCGACCGTCTGCTCGCGATCGCACCCACCACCTACGATGACGGTGTGGCATACGGCCTCCACCCCAGTATGCCGGAAGCGCAGCAGCTCTTTTCCCAGAAGAGGCTCGCCGTCATCGCCAATACGGGGATGTTGGTGGAACCCCTGACCAAGGCGGAATATGAACAGGATGCCGGCCGGGTGCCCCCTCAACTCTTTTCGCACAGCGATCAGCAGCGTTCCTGGATGCGGGCGAATGCGGTGGGTTCGCAGGGTCTCGGCTGGGCCGGCGCGTTGGCCGACCGGATCTACCCGGACGCCGCGCAGGCACCGCTGCCCTCACCCAACATCACCGTGGCCGGCGCCAACCCGTGGCAGGTGGGCCTGCGTGGGAGCGCCTACGACATCCCGGCCTGGGGGGTGCAGGAGCTGGAATTCGAGTGGCATGAGGGGGGCTACAAGACCGACCAGGCCTACAGAGACCTCTTTGCCCTGGGCCTGAAACATGGCAACCGGCTGGTGCAGCAGGACGCCGCCCTCCAGCAGCGCTCGATGGACTACTCGAAATTGATCAAGGAGGCCCTGGACACGGCGCCCGAGTTTGCCACGCCCTTTCCCGGCAAGAAGCGCGAGGAACGGGGGGCGTTGGGTAAACAACTGCGGATGGTGGCCAAGCTGATCGCCGTCCGCGACCGGCTGGGGGCCGGCACGGGGCGGCAGCTCTTCTTCGTCCGTTTCGGCGGCTGGGATACCCACGATAACCAGGTGGACAAGCATGCGCAGCGGCTGTTGCACCTGAGCAAGTCCTTGGATGCCTTCTACGCGGCGCTGGCCGAACTCGGCGTGGAGAATCAGGTCACCGCCTTTACCGCCTCGGAGTTTGGCCGTTCGCTGACTCCCAACAACAACGGTACCGATCATGGTTGGGGTGGCCACAGCCTGGTGATGGGAGGCGCCGTCAGGGGTGGCGATATCTACGGCATCATGCCGCGCATCGAGCGCAACAGCCCGGATGCGGTGGAGGACGGCCGCATCATCCCCACCACCTCGGTGGAGCAATATGCGGCCACCCTGGCGCGCTGGTTCGGTCTCGATGAGGCCGGTATCGACGCCGTGTTCCCCAATCTCGGCAACTTCAGCCGGCGCGACCTGGGCTTCATGGCCGGCTGAAGGCGCCGGCGTTCACTGGGCAGGATCGATGTGCAGGCTCAGTTCGCCCGATCGGGGATGTTTCCAGGAGGGCAGGAGAAGTTTCAGCTGCATGTCGAGGGCCTCGTTGGCGGGTTTCCAGGTGTTGCCGTCGAAGCTCACCCACTCCTTGTAGGAATAGACATCGCGGGCCAGGGCGACCTTGAGGGTCTGTTCGTCGCCGCGGGTGAACAGGTGACCGTCGACATGCACCGGCAGGCTCACGGGCTTGCCGGCGGGGAAGTGGAGCACAAAGCGGCCATCCGGGGGCGTCTGTTCCCCGTAGGAGATCACGGGCAGAGCGGCGATCTCCTCCCGGGAGGGGCCATTCATGCTGGCGCAGCCTCCGAGCAGGGAGGTGGTCAGAAGCAGGATGGAAAGGGGTGCGGTTTTCATGATGCAGTCTCCTTCGATTTGGCATTTCAACGGGTGGAAAGGGGATCTCCGGCGGGAGAGGTCTCGCCGTCGGGGTCCGGTAACAGGGCGTGAAGCGTCTCCACATAGGCGGCGAATGCGTCACGCCCCTGTGGTGACAGCGAATAGATCGTCTGGGGGCGTCTGCGACCGCGTGTCTTGCGGGTTCCGATATAGCCCGCCCCCACCAGCTTTTTCAGATGCGCCTCCAGGTTGCCGTCGGTCACCTCAAGGGCCTCTTTCAGTTCGGTAAAGGTGGCCTCGCCACGGGCCGCCAGGAAGGCCGCGAGGCGGGTGCGTACCGGCTGGTGGAGGAGGGGGTCGAGGGGCGTGGTCATGGTTCAATCACCGAAGTTCAGGGTCAGATGCAAGCGCAGCCGGGCGCCATCGCCGGGCAGCAAATCACCCGCCACCGCCAAACCGCCGTGCAGGCGGAACTCTTCCAGCCGCCGCCAAGGGCCGTCGAAACGCAGGCGGTCCTCACCGGGGATCACGGTGGCGGGGCGCAGGAGCCGCATGGGGATCATCACCTCGCCTTCGGGTACCAGGGTGTCGCCCTCCATCTCCAGCCGCAGGGGGATGCGAGTGCCGGCCGGCAGCCGCACGGCGCTGTTGCCGGTCATCGTATATGACTGCTGGAGGTAGTCCCGATAGTCGATGACGGCGCCCTCCGCCTTCGCGGACGGCCGGGTCAGGGCGACGGCAGTGGCCACCGGCAGGAGCACCAGTGCGATCCACGCCAGGCTCAGGCCGAATTCCTTCAGGGGACTGCGGCGCTCTCCCTGGACCAGCAGTGAGAGGATGGGCAGGCCGAGGCCCAGCGCACTGGCGGTGGTCCACTCCTGGATGCGGATCGGCGGCGAGGCGGCAGCCAGCGCCAGCCCCACCACGATCAGCAGGCCACCACCCCAGGACAGCGCCTGGCGCGAGAAGAGGCCGTGGACATAGAGGGCGATGCCCACCAGCACCAGGGCGACGCCGAAGAAGAGATAGCCGCCGCCATACAGATTCATGCCGATGTTGATGGCGACGATGAGGCCGATGAGCAACCACCAGACCCGGGTGATCTGACGTTGCACGAAGGGCAGGGTCTCGCCCTTGCGTTCCCGGATGCGACGGGTCCAGTGCCAGTCGAGGATGCCGGCGGCGAGCAGGCAGACGGCGATGAAGAGGTTTTGATAGAGGATGCGATCGCCACCGTCGGCGAAGCGTGCGTGGGAAAAGATCTGTGGCACGCTGAGAATAAGGAATGCGCCGGTCAGGCCCCATATCCAGAAGGTGTGTCGTTCGAGGCGAATGCCGCGGTGGCCGGCGTCGAGCATGGCGTGGATGGCCTGGATCTGTTCTGTGGAGGTGGTCATGGTGCGCTCCATATATTCTCTGTAATGCAGAGTTATTATAGCTCTGCATTACAGAGTGTCAAGGTGAGGGAAAAGGGCGCCATCCCGGCGGGAGGAGGGGCAGGCGGGTTTTGCGGCTGGTGGGTCCTTGAAAAACGGGTTTTCTTCAAGGACCCGTGATCGTGGTAGAGAGATGCACCGTCTTGAAAGCGCCCGAGGATGGGCGCTGTCAGCCTAGCCCGGATTATTCATGAATAATCCGGGCTAGCCTCCCGTCAGATCTCTTCCTGGGCGTGCAGCAGATGCAGCCGCTTGTGCATGGCGGCGAAGTAGACCACGGGGATCACCACCAGGGTGAGCAGGGTGGAAACGAAGATTCCCGAAATGAGCGAGACGGCGAGGCCGCTGAAGATGGGGTCGTCGAGGATGAAGAAGGCGCCTGCCATGGCGGCCAGGCCGGTGAGCACGATGGGCTTGGCGCGCACCGCGCCGGAGCGGACCACCGCTTCGCTGAATTCCTGTCCGTGCAGCACCTCGTGGTTGATGAAGTCCACCAGCAGGATGGAGTTGCGGACGATGATACCGGCCAGGGCAATCATGCCGATCATGGAGGTGGCGGTGAACTGGGCGCCAAACAGGGCGTGACCCGGCAGGATGCCGATGATGGTGAGGGGGA
>Ga0256841_1003356_pt1 | contig 12025 bp, 16 predicted proteins | sample 356308metaG_FD_185971 | JGI IMG/M metagenome (GOLD analysis project Ga0256841, IMG submission 185971) | Hydrothermal vent microbial communities from Mid Atlantic Ridge, Atlantic Ocean - 356-308 | ecosystem: Environmental > Aquatic > Marine > Hydrothermal vents | place: Atlantic Ocean: Mid...
ATCGCGCTCGGTTATGCGCTCGCACGGACGCGGAAACGGAACCGAAAGCGTGCACAAAACGGCGCGGAACGGAACCGAACGGCGGTACCGATCGCCGACATCGCAATGGACGCGGAGGCGCTCGTTTTTGAGACCTTCCGGGATGATCCGGAGGTGCCATGACCGGAACCGGTGGGAACCTTTCGGGGCAAAAAATGATGGGCAAAACGACGGCGATAGGGACCGGTTTCGGGACCCGAAACCGGTCCCATGAGGCTGCATTTCCGGCTGCCTTTCGGGGTCCCTTCCGGAACCGTTCCGGACCCCTATTGTGCACCCAAACGGGACCCTTTTGGAACCCCTTCCGGGTCCCCGGAGGAACCCTTTCGGGTACACTTCAAACCCTCCCCAACGGGAACGAAAGCGGACCGGCGGTTGCGGGGCCGGGCCGATGCGCCAGGGCCGCCGGCCGCGCGGGGGAGATTGAATCCGTCCGCCTCCGGCGGACGGGGATAATCCCGACCCCGGCAGGGGTTCCGTGTGCTTTGTACACACGGACCCACCGTGCCGGGGTCCGGGGGAGTGGGGAAGCACCCACCCCCGCGCGGCCGGCGGCCCTGGCGCATCGGCCCGGCCCCGCAATTCCCCCTCCCAGGCGGGTCCCACGGTCCGTCGATCCCACTCCCACAATCTCCACCCCGCACGGGGTCCCGTGTGCTTACAACAACGGAGGTACCGCCATGCGTAAACGCATCACCCTCTTCGGCATCCACAGCATCCCGGCCCTGGAAAACGAAATCGAACGCGGCCGGCAACGGCTCCGTCTCCTCGCCGATGCCCGCCGCCGCGCACGAAGACCCGCTCGCTTCACACGCCTCGTCCCGGCACCCGACGATGCCGTCTTCCGCATCGCCCTGGCCCTCTTCCTGCGCCGCCGGGACGTGGCCCATTTCTCCGCTGACCCCGACCTGCAGGATATGGCCACCCTCGGCATCCATCGCTTCCGCGACCACCGCCCGCGGTTCCGCCGCATCGACCCCGACCGCTGGCACCGCTGGACCCGGCGCATCTTCCCCCTCTGGCGCATCCGAAAACGGTTCCCGGACTTCGTCGAAAACTTTGACGCCTGGTGGCGCGGGGAATATCTCCCCGGCGCCGTGCCGCCTTACTGGAAGTATCTCTTTGGCACCACCCACGGCCTCGACATCGTCATCGCCGCGGAACTCGCACGCGGATGCCCGCCCGCACGGGTGCTGTCCCGCCTGTCGAATACGGCACAGAGCAATGCATACCGCATGATGCACGTGCTCTCCCGGTATGCGCCCGACCGCACGCCCGTCCCGGCATTCCCGGAAACCCGCTGGCTCGAACGCGGCATCGCCCTGGTCGAGGGACACGTCGAGATCGTCCCCCTGCCCGGTACGGGCGTCCGCATCCGTATCAGAAAACCCCCTTCGGAGGTCCACCATGCGCTGCTCACGCAAAATCAAGCATGAGGCGCTCCTGCGCCACATCCGCCGCACCGGGTGCATCGAGTGTGCCCATGACCTGGCAAGGGAAACGTACGCGCATAACCTGCGCCGTCCCGTCTCGGAACGATCCGTCTGGCAGGCCGTGGCCGACGGCGATGGGCTGCAGATCTACCGCCTCGCCCTGCGCTTCGCACACATGCTCCGCCGCGGCGTCGTGTTCGGAACCGCACGCCTCATCCGTGACTTCGTCCACTGCACCGATGCCCTGCACGACGCCGTCCGTGCGCTGCGCGACGCGTGGCAGCACCTGACGGTGCTCCGGAACCGGCTGTCCGGATGGCTCAGAATGGCACCTGACGCGCTCGTACGGAGCGTCTTCCGGCCCGACATGACCCAAACCCCTCGCGGACCCCTCCCGCGCACGCTCACGGCTCCTCAGGAACGATTCCCGGCACCCCCGATGCTGTTCGCGGAGGGGGACGACCTGCTGGAAAAACTCCGCACGCTACAACCCGTCACCCGCGACACCGCCGACGGCATTCGCCGCTGGGCCGACGCCCTGGGACTCGCGCCCGATGACCCGGTGCGCGTGACCTTCGTTCCCCCCGGCGGACGCTCCGGCATGGCACGCCGCTGGCGCGTCCGACACCTCACAAACGAGGGGGTGCTGCGGTTTATGCGCCACATGAACGCCCGCGGACACAACGTCTACGTCAATGCCAACGCCGCACCCGTCGTCTGCCTGGACTTCGACTCCGAGCAGCGCTACCTCGCGGGGGTCGAATACCTATGCACCCGCGGCCTGGAACCCTGTGCCGTCGTCCGCTCGTCGCGGGGCCGCTATCACGTCTGGATCCGCATCGCGCCGGATCCCGTCCCCCGCACCGTCCTCGACGCCGTGCACAGGTTCCTCACCGACCGTACCGGCGCCGACCCCGCCCACAAGGGCAATCCCGCCGGCGGCCGCCTGCCCGGATTCACCAACCGCAACCACCCGCGGACACCGGACCGCTGCGACTGGGTCACCCTCGTGTATGCCGACGCCCGCGTGGCCTCGCGCGGTCCCGCCCTCGTCCGCGAGTTCGCCCGGCGGGTGGACGTCCCCCAAACACACGCAACCCCTGCCGGGGTCGGGATTGCGATTGCACCGCTGGCGCCGGAGAAACTGGCCCTGGCCCGACGGGTCTATGCGCGGCTGGCGGAGGTGGTGCAGAGAAACGATGTGCCCAGACGGCCGGATGGTACGGTGGATGCCAGTGCCGTGGACGGTCGGATCGCACAGTTCCTGGCCCAGCGGGGATATGCGGCGGAACACATTGCCGCGGTACTCCGGGGCCGTCCGGATCTGCTCGATAAGAAGCGCAAACCGGACGACTACTGCCTCCGGACGGTTCGTTTCGGCATCGAACATCACGGCCCGGAACGGCCACCGGAACCCTGGCTGGCGGAGATGATGCACCGGCTCATCGACGACTGACCCGGACCGACGCGGACGATACGTACTTGACGGATAGATGTTCGCTTAATAAAATAATGTTATGAACTATTCCACTCACCTCTATGAAAAGGAGGCAATCTGTGAAAAGGATATTGATGATTCTAGCTCTGGCTATGGTGTTTCCCCTACTGACCAGCGCGGATCAGCGGATCGAATGGAAACCTTTTGAACAGGTTCAGATTTCCCCTACTCGAGTGGATTTTCTTCGCATTCAGTCGGCTAAGGTCGCGCGTGATCGCTGGGGAAACATAAAGGTTCAACTTACTGTTCAAAATACGGGGAATGAACCCATTCATCTAATCACCGTTGAGCTGGCGGCCAAATCAGCGGATGGAACACCTCGGGGATCCCGTGGAATGTCTTACGACGTTGATATCGACCAGGGAAAAGCAACTATAGACTTCGTTATTGGCCATGATAAGGCTTCGTTTGTTCAACCTGGAGATATCATCATTCTCTCGCTAGTTGGTGTGAAGACGTCCAAAACCTACTGGCTCCAAGGACTCGGATCATTCCCCTTGGATCCGACCACAAATCTTCCCTTATTGTCAGGCGATGTTTGTGAGGCAAAATGTCAGAACTGACAGACTTCGTGTCAATTGCTCTGAAACAACTGCGTAGACAAATTCAGGTGCGATTGCCAATCCAATTGTTCACTCAGCTACGAATGCGACTGTTGCCCACGGCGGCCATAACCAGATCTTCGCTTACGTCGATGAGCAGGATCTCACGCTAGCTCCTGCTCCTCATGGTGGGATGTCCTCATCTGTACGGATGACAGAGGAAGGCAATACAGCTGCTATATCCCTGACGCAGCCGCAATCGGCGGACCGTGCCCGTCGCCATCACCGACCTTCGCTCCAACGGCAGATTTCTCAAAATCTGGAGAAATAGTAAGTTTTGAATCTGCAGGCAAATGCTTAACAAGTACACCCGTCGGAGGCGGGAAATGAAAGTAACCCTTTGTTTCCTCTTTTCAAGTTTGCTCGCACTAAGTTCTTGGGCTCAGGAAGCACAGATCGTTGCAACCGGCCAGGCCAATTGGGCCAGGGGGCCGATCGCAAATATTCGGTTCAAATCAAACACGGTGGCCTTTGTCCAGCCATCTTTAAATGGGCTTGACACCAAGGTCGTGGATCTTGCTACAGGTGAAATCTCCGAATTCATTAAAAACTTCACTGGCTCAAGGACTCCACCCGTTCCCCAGATAGGACCTTCCGGACAACGATATCTGGCTTACAGAAATGGCCGAGAGTTCAGGATCCTCCGCGCCAGTAAGGAAGGAAACGGCATCGATGATATTCCGCTTGATGTTGCGGTAATGGACTTAGACGTTGACTCCACAGGCACTATATACGTCATTGGCCCATCAGGAAACAGGTCCGGGATAGTGCATGCGTTTGGCCCTGATGGCAAGTTACTGTGGAGTGCCGTATTTCCTACGGAGATCGGTGTGGGGTCTTCCGGTAAAGTGGGCACCTGGGGACTTAGGAGCTGGTACCACGTTCTTGCAAAAGGGAATGGAATCTACGCTATAGCGAAAGATGCTTGGGCAATTTTTGATCCTGAGGGAAAGGTGCTCGCTCATGGGCGCTTCCAATTAAGCTCTCCCAACGCTGGCGTCGGAATAGTGGATTATGTCCCGGACACGGGATGGCTGATTGTTGAAGCGGCTTTTCCGGGAGGTCCGGGGGTATTTGCTCAACCTCACGAGAGATTATTCCTGCATGATAAAGCCGGCAGGAGAATCGTGGAAATAAGAATCCCGAAAGGCGCGTCTATTCTGGCGATTCACGATGGAAAGCTGCTTTTAATGCTACAAAACGGCCAATGGGCGATTGCGGAAATACGAAAATAAAGAGCTATCCGGATCCAACCGCAATCCGTCTGCGTGGTTCCGGAATCGGTCGCCCAAACTCACGGGCCACCTCTCGCCAGGCCTCCATGGCCTCCAGCGCCGCACGAAGCGCCGCCTCATACGTCTCCCCGTGGGCCATGCACCCCGGCAGCTCCGGAACCTCCGCAATGAAGACCCCGTCGTCCTCACTCCAGTAAATGACCACCTCGTACCGCGGCTCCGTCATTCTCCCTTCCCCTCGGATCGTCTGGACTATTACGCGGTTGCCAGGGCACGCACGTGCAGGATCTCCCGCTCGCCCATCACGCGGATGTCCCCCTCCGACAGCGTCATCACCGCGACCGTCCGTCCGGTCCCGGTGACAAACTCGACCTCAAAGTGCCGCCCATCGGGGGACGCATAGACCACGGCACCCACATCACCCGCACGCAGCCCCCACTCCGGCAGGTCGCGCACCAGCACCACCGTGTCCAGTTCCCGGATCATGGCTCCCTACGCCCGCATGAGGATCCGCCTGGCTTCCTCGGGGAGTTCGACGGGCACGAAGCGGTCCGCCGGAAACAGGTACCCGTCCGGATCCCCGTCCTCGTCGATGACGCGGATCATCCCGTGCGCCTCGGCATCCGGGTCCGGCAGCCGCCGGTACACCTTCCCGACCACCAGGCTCTCGGGGTAGTCGTCGTTCCGAATGCAGAGCACAAAATCGCTCATGTCAGCACCCTGATGATGCGTTTGATCTTGAACCCCCTCCGGCCGATCCCGTGGGCCTCATACCAGTGTATTTCCGCCTCGCAGAGCGTGCCATCCGGAAGCTCGACAACGGCCACCCCCTTCATCTTGCGCCACCGGCCCCGTCCGTAAAGCCGCTCCAGCCGACGCCGGATGCGCACGCCGCGACCGGAGGCGATCGCCTCCACATCACGGACCGGTCCGACAATCCGGAATTTCCGCAAGCACGCCCTCCCGAATTCCCTCTTCCATTCGGCTTTTGTGGAAAACGCGAAAGCAACCCGCGCGTTTTTCCCCCCTACGGATCCATAAAACCCCCCTTTCTATACACCTAAGAAGCGGTTTATGTGAATAAACCGCTTCATTTTTTCCCACCCCCCAAGGGGGGCCCTACCCAAGCGGGATATAAGCGTTTCAATTTTGCAATTTCCGTAACAAACCAAGAACTGATGAGGAAACTCACCATACCGATCCCGGATTCTTCATCATCGGATAAGGGATATACACATGATGATTACGGGTTTTTCCTGCGGTGATAACGCATCTTGCACGCGTCCGAGCAGTATTTCCTCAATGCATGCGCATTTTCGATAACCGCTCCGCACCCCGGACAGATCCGGTCCAGGCTGAATCCAAGGTCGAACACCGCATAGGCGGTCCTCGCCGGCAGCCCCAGCGCCTCGGCCGCCGCACGCGGGGAACCGAAGGCCAGCACCGCGGCACGCACAAAGTCGTGCACCGCCCGTCCGTCCTCGAGCAGCGCCCCCGCCACCGATACCCGCGGCACACGCAGCCGGAACCGCTTCGGATACGACAGGTGCGGTATTCCCGGCACGTGCCGGTACTCGTGATCGCACTCGATGAGGCCCCGCCGTTCCAGATCCCGCCGAAATGCCACGTAGTTGGCCCAGCTCGCCACCTCGGCCCACCGCCAGCGCGGAATGAAGATCCAGTCGTGCCGCACCATGCGCGGTCGCGCGTACAGAAGCAGTTTGAACAGCCGCCGCTGGTTCACGATGTCCCCGCGGTACACGCGGGCGATCAGTTCCATGTCCCCACGGGTGATGAATCCCTCAAGGTTGTGGATCGTGTCCGGATACACGCAGTGCGGCGGATAGGTCACGTACAGCCGGTAGACCTGCCGCCGGATGTGGTCATCCACCCGCCTCCACTGCCCCCGGTTGACCGTCTTGCTGTAGCCGTTGTGTTTGAGCCGGATCCACGCCTGTATCTGCCGGACCGTCTCATCCGGCGGCAGATTCTTGCGGTAAAAGTAACACGTCAGCACAAACTGCGCGTGGTCCCGCTCCCCGGGATGCTGCAGCCCGTACCGCAGATAGTTCAGCGCCTCCTCCAGCCGGCACCACCCGCGCGTCGTGAGAAACCGCGGACGTTCGCCGTCCGGCGGCGCAACCGGCAGCTCCGGCTGGTGCGGCAGCCGCGTCAGGTCCAGCGGCTCCAGGTTCAGCAGCTCGTGCAGCGCTTCCGTCCACTCCGCGCGGAAGTCCGGCACCCCGTCCCGGATGGGACGCTGGCCGTAACCCAACGGCAGCCGGAAGATCTTGTTCTCCCGCGGATACAGTTCCATGCCCAGAAGCCGCACCCGCGGTTCCAGCACCCGGTGGATGAACCCGATCGTGCAGTGCCGGCCCCCTCTCCCCACGACCGGAATGTAGATGTGCATCGCCCGCGTCTCTTCGTATCGGCGCGAGGTAAACGCCAGCGCATTCTCGCCGTACCGGATCCCCAGGTGCGCCATCACCCGCTCGATGACCCGTTCGACGTCGTCATCCGCGCGGTCGATGTCCACAACGGCAAAGTACGGAAAGTACAGCCCGACCGTTCCGATCCAGTAGCGCCCGTGCAGATGGTCCCGGACCTGCCACCACTGCGGTTCCCGGCGGATGAGCCGCCAGGCGCGGCGCCAGTGCGGTTTCTGGATGCCGGTCGGGGGCCGGGGAGCAACGAAGGCCAGGCGGTAGATGAACTCTGGCGTGTCGTTTCCGGCCTCGAACCGTTCGAGCAGCGTCCGGATCGGATTGCCCGACGGACGGAGCGGCTGAAGACGGGGACGGAAGGAAGAGTGCGACCCGCCGCCTTTGGATGATGCTTGCTGACGCGTAGCGTGGGCGGCGGGCGGGAACGAAGCAATACTAGTGCGGTCCGGCACGGATCCGTTCGTGCCGGCTGATGATTGCGGAAACTGTTACGATGTCAAGTTTCTTCGTTCCCATTCTCACGCTACGCGTCAGACGTGATTTGCAATTTCGTTATACACCCCTTCCCGACAAAATGCAACCACCCGCCGTGCGTTCGTCCGGAAACACATTTATCCACTGCGTCGGTTCACACGCAAGCCAAAGATGACTTGCGTTCGGTGTGTTGCACGTGATCCGAACCGCACATTCGCCGCACATCGTACACGCATCGTGCATACCGTGACGACACCGCAATTCGGCGCACCGCAGCACGTGTTTCTGTTGCACCGGTTTGCGGTGATCGGTGCGTGGTTGACATGATCCGCACAGGGAACACTTTCCCCTATCGGGTTGCCGGATGTGTGGATTATGCGCAATGCTGTGGCTTTGCTGTCGCACGACTCGAAAAGGGAAAGTGTGTTCTGTCTTTTTTGCCGTTTGTTGTTCCGGTCGTACGGATCAGGCGGTTTTGTAACGACACCATGATCCGTTCGAGATAACGGTGCCGGACAAAACACACTTTCCCTTTTTTAGCCGTGCACGACACGATCGCGGGCGGGCACCGGAAGGGACACGGCGCGGGCGGGCGGTGCCCCGCCCAGGGAATCATTCCCCCCACGCAGGCGGGGCCTGCGGGGGGCCGTGTCCGAAATCCGGCCAAAATGCCCCATGACGTGCCCTCAGATGACGTCTCCGGGTCCCGGATGACTCCATGGTCATGTCCGGACCGGAAACGCCCCGAAATCGGCCCGTGAGGAACGGTCTTGCCGATGCGGTTCCCGCACGCTATCCTGAATCGAACCCCCACGGAGCGTCCGCCATGCCCCTGTTCCGCAGCGTCCCGGAGTACCACGAGACACTGTGGCGCATCTTGGACTATCTCGAGGCCGCGGGTCCGGCCTCCACCGCCGACATCACCCGCCTGCTGTTCGGTGAGCGCAGCCGCAACGGCGGTCGCATCGCCTACATCCTGCTCTGCGAGATGCTCGACCCCCTGGGCATCGTCGGACGCGTCGTCATCCGCTCCGAAACCCGACGCGTCGTCTCCCCCGACTGTGCCGTATGCCGGTACCTCGCGGACAACCGGTTCGTCTCCCGCGCCACCCTGTGGTTCATCCCGCACCTGACCGACCTCTGCGGATTCCACACCCGGCACGCCGGCCTGCCGGAGGACTGAATGCGGGGAGTGCTCAGCTTGCTATGGCGAGTAGCCCATCCAGTTCAACGGGTAAATCTTATCGGTAGAAACCGCTATAAGTACAAAGAGAACCAGCGGTTGAGGCCGGTAATCACCCCATCTAACCACTATATCTTCCCGAACAGCTTCCATAAAGCGGACAAGTATATCGTCAGCATAAATTGACTCTACGGTACCGAGATGTCCGGAGCTGTCTAAAAAAACGCGTACCAATGCGTAAGCGCTGTCATGAGAAGAACGCGTCCGAAGCAATTGCTTGGCTTCGGTCAAGGCGGAAACCGCGTTATCCCCAAGGGAAAGCTTCAAAGGGACCTGCACGGGCTTGGAGTTGGGTGGAGCCTTCAGAAATAACCGATATATGTAGGACCCCTGTGTAAAACTGCTGGTGACGACATCCAATCCCATACGTGGAAAAACGCCGCCTTCCCTGATACTACGGCGCACGAACTCACAAAATCCGGGAGTTGAGCACGATCTTCACTAACCGGATAGCGGATAAGGACCCATTCCTCTCTCCCACTCTGATATTCGGTTGGGAAAAACGGGTTCCGCCCCCACGACAGGTTCCACCCTAACCCTAAAGATATTACAATTAAAACAGCAACATTCCTTCCTATTGTTTTCATGGAATATCCTAAACTAAATTGTTTATTAAAACCGCAAACCGACGGTTAGATGCAAAATAGGTGGTGTCAGATAAAAACCCACGCTGACAAGCCAATGAGAATACCGCACACATAGACTAGCTCCGAGGGAAGGGATCGGATCAAGGACGAAAACGCGATCGACCACGCTCGGCAGGATACCGGCTCCTACATCTACGTAAGTCCGTCCCGCGACGTGGAAGGAATAAACTAACCTTACAGGAAAAATATACAAACTATCGGAAGTTTCACATTCAGGACACTCCACCATGAAAAAACTTACTCGTACATGCAGATGAGAGCTCACGCGTCGATCATAAAAAAGGTGGGGATAAATAAAGAAACCACCGGATACAGACGGACTCGTTACCATCCCGGCACCGATGGCATTAGCCGGGGCCTGACCCCAGGCCGGATACTCCAAATAGCTCCAAACCACGCCACTCAAAATGATCCAGATTGCACAAGCTCTCAAAAGACGCACACCGTTTCTCCTCAGTGATCCTTAAGGACAATCAACACAAAGATGAGGTCCTGGCGAGATGTAAAAGTCAGGATTTCCCGCCCGTAGGCTTCGAGAAATAGTAGATGTGATCACTACTCCGAGAGTGATGCACCCACCTCCCATTGGGTTAATCGTTCCACACAGGCATCCCCGGATGCAGTCCCAGCGCCTCGGCGGCCTCGCGCTCTTGACCGCTCGGAAAACTCCTGCTCCCACGTATCCAAGCACGTAGGTAGTTCTCGATGAACCGGCATACGTCAGTTCCGCTCATGCCACTGTCCGTCCGGAAAGTATCCCTACGAATCCTCAGGCGAGAGGGTATCGACGCACCCGGATTCGGTTCTCCTCGAAAATCACGATGCTGCCTGTCGCCAGGTCCCCGGCAATTTTGGATAGGTTTGCCAGGAGAAGGGCCACCTGCCGTTCCGGCCTTCGCTCCACTCCCTTCCGAAACAGAATGACCGACGGTCGGGGAGATCCCCACCGGACTATCAGCGTACCAAAGTCGGTATCGGCAGAAAGAATGATTCGTTCTTCCTCAACGGCCCGACGAAAGATTTCTTCATCGGTTGCCCTCTCGAGACCGTATTCCCGAACATGAACCGCATCATGACCGGCCTGCCGCAAACGCTCCGCGACAAACGGAGAAAGCGCATTGTCCACAAGGAATTTCATGGCACGGGCACCATGGGCAGCTGGCGTTCCTCCAACGCCTCGGCGGCAAAGCGGAGTGCCTCCCGGATGTCCTCCGGCTCCAGATCGGGATAGGCCTCCAGGATCTCCGCCTCGGTCATCCCCTCGGCCAGCATGGCCAAGACGGTCGCCACCGGAATACGCAGATCCCGGATGCAGGGTACACCGCCCATCCGCTCCGGGTCGACGGTGATGCGCTTGAATCGACCCATGACTGTCCCTCTTCCTTAAGCTCGAACACTCCTATACTACGGTCCCGCCCAGAAGATTAAAACGCGAGGCCTCCCCCGGAAACCGTCCGAAAAGTCCCCTTTCCTCACGGATAGTGACCGTCACCGCCGGGAAACGCCGCCCGGCGCCCCGGATACCGGGGTGCCATCCGTCCGAAAACCTGGAAGTTTCCGCACGGATAACGGGCCGGTCACCCGGCCCTATATATTTCCCAGAACTGGAACGGTTTCATTTCTGGGAAAGGAGGGGGAGGGGTCGACAGATCATGTACACAAAAAGATACATCTCCTTTCGTGTACATACGCCGGTGAGAACCCCCGGCACCGGGGGGATTTGCAGAATTGTTATACATGCATTCGAGGGAGGTCAAAGATGGGTCGTGCGTTACATATACCGCGCCGGGTTGGGGAACTTGCGGACGCCCTGGGGGTTTCCGGGGTGGCCCTGCTTGAGGGCCTCGCGCGTGTCGGATGGATGACCATCTCCGGCGTCGATCTGACCGAAATCGACCTCGATCTGGCCCGCCGCGTGGGCACGATCGTCCTGGCGTTCGGTGACAACATCGCGGGCGCGGTCGCGTCGATAGAACGCCTGCTTCGGGACGAAAAAGCCGACTCCTCACGGGCAACGGTCATGGCCCATATCGCGCTCGGTTATGCGCTCGCACGGACGCGGAAACGGAACCGAAAGCGTGCACAAAACGGCGCGGAACGGAACCGAACGGCGCCGCATTTTGCGGACATCGCGGCGGATGCAGAAGCGCTCGTCTTCGAGACTTTCGGGTCCTGATGGGTGCGGGGAAATGTACGGTTTCGGGAACATCCGGGGAACCATTTCGGGAACATTCCGGAACCATTTCGGGGACACATTGGGAACCCGAAACGGAACACTTTGGGAACCCTTTCGGGAACCCTTACGGGTGCATAACCGGGTACAAAATGACACCCGTTACGGGTGTAAGCGGATGCGGTTTGGTAACCGAAAAAGGGAACTTTGGGGAATCCTATCGGTTGCGATTAC
>Ga0256841_1003357_pt1 | contig 12021 bp, 12 predicted proteins | sample 356308metaG_FD_185971 | JGI IMG/M metagenome (GOLD analysis project Ga0256841, IMG submission 185971) | Hydrothermal vent microbial communities from Mid Atlantic Ridge, Atlantic Ocean - 356-308 | ecosystem: Environmental > Aquatic > Marine > Hydrothermal vents | place: Atlantic Ocean: Mid...
AATTAAGACAAAGAATTAGATTTGCAAAAGTGCAGAATTTGCAAGCAGCATCTTTACATTAGAATCCTTTCCTCTTCATTCAATACATATAAATTCTTTTTATATAGAAAAATGCACGCGTATATTAGTTTTGATATAGTCTAATATCAATTTAAATATTTGATTTTTATAAAATGAACTTTTGCATCTGCAATAAATATTTTATATCTTCATAAACAACGCAAAATTGATTAGTTTCTTAAAAGACCTTTTACTATAAATTATTGGGATATTAAATGGAAGACAATATTAATCTGGAAATTAAATTACCAAAAGTACCAAATATAGAACTTGTTGCTTTAGAGGGACTCCACTTAATGGGCGGTTATTTGGGAATACCTGAAGATAAGATAGGAGAAGCTAAAATTTTGGTTACCGAAGCTATTATTAACGGTCTTGAACATTCAGGCGATGAAACTCCGTATGTAAATGTGGAATTTTTAATGACGAAAGAGAAATTAACAATATTAGTTACGGATTATGGGAAAGGTTTTGAACCGCATAACGTTGCCGAACCTGACATTAAAGATAAAATTAACAGTAAAAATAAAAGAGGCTGGGGACTCAAACTTATGAAATCAATGTCCGACGATTTTATAATAGAATCGAGTTCTACGGGTACAAGAATAACAATTATTAAAAACTTAATATAGAAGGAAAAATAAATGATTTCTGAATTTAACGTAAAAGCCGAACAGAAAGATAACTGCGTAATTCTAAATACCTATGGTTATATTAATAACGAAGGCGGTCAAAAGATAGTTGATGAATTTTCCCAATATCACGGAAAAGGATTAAATAACTTTGTCCTTAATTTAGAAGGCACCAAAATTGTAAACTCAATCGGCATTTCCTTCTTGATTGAGATGATCGAGAAATTAAATGATTCTAATGGGAAAATGGTTTTTACTAATCTTGACCCAACAATTGAAAAAACTTTTTCGATTATGGGATTATTTCAATTTGCCGAAAAAGCAAATTCGGTTGAAGAAGCCGTTAATGCTTTTAAATAAATGTCAAGCAAATTCAATTCTTAATTTGAATTCTTAGATGACGTCTAAATTTCAACAAAACATAATATCTAAATTATCACTGCAAGTAGCATCCTTTCAGGAAGGATTTAAGATACTTGCAAATGCTTCTTCGTTAAGAGAATTAGGTCGGAATTTCAATCATATTTTGCGCGGTTCAATTTTAGTTGTAGACCTAAATCTGTTTTATAAAAAAAACAAAGAATCTCCGTGGGAAGAAATTTATGTGTATAATAAAAACAGTAAAAAATTTTTAGATGATTTGGAATTGGGTACGAATTTTTTACTTGTTTCAGCTAAGAGAAAATCTTATAAACTCAGAATTTTATTACCCTTAAATGACGATTCATATTTCGGACTATTTTTAGGACCAAAACTGGATAGAAAACCTTACTCCGAATTAGATAAAATTATACTCCAAATTTTTATGCAGCTCTTAGATAATGCTTATCAAGCTTTTAATAGTAAAAGAAAAGAAAAGGAGTTAATATTTTCTCTAAATCATAGGGTGGTTCAACTTAATAGTTTAATTGATACCGGAATTGAAATATCAAAATTGAGCAATAAAAAAATGCTTATGGAGCTGGCATTGGAACGGGCAGCTTCTTTAACTAACGCATCGACAGGTCTTTTGAGAATATTTAATAATACCAAAATGCTTTCACAGATTGAATTCCCGGCCGGAAGTAATTCCCGAGAGATTTTGAATTCCAATTATAAAATTGAAAGGCAAGTTGAATATAGAGGACTAAAATACTTTATAACCTTGGCAAACAAAGAAAGCAGAATGGGATATGTCCCCTTTGATGAAACGGATGAAATTTTGTTAGAGGCTTTTGCCCGTCAGGTGCTTAATGCAATGGAAAATGAATTCCTTCATAAAGAAGCAATTGAGAAAGAAAGTATAAAAAAGGAACTTTCATTAGCAGGAGAAATCCAAAAGAAACTGTTGCCTAACAAGATGCCTGAAATAGAAGGTTATGATCTTGCCGGAATTAATATTCCTTCTAAAGAAGTTGGGGGTGATTATTTTCAAGTATTGAAACTAAGCGACGGAAGATTTGCTTTAATTATTGCTGACGTTGCCGGGAAAGGAGTTCCGGCAGCTTTGTTAGTAAGTACACTCGATGCTTGCTTGGTGGCATATTTGGAAATGCAAATCCCGCTTTCCGAAATGGCTAAAAAAATTAACTCGTTAATTTATAAAGCATCTCCACCCGATAAATTTATAACATTTTTTATTGCTGTTCTTACTCCTGCCACGGGAGATTTGGATATAATAAACGCCGGTCATAATCCGGTTTTGCTTTTAAGGAAAAATAATAAACTTGAAAAAATAGAAGCCGGAGGTATTGCATTCGGTATGTTTGATATGGGTTTGCCTTTCGAAGGTGAAAAATTAAAAATTAATAGGGGCGACAGATTATTTCTTTATACCGATGGCATTCCCGAAGCAATGAACAAAAGAGAAGAAGAATATTCGGATGAAAGAATGGAAAAATTCTTTAAAAGCAAAAAGCCCAAAAAAGCAAAAACTTTTATTGGAAATATCGTAAACGACATCAAAAAATTTACCGGTAATACTCCTCAAAGTGATGATATAACAGCTCTGTACTTAATTAGAAATTAATTCCCTTATTCTCGTATTTAAAAATATTCTTGATCCATATTCACTATTAAAATTTAAAACATTATAATTTAATTATTAAAAAAACTGTGAACAAAATAAGTATTATATATAGAGACGTTAAAACTTTTATTCGTGAACTGATATCTTTGAGAAATTGTTCTGGAAGTACGATTCTTATCTTGTTCTTTTTATTACCATCCTTTAATCTTTCCGGAAATCAAAATATCAAATTCAGACATCTGACCATAAACGACGGACTTTCTCAAAACGCCGTGTTTGCAATACTTCAGGACAGCAAGGGATTTATGTGGTTCGGTACGAAGGATGGATTAAACCGTTATGATGGATACAATTTCACTGTGTATTATCATAATCCTTTCGATTCAACATCAATTTCATCAAATTTTATAACCATATTATTCGAAGACAGTAGAGGGTTTATTTGGATCGGAACCATCGGCGGAGGTGTGAGCGTTTATCAATACAAGACTGGCAAATTTAAACGTTTGGGCTTAAACACTGTCGACGGGTTGTTTAAAAATACAAGGATTAGTTCAATTGTGGAAGACAAGGATTCTAATATTTGGATTGGAACAACCAGTAATGGTTTGATTAAATTGGAAATAACCGACCCGGATAAAATATCGTACCGGTATACAAAATATTTGAGTGATTCTAATTTTACACCCGTCTGGGGCAAAAATGATATTACTTCTCTGTTGGTAGATTCCGGAGGAACGTTGTGGATTGGGACTTTAACAGACCTTATTGGCTTTAATATTTATAATAATAGTTTTAAGAAATTCAAAGTTATAACTAAAAATCCCAAAGCACCGCGGGACATGATTGAAAACGGAATCACTTCAATTTATGAAGATAGAAAAAAACGTTTATGGTTGGGTACTTTAAGTGGTCTTGTTCTATTTAATAAAAAATCCGGTGATTATAAATTATTCCCTCACCAATACACTATTCACCGTTTTGGTTGGGGCGCCGTTAATGATATTATTGAAGATAATTCCGGAAATTTATGGCTTGCTACGCCTGCCGAACTTATGATATTTAATCCCGGTAATAAATCCTACGAGTATTTTCGTCACGAACCTTATAATTCAAAAAGTTTAAGTTACAATGCAGTCTTAAGTTTTTGTATGGACCGGACCGGGGTTTTATGGGTAGGGACCTCCGGCGGCGGTGTCAATATATATGATCAAAAAGCAAATAGATTTGGAACCATAAAAAGGGAAAATAATACAGATTCGCGTATAAGCGGTTTCAGTATCCGTTCAATATTTGAGGACAAACAAGGATTTGTGTGGATCAGCGGAGATGTACTTTATCGCTTGAACAGAAAAACTGGAAAGTTAAAAAGTTATGAAGCGGATTCGGAATATTTAAATAGATTTGGTAATACGGGAGCATATTCTATTATTCAATCGTCATCAGGATATATTTGGTTTGCAACCACGCAAGGTTTATACCGCTATGATCCAATCAAAGAAACAACTTTACATTTCAATTATAATTCTCGTAATAAATTTGGATTACCGCAAAAGGAAGTTTACAGTATTTTTGAAGACGATCAATTAAATATTTGGGTCCTAACGAAAAATTACATTTGTAAGCTTACTGATATAAACGCCGGACACTTCAAAAAAATTAAATATATCAATCTTACTCAAACAAATGAACGTGTGCGCCCCGTTGTTTGTCAAGATGGTAAACAAAGATTTTGGATAGGTACAAAAGATGGTTTGTTAAAATTTAATCGGGAGAATAATTCATTCATAATTTATCGAAATGACCCGTCCCTACCGGCAAGTTTGAGTAATAATTTGATAAAATCTTTGTGTCCCGATCCGGTTGATCCTGAAAATATATTGTGGATAGGTACTGCCGGCGGAGGATTAAACAGGTTTGATATAAACCAAAGTACTTTTACACACTTTACGGAAAAAGACGGTTTGCCTAATAATGTAGTTTATGGAATTTTACCGGATGAGAAGGGTAGTCTTTGGTTAAGTACTAATAAAGGCCTGTCACAGTTTAATGTTGCAACCGGATCTTTTAGAAATTTCAATATTAGCGATGGATTGCAGAGCAATGAATTTAACACCGGTGCATATTTTAAAAGTAAAAAAGGCGAAATGTTTTTCGGCGGTATTAACGGAGTTAATAACTTTTATCCTAAAAAGATCAGAAGCAATCCGTTCAAACCGCAAATAGTAATTACAGGATTTAAGGTTTTGTCTAACCAACAAATCACGGGTACAAATAATCGTTTTTTATACAAACCAGTTTCAGAAATTGATTCTATTCAACTTTCTTATGATGAAGATATTATTCAATTCGAATTTGCCGCCTTAGATTTTTCCGCGCCCGAGAAAAATCAGTATGCTTATAAACTTGACGGATTTAGTAAGGATTGGATTTACTCAGGGTCAAAACGGACAGCTACTTTTACAAACCTTTCACCCGGTGAGTATGTTTTCCGGGTTAAGGGTTCTAATAATGACGGTAAATGGAATGAAGCCGGAACATTTATTAAACTTTTAATTACTCCGCCGTGGTGGAATACAGGCTGGGCTTATGCCGGATACATCGTACTTTTTTTAACAATTCTCTATTTAATTCGACGTTACGAGATGAATAGAATATTTTTAAAGAATCAACTGGATTTGGAAATAGTTAAGTCAGTTACACTCGGAAATTTGGATCGTATGAAATCCCGGTTTTTTACAAATATTTCTCACGAGTTTAGAACGCCTCTTACATTAATACTCGGACAAATTGATAATGTTCTAAGCTCGGATATAAACCTGCGTGCAAAAAGTAAATTACAAATTGCAAACAAAAATGCTAAACGATTATTGACATTAATAAATCAATTATTGGATCTTTCAAAAATTGAAACCGGCAGCGTTAAGCTTCATGCCCGGGAAAACAATATTGTTTCATTTTTAAAAAATATATTTTATTCATTTGAATCTATAACCGAGGCGAAACAAATATCGTTGGAATTCAATTGCCGGTACGAATATATACCGGTTTCGTATGATCATGATAAGTTGGAAAAAGTATTTTTAAATCTTATTTCCAATGCGGTTAAGTTCACCGGACAGGATGGAGAAATAAGTATTGATGTTGTTTTAACAAGATCCGATAAAGAATATACTGAAATCGAATTTCAAAAAAAGACTGCTGATAATGAAAATGACTTGGTTAAAATTATTGTTAAAGATACAGGTATCGGAATTCCCAAAGACAAGATGAAACACGTATTTGACAGGTTTTATCAAATTGACGATTCAAGAACCAGAGAATACGAAGGAACGGGAGTAGGATTGGCTTTGGCTTACGAATTAGTTGAATTACACGGTGGAAGAATCTTTGCTAAAAGTAAAATAAACATCGGTAGTGAATTTATTGTATGTCTTCCTTTTGAAAAAAATATAGCCGAAATCATCAATAGGAATAAACAATTAAATTCAACAAACCTGTTAATAAATAAAAGAAAACTTAATACCAATTTAGAAACGGAGTTTCATGAAGAAACACAAACGGTAGAAGTAGAAGAGAACAAGGAAAAGAAATCGACTGGCAGAATTATTTTGATTGTAGAAGATAATTTTCATATACGTTCATATATTCGTGAACAACTTGAAGCCGGCTATACTGTTTTGGAAGCGGAAAACGGAGTTGAGGGTTTGACGGAATCATTAAAAGTAATTCCCGATTTAATAATTTCGGATTTAATGATGCCTAAAATGGATGGCTTTGCGTTTTGTAAAGAGATAAAGCAGAATGAAAAAACAAGCCATATTCCTATTGTAATTTTAACTGCAAAAGCTTCGCTTGATAATAAGATTGAAGGATTGGAAACCGGCGCCGATGCATATTTAACAAAGCCATTCAGTGCTAAAGAATTACTAGTAAGAGTTGAAAGTTTGATTTATCAAAGAGAACAATTACGTAAAAAGTTTAGCTCCGCTACAAAAATTAGTCCCTCCGAAATATCGGTAACTTCGGTAGATCAAAGTTTTATGAATAAAGTTTTGAAAAATATTGAATCCAATTTTGAAAATGATCAATTCGGTGTAAGTCTTCTTGCCGGGAACGTTAATATGAGTGTTTCCCAATTAAACAGAAAATTACACGCTTTAATTGACCAGCCTGCAGGTCAACTAATACGTTCAATGCGATTGGAAAGAGCGGCAAGTCTTCTAAAACAGAATGCAGGATCCGTAGCCGAAATCTGTTACATGGTGGGATTTAACGACCAATCATATTTTACAAGGGTATTCAAGACCCAATTTGGTAAAACTCCTTCCGAATTTAAAAAGCAGCCTGCATAAAAGTTACAATAATATTTTATGTTTTATTTACATACATAAGCACAGTTTCTGCAACCTGCTTCTTAACTAAGTTTGTTAAATCATTGTTTGTTAAATCATTGACTTATAATATTTTAGAATTATAAAATATTATTTTTATCTGCAAGCCTTTCAAGTTATTTACGATCCGGGAAAACAATTAATAACAAATACAAATGAATTTCGGCTATTTGATTAAAAAGTCCTAACATTTGCGTCAAATGTACAAGATTTAACCGACTCAGAATTTTATTTTCCTAAAGCAATATTTACGCAACAGTGATTCCGGTTAATGGCAGCTTTTAAAAAATTAAAAATGTCTCATTCATTTTTAATATAAAATAACATTAATAACAAAACTAATGCAAGGAGGAAAAATGGCACATGTAATAGTTCGACATAAAGTTCAAGATTATTCTACCTGGAAATCTGCGTTTGATGATTTTGTTGATGCTCGCAGAACGGGAGGTGAGAAGTCTTATCAGATATTTCATATGGATGACGATCCTAACAATGTGATGGCACTTGTTGAATATGATAACTTAGATAATGCTCGGAACTTTTTTGCAAGTTCAGAACTGAGAGAGGCAATGGGGAAAGCAGGTGTAACCGAACCGCCTGAGATTTATTTTTTAGAAGGATGCGCTCAAGGTAATACTTAATGTTATAATGCTAAGGATGCTTGATAAACCTGAATAAATAATCGATATGGATATTCGACAAACATTTAATTAAAGAAACCGGCAGATGACACATTTAATGATAAGACTTCAAGGAATATATACAAATATAGGAAGAATAGAATTGGAATCTGGAAAGTACATTTCGTGGTATCAAATAAGCGATGAAGATCCACCTCGAATTCCTTTTGGTAGTTCCATAGAAATTACTTTTTGCTTTGAGGAAATGGATTTAATAAATGGTAAAAACGGTATTGTATGGGCTACTTACGATGTCCGTCAAGCGGAAATAATCCGTGATACATTAATCTCACAGAATATTAATGTGAATCTGAACACAAAAACAATAGGTGCTTATAAACTGCATCTACTGATTGTTACCAATATATCGGATATTGATGCCGCTTTAAATTTTGTCTGGCGTGATAGATCCGGTTTAAGATTAAAACCTGATTGGCATTATAAAAGCGGTCAGGAAAACGAAAGTTTTAACAGGTGGATAAATAATTTCTAATAAAATTAATTACAAATCAAAATATAAGGAAAATACAAATGTCAAAAGAAGAAGATGTTCGCAGAGTATCAAAGAAATTCTATAATGCTTTGAATGATATGGGAAATGGTATAACCGGTAAAATGAGAGGAATTTGGCTGCAAGATGAAAGCGTAACTGCAATGCATCCAATTGATGGTCGGGATCTTGGTTGGGCAGCAGTAAATAATTCATTCGATCAAGTTGCCGGAATTGCTTCAGATGCTAAATTCGGATTGAAGGATCAGGTAATTCGTGTTGTCGGAGATGTGGCATATGAGATTGGTTCTGAAACCGGTGAATTTAAACTTGCCGGAAATGAGGTTAAAGTAGACAATAGGGTTACTAACATTTATCAGCTTAAAGACGGACAGTGGAAGATGATTCATCACCATACAGATACTTCCACGGCAATGCTGAATGTACTCAGCAAAGTTCAATCTTAAATTATGATTACAGACGATTGTGGAAAACTCAGAGCGGTAGGGCAAGTACGGTTTTAGTTAAACAAGATGGAAACTGAAAGACGGCTTACATGTATTTTTCTGCAATGTTCAGAAAAACATAGTTCAACAAACAATATATAAATATAAACTAATTGGAGGTGCTTCATGAGAAACTTAAATAAATTCATATCATTACTAACATTTCTAATAATTACTTCGGGAATATTAGTTGCGCAAGATAAACCAAATAACACATCTTTATTTTTAATTCATCAAGATAAAGTTTATCCGCACATGGCCGGGAAATACGAGAGTGCTTTAAAGAATTTTAGAGATTTATTGGCAAAACATAACGTTGATGAAATGTCCTTTTCAGTTGCTCAACAAGAATATTTTACATACAGCGCTGTTATACCGGTAAATGATTATGAAGGACTCGCGAAACATTTTGGAATGTCTGGTGAGATGATTAATAAAATAGGTAAGGAAAATTTTAATAATGCTTTAAAAATGTTTGATGATTGTTACGACAGTCATAAAAATTTTGTTCTTCGTTTACGCAATGATCTCTCATATATCCCCAAGTATGGTCTCGATCCGAAAGAGGGATTAAACTTCAGACATTTTGATTATTTATATATAATTCCCGGAAAAGAAGCCGAAATGATGAAAATATTAAAAGAGTGGAAGGATCTTTATGCAAAATATAATATTAAGGATGGCTATAGAGTTTATTTAGGAGATCTTGGTACGGAATCACCAATGGTGCTTTTTGTGGCTCCATTCAAAGACAGAGCATCCTGGGCAATAGAATCTGATAAAATTGATAAAATCTTGGGTGATGAACAAAAGGTATTATTGAAGAAAACTTTTTCCATTACGCAAAAATTCGAGCATAAAAATGGGACCATGAGACCCGACCTTGCATATACAAAAAGTAAATAGGTTGATTAACTGTAATGTGATAAAAATAAAAGAGGTTGAATATGAGAAGTGTATTAAGAATTAAACAAAACAATTTATTGCTTATTCTGATCATAGTAATTTTTTCAGCAGGATCGGCAATTGCTCAAGACGCAGCCAAAGTAGATTCCAATCACTATAAAGTAGTCTTCGAAAATTCTCAAATGCGTGTCTTGCATATTTCTTACGGACCCGGAGAGAAATCGGTTATGCACCACCATCCGGAAGGATTGGCAATTTTTATAACCAACGGAAAGGTGAAATTTACTTTCCCGGATGGAAAAACTAAGACTACAACAGTTAAAGCCGGTCAGGTTATATGGCTGCCTGCGCAAACACACTTGCCGAAAAATACAGGGACTAAAAGGTTTGAGCTTTATCAGATTGAGATGAAACCTCAAATACAGCAGATGGAGATGAAACCAAAACCTGAAGGGAAATAAGTAGGTTAACTGTAATTTTTTTAATTATCTCAAAGGAGAATTAAGATGAAAAATCTAAAAAAAATAAGTGTTATTGTAAGTTTATTGATCATCACTACTTTCTGCAATGTTTTTGCTCAACAATGGAGCAGTGAACAAAAAGAAGTATGGGCCGGTGTTCAAAAATACTGGGAAGTTCCTTCCAAAGGTGATGCGGATGGTTTTCTTTCCTATTTTGATGAAAGTTACAAAGGTTGGAACAATCAATCAAAAGTACCCCAAAATAAGGCAAATACAAGTAAGTGGATAAGAGAAGACTTAAAAAATAACTCTACGGTTCTTTACACTCTCACTCCGTTAACTATTTGGGTTAAAGGTGATTTTGCTTTTGTCCATTATTATTACGGACAATTAAATAAGAACATTAAAACCGGGAAAAAGACTCCAAGCTCCGGCAGGTGGACTGACATACTAATGAAGAAAAATGGCAAATGGTTATTGATCGGAGATCACGGAGGGAAAACTTCAAATACAACAAATGCAATTATGGAATAAAGACAAATAAGTTATAATAACTTTAAATAGAAATTAAACAATGAAACTATTATTTAAATATATATTATTTTACTCTTTAATTGGAATAATAACAAGTTGTGCTACAAAAAGTGAAAATCCGGATTATGCTTCGGTTCCTTTGCCTCCTCCGGGTTCATAATTAATAATCAATTAAAATTAAATATTGGAAATAAAGATGAAATTAAGAAAATTAGGCCACTCCGGTTTACTGATCACTCCGGTAGGACTGGGCACTTGGGCAATTGGAGGCGAAGGTCCTATGGGTTGGGGTCCGCAGGATGATAAACATTCTATTGCTACTATAAGGCACGCGATTGAAAGCGGCATTAATTGGATTGATACGGCAGCAATCTATGGTTTCGGTCACTCTGAAATGGTTGTTGCTCATGCACTGAAAGATATTGGAAGCACTCAGCGACCTTATGTTTTCACAAAGTGCAGTTTTGTCTGGGATGAAAATATGAACTTCAGTCACAGTCTGAAAGCTGAATCAATACGTAAAGAGGTGGAAGACAGTTTACGCAGGTTAAACATAGATGTAATTGATCTTTACCAGGTTCATGCTCCCGCCTGGCCTTTTGGAAGTACAGAAAATCAAGGGATTGAAGAAGCCTGGACAACCCTTGCCGAATTAAAAGAGCAGGGGAAAGTACGTGCAATTGGTGTTTCAAATTTTAGTGTTCAACAGATGCAACGGGCACATAAAATCGAACCAATAACATCACTTCAACCGCCTTACTCAATGCTGATGAGAGATATAGAGGGAGAGATTCTTCCTTTCTGTGAACAAAATAATATTGGTACAATAATATATTCTCCTTTGCATAACGGATTGCTGTCCGGCAAGATGACCCGCGATCGTATTGAAGCTCTTCATGAAACAGATTGGCGGAGACACATTAATCCGGCTTTTAAGGAACCTCACTTAACTAAAAATCTTGAACTTGTTGAATTGCTTAAAGAAATTGGCGGAAGGCATGGCAGAACTGCTGCTGAAACTGCAATTGCATGGGCGCTCCGGCTTCCTTCGGTAACCGGTGCAATTGTTGGTGCACGCAGACCCGATCAGATTGACGGAATTATAGGAGCTTTGGATTTCCGGTTGAGCGAAAGTGAAGTTATGGAAATCGAGTCGGAAATGCCCGAGTCGATTAGTATGTTCCAAATGTCTTAATTGACTACAATTTATAAAGTTTATAAAAAAGTGGATTGACATGAGAGTATTAGAAGAAAAAGAAATTGTGGCAAAACAAATTGATCCTTCCAAAATTATGCAGGTAGGAACAGGATTTTTTGCTTCAAAAACATTGCTGACCGCAGTTAATATGG
>Ga0256841_1003358_pt1 | contig 12017 bp, 5 predicted proteins | sample 356308metaG_FD_185971 | JGI IMG/M metagenome (GOLD analysis project Ga0256841, IMG submission 185971) | Hydrothermal vent microbial communities from Mid Atlantic Ridge, Atlantic Ocean - 356-308 | ecosystem: Environmental > Aquatic > Marine > Hydrothermal vents | place: Atlantic Ocean: Mid...
GAATAGATGTGTTAAAAGGTCCTATTCCTGTTAGGAAATTGTTCAAAAATAGTGAAATAATAAAAGCTCTTAATACAGCTTTTATCAAGGGAAATAGTTCCAGATATGCTTTTGGTCATGCTCGATTGGTTACTAATGGGACACAATTAAATGATGATAATAATCAGCCGGTTATTAAAGATGGCGTTATTGGTGTTCATAACGGTATTATAGTTAATGTTGATAAGTTATGGGAAAAATATTCTACTATAAATCGTAACTTTGAAATTGATACTGAGGTATTGCTATCTCTAATACGTTATAAATTAAATAAAAATTATTCGCTTGAGCAATCAATTGCAGAAAGCATTAACGAAGTTTTTGGGACGGTTGCAATTGCTTTGGCCTTTAATGATTTAAATAAATTTGCACTTGCAACAAATAACGGATCACTATATGTACTACATAATAACAAAGATAATTTATTTTTTGCTTCTGAATTTTATTTTCTTAAAAAACTACAAGATAAAATAGGTTCGATAAAAAATAGTGATGAATATGTATTAGAGCAAATATCTCCTAATAATGGCATAATTATTAATCTTAATAATTTTGAAATTAAATATTTTGATTTTAATAAAGCATCCACTGATAAAGAATTTTTTACATCTAAATATGAAATAAATACCAATATCATTAATCCCGATAATAATCAATTATCTGTTGTTGTAGATTTAAATTCTATTCATTTAAATAAAGAAGCTGAAAAAGAAAAAAAATTACTCGAATATCCTATTGAACATATAAAACAACTAAAAAGATGTACAAAATGCATTTTACCGGAAACATTTCCTTTTATCGAGTTTGATGAGAAAGGAGTTTGTAATTATTGCAGAAATTATAAAAAAAAGAATTTAACATCTTCTCTTGACGAACTATATAAGTTAGTAGAACCCTACCGCAAATCAAATGGACACCCCGATGTTTTAATACCCTATAGTGGTGGGCGAGATAGCACTTTTGTTTTACATACGGTAAAAAAAGAACTTGATATGAATCCAATTGCATTTACTTATGATTGGGGGATGGTAACGGATTTGGCGAGAAGAAACATTGCACGAATATGCGGGAAACTTGGCGTTGAAAATATTATAGTTGCCGCCGATATACATTGGAAGCGGGAAAACATAAGGAAAAATATTACCGCATGGCTTAGAAAACCTGCGCTCGGTATGATTCCGCTTTTTATGGCCGGCGATAAATTCTTTTTCTATTACGCGCATAAAATAAAAAAACAGTTGGGAATTGATTTGGAGATATGGGGCGTTAATGAATTGGAAAATACAAATTTTAAAACAGGTTTTGCCGGTTTAAAACCTCAATTTAATAAAAAAAGAATTTATTCTTTATCGTTAATAAATAAAATGAAATTATTTGCCTATGTTGGTAAAAATATTGTTAATAGTCCAGGTTATCTAAATCAATCACTCCTTGATTCTTTAGGTTCATTTGCCTCAAGATATATAACGCCAAAAATTAATTACTTTCACCTGTTTGATTATTTTAGATGGGATGAACAAGTTATTGAAAAAACAATCATTGAAAATTATGATTGGGAAAAAGCTGTTGATACTAGATCTACTTGGCGGATCGGAGATGGTACCGCTAGTTTCTACAATTATATCTATACATTAACAGTAGGATTCAGTGAAAATGATACTTTTCGTAGTAACCAAATACGTGAAGGTATGATAACAAGAGAAAAAGCATTAGAATTAATTTATGAAGAAAATCAACCACGTTATAATTCGTTAAAGTGGTATTTAGAAATTGTTGGTTTGGATTACGAAGATACAATAAAACGAATAAATGAAATACCAAGGTTTTATTATAAATAGCAGTTTAACTTCTTTCATCCAATAATCCTAGATTTACAGTTTCTCACAATACCTTATGAATGCTGGATAGCCTGTCTAATGAAATCCGGTTTATTATTTCGCTTCGATCAACTTATTCCATGGACTAAAAACCTAATAATCCAAAACATAAAAAATGTGGTAAAGAAAATGGTAATCAATTCAAAAGGAAAGATGTAATGATGAAAAAATGGAACAAGAAAAAATGAATGAAGAACAAGCGAATGAAGAAGTCAGAATTCAGTAGTTAGAAATCAATCAATTCAAAATTAATCCGTCTTCGTTCACAAAACGAACTTCATGTTTCATAAAAAATATTACGTAGAAACAGGTCTCCGATATAAAAATTACAAAGGGAAAGAACAAATCGATTCAAAAGAGAAAAACTAATATATATACATTGTATCCAAGAAGATGGAAGGAAATTTTCCGAAATAAATTTATGTTTTGTAATTTCATTAAAAATCGCTATTTTTATTCCGATTATTTTCGCAACGATAATATTCGCAAAGGCAATGATGAAAAACCCTTTTAAGTTCGGCAGTGTAGTTAGCGGCTGCTATTTTACCAATAGGGTTGAAGAGATAGCAAAAATAAATTCCATTCTTCAAAGTGCTAATCATTTAATAATTATTTCACCGCGTAGGTTTGGTAAAACCAGTTTAATCAAAAAAGTTACAGAGAAAATTAAACGTCCAACTATCTATTTGGATTTACAATTAGTAACTTCACCAGAAGATTTAGCTGCACAATTGCTAAAAAAACTTTATAAATCCTTCCCAATTGAAAAGTTAAAACATTCCATTAAAAATTTTCGTATTCTCCCAACAATTTCTTTAAATCCTATAAATAACGAAGTTGACATTGCATTCCAACCGGTTCATTCTTCTTTCTTACTAATAGAAGACGTATTTAATTTAATTGAAAATGTTAGCAAACTAAAAGAAAAAATAATAATTGTATTGGATGAATTTCAAGAAATCAGAAATATTGCTAAAAATTTAGATAAACAATTGCGTTCAATAATACAGCATCATAAAAAAGTTAATTATGTATTTCTGGGTAGTCAAGAATCATTAATGAGAGATATATTTGAAAAGAAGAAATCACCCTTTTATCATTTCGGTTTCTTGTTATTGCTTGACAAAATATCTTATGATAATTTTTATAAATATTTAATTAAAGGTTTTTCAAAAATAACCAAAGATGCAAAAGAAATATCGGAGAATATTTTAGAATTTACAAATTCGCATCCATATTACACACAGCAGCTTGCTTTCACTACTTTTGAATTACTTTTGAAGGGAAAAAATATAAACAAAGCCGTTGAGGATGCAATTGATTTAATAGTTAGAACTCATGATAACGATTTTGAAAGATTATGGCAAACACTAAACAGAACAGATATGAAATTATTGATTGGAATGACAGAAACCGATATAACGCCATTATCCGCAGAATTTAGTATTAAAAATCAAATAGGCCCTTCCAGTACTATCTTCAGCAGTATAAAAAGACTTCAACAAAAAGGAATTGTAATAAAAACCAATAACGGTTATGAAATTGACGATCCTTTTTTTAGTGTTTGGATAAAAATAAGGCGGAAGATGTGATAACAATTTATATGCAAGGGTCACCACGCTCAAAGTACGACAATAAAATTATCTGGTCGAAATATAATTACAAAGATTTGGGTATTGTTGGCGAACCTTACTTTGACATTGATTTTAATGAATTTGCCTATTTCACGGATACCGGCAGAAGATGGAACGGTCACAAATTCAGTATAAGAGACAAAGTAAAATCCAAATACAATTTTGATTTTAAAACCACTCAAGATATAATTGACAATATAGATAAGCTGCCTTCCAAATTAATGTTTACAATACACCCCGAACGTTGGACAAACCAACTTATTCCTTGGACCAAAAACCTAATAATCCAAAACATAAAAAATGTGGTAAAGAAAATGGTGATCAATTCAAAAGGAAAGATGTAATGATGAAAAAATGGAACAAGAAAAAATGAATGAAGAACAAGCGAATGAAGAAGTCAGAATTCAGTAGTTAGAAATCAATCAATTCAAAATTAATCCGTCTTCGTTCACAAAACGAACTTCATGTTTCATAAAAAATATTACGTAGAAACAGGTCTCCGATATAAAAATTACAAAGGGAAAGAACAAATCGATTCAAAAGAGAAAAACTAATATATATACATTGTATCCAAGAAGATGGAAGGAAATTTTCCGAAATAAATTTATGTTTTGTAATTTCATTAAAAATCGCTATTTTTATTCCGATTATTTTCGCAACGATAATATTCGCAAAGGCAATGATGAAAAACCCTTTTAAGTTCGGCAGTGTAGTTAGCGGCTGCTATTTTACCAATAGGGTTGAAGAGATAGCAAAAATAAATTCCATTCTTCAAAGTGCTAATCATTTAATAATTATTTCACCGCGTAGGTTTGGTAAAACCAGTTTAATCAAAAAAGTTACAGAGAAAATTAAACGTCCAACTATCTATTTGGATTTACAATTAGTAACTTCACCAGAAGATTTAGCTGCACAATTGCTAAAAAAACTTTATAAATCCTTCCCAATTGAAAAGTTAAAACATTCCATTAAAAATTTTCGTATTCTCCCAACAATTTCTTTAAATCCTATAAATAACGAAGTTGACATTGCATTCCAACCGGTTCATTCTTCTTTCTTACTAATAGAAGACGTATTTAATTTAATTGAAAATGTTAGCAAACTAAAAGAAAAAATAATAATTGTATTGGATGAATTTCAAGAAATCAGAAATATTGCTAAAAATTTAGATAAACAATTGCGTTCAATAATACAGCATCATAAAAAAGTTAATTATGTATTTCTGGGTAGTCAAGAATCATTAATGAGAGATATATTTGAAAAGAAGAAATCACCCTTTTATCATTTCGGTTTCTTGTTATTGCTTGACAAAATATCTTATGATAATTTTTATAAATATTTAATTAAAGGTTTTTCAAAAATAACCAAAGATGCAAAAGAAATATCGGAGAATATTTTAGAATTTACAAATTCGCATCCATATTACACACAGCAGCTTGCTTTCACTACTTTTGAATTACTTTTGAAGGGAAAAAATATAAACAAAGCCGTTGAGGATGCAATTGATTTAATAGTTAGAACTCATGATAACGATTTTGAAAGATTATGGCAAACACTAAACAGAACAGATATGAAATTATTGATTGGAATGACAGAAACCGATATAACGCCATTATCCGCAGAATTTAGTATTAAAAATCAAATAGGCCCTTCCAGTACTATCTTCAGCAGTATAAAAAGACTTCAACAAAAAGGAATTGTAATAAAAACCAATAACGGTTATGAAATTGACGATCCTTTTTTTAGTGTTTGGATAAAAATAAGGCGGAAGATGTGATAACAATTTATATGCAAGGGTCACCACGCTCAAAGTACGACAATAAAATTATCTGGTCGAAATATAATTACAAAGATTTGGGTATTGTTGGCGAACCTTACTTTGACATTGATTTTAATGAATTTGCCTATTTCACGGATACCGGCAGAAGATGGAACGGTCACAAATTCAGTATAAGAGACAAAGTAAAATCCAAATACAATTTTGATTTTAAAACCACTCAAGATATAATTGACAATATAGATAAGCTGCCTTCCAAATTAATGTTTACAATACACCCCGAACGTTGGACAAACCAACTTATTCCTTGGACCAAAAACCTAATAATCCAAAACATAAAAAATGTGGTAAAAAGAACGCATAATCTTTTATCTCCCTGACTTCATCATTGAAGCAAGTAACTTGCATTTTTTATACTTCACATAAAACCGCATTAGCCTTTCGTCTAATAATCCCATACCAAATTATTACAAAATATTCCTTGGATTAGAATTTATTTTATTTTTAATTAAGTAAAATTTGTTAAATTATTTTTGTCGATTGAAAAAATAATTTAAACCGATGCTTTTCCTGAAAATATTTTTTACAATACTATTTTATACATCTTCATTTCTCATAGCACATAATATAAAGTACGGGAATCTGGAGCTTGATATAAAAGACCTTAAATATCTTGGTCTTTTACTCTCAATTATTTTCCTAACGGCAACGGTTACGGGCAGGTTCCGTGTAAAGCAAAGGGATGTGAGTTTTGTAAAAAATTCAAAAAATCTTTTAAAAAATTTCGTAATTAATTTGGGTTTGCTTGCACTTGCCGTTAATTATTTGGGGGAGTTGAGCACTTCCAGGTTTTTATTAACTGCGACGCTTAGTTTGGGTTTTTTCTTTGAATTGCTTTTCATCATAACCACATCTGAATTTTCTGCCAAATCAAAGGATTCTTCAATTTTTTCCTTATCAAAAACAATTTTATTAATAGAGTTCACTTTACTGGTTTGGATAATCATATTTACTCTTTCCAGTGAGTCGTTCGCCCAATATACCGTTAAACAGAAACTCTTTTTTATTATTATGCTTCTGGTTATTTGGTTTGTAAACGGAACTTTAAACCGTGAATTCGACACGATTGAAAAAGCGACATTTTCTTCAATTTTGTGGAATCATATAAAATCTTATGTAATATTTTTTCTAATAATTTCCGCACTGTTGTTTTTATTTACTATACCGATGGAGTTAAAAAAGGTTATTACCTATAATCTTATTCTGTTTTCCCTTTGGGCGCTGGCGGCTGTGGCAATTTATTACATCTATAAAGCACCGCCACGTACCGATACGGTTTCATTCAGCTTATTCAATACCACCGAGTTCCCCGAAGACTTTTATAAAACAAATGGCATTACAGCTTCCAAAGAAACCGTTAAACACCATCCACCCGCACAAACACAGTTATTGAAATACCAATTAAAGGAAATTTATCTAAAGAATTTTAATAACGTTTATGAATTTTTGGACGGTCAGTTGGATTTGGAAGAGTTCGATATTTCCAAGTGCAGTATAATACGTTCCGCCGATATGTATAACATCGAGGTGTTACCGGATCACTCGTTGGAACTTTATATGAATTTGCACGAACTTAATGATATAAGACGCATAAACGCATATTTAATAGAAGTTAACCAAAGACTTCAAAACAATGGTTATTTTGTGGGACGTTTTGAATCGAATCAATTACGTTATAATAATTATCATAAAAGATACCCCTTTTACGTTGCCAATATTTATTACTCGATTGATTTTGTCTGGAAAAGAGTTGTTCCGAAATTACCGTTAATGAAAAAAATATTTTTCTTTTTTACTAAGGGGCATAACCGGGCTTTATCGCTTGCGGAAGGCTTGGGAAGATTATACTATTGTGGTTTCAGTGTTAAAGCAATTAGGGAAATTGACGGTTACCTGTATTTTGTAGCAAAACGGGACCGTGAACCCTCAACCGATACCAATCCCTCATACGGCTTGTTTTTTAAAATGAAACGCGTGGGCAAAAACGGTAAGCCTATTTATGTTTATAAACTCAGAACCATGCATCCTTATTCGGAATATCTTCAAAAATTCGTACACGATAATTTCAGTCTGAAAGAAGGTGGAAAATTCGAAAATGATTTCAGAATTACTTCATGGGGGAAAATTGCCAGAAAATTGTGGATTGACGAATTACCGATGTTAATTAATTGGATAAAAAGGGATTTGAAACTGGTCGGTATCAGACCATTAAGTTTCCACTATTTAAGTTTATACGATAAGGAATATGTCAAAAGGCGTAATAAACATAAGCCCGGCTTGGTTCCCCCGTATTACGCCGATTTACCCAAAACCCTTGAGGAAATTCAAAAATCGGAAATCAAGTATCTGGACGCTTATGAAAAGAAAAAAATCATTGCCGATATTCAATATTTTTTCAAGGTATTTTACAATATTATTTTTAAAAAAGCACGGAGCTCCTAATTGTTAAATCTTCTCCCAATAAAAATTAGCGGTAAATTTAATTTCCTCCTACTAATTTTGATTTTTTTCTCTTTTACTCAAATTAAATCTCAAATTGTTTATGAAGATTTGAATAATCCGGTTTACGCTTTTTTGGAAAAATTGACGGTTAAAAAATTAATCGATTTAAATCTCTCGGTTAAGCCTTATTCTAAAAAAGAAATTGTGAATAAATTAAAAGTACTGAAAGAAGGAATATCGAAATTAAATAAAGTTGAAAGGGAAGAATTGGATTGGTATTTGAAAAGATACGGTTTGGAAAACAATAAAAAAGTAAAAATTTTAGGTGAGTTTGATTTTCTTTCTTCAAAATTTAAGTTCCGTGCTTATCCGTTGGCCGGATATGAGATTTCTACAACGGGTAGTTATAACGGTTATTCCAAATGGATTGGTGCAAGGTTTGAAGGCTCGACCGGGAATATTTCTATGATGTTCGAATATATCGATACCGGAGAATTTGGTGATAATGTTGATGTGCAGAAAAATTTAACTCCGGAAACAGGACATTTTATTAAATATGCTCCTAACGGCATTGAATTTAGCGACGTAAAAGGGAGCATAATTTACGATTTCGGAATAGGTAGTATAGCACTTAAAAAGAATTATGTTAATTGGGGAAGCGGTAAATTCGGTAAATTGTTTTTATCATCCAATGCCGCCTCGTTTCCGCATATAGAATTTAAGTTACAGCCCGCCTCCTGGTTTTCTCTTTCTTATATTCACGGTTGGCTCAATTCCTTGGTTTTGGATTCATCCCGGTTCTATTATTCCTATCAGGGAAATATCCAACCTTTTTTGGTTGAGACTTACATTAATAAATATATAGCGGCAAATATAATTTCGTTTAAGCCTTATAAATGGTTGACTTTTTCCGTTGGAAATTCGTTTATATACAGCGGTGATCTGCGCCCGGAAATGTTTATACCCGTAATGTATTTTAAAGTAATGGACCATAATACCGGACGGGGTGATGTAAATGACGGTAACGGATTAATATTTTTTGACTTTAATACAAATTATTTTAAAAATATAAATATTTACGGTTCGCTTCTCATAGATGTCTTGGAGATAAGATCCTTATTAAAAGGTGAGTTTTACAAGTCGTGGTTCGGTGTCACTGCCGGAGTTAGTTTCGTGGATGTTATAATTCCAAATTTGGACATTTTTGCCGAATATTCCCGTTTAAATCCTTGGCTTTATGAAAATAAATACATAACAACAAATTACAAACACCTCGGTTATGTTTTAGGACATTGGATAGGAAATAATGCAGATTTGTTAAGTTTTCAGTTAAATTATAAGTTTATCAGGAGTTTGAATTTATCACTAAAAAGCGAAATTTTCCGTAAAGGCGGTTCGGAGGATATTTACTATGCATATATTGAACGGAAAAAACTGCCTTTCCTGTTTGGTAATAACAGGTACGATTTCTCAATTGAATTCAGTGCATTATTTAATCCGTTGCATAATGTGTATGTTAAGGGTAAATACAAGTATTCGGAAATAACGGATGAAGAAACTCAGCGCACACCGGCGTTTCTTTTAGGAAATAAAAGTTCTTTCATCCTTTCAGTTTCGTACGGATTCCCGTAAAAAGCCAGTCCGGTAAAAAAGAGTATGTTGGTTGATATGTCTTTTGAAAAGAGCGCCAACCATAATGCAAAAACATAAAACAGCAAAAGTTCTGTAGAATATTTGTAAGTTGTCCGAATAATTAAGAAAAGAATTACAAGAAAAAAAATTGTTCCGGCAATTCCCATTTCCACTTGAAATTCAATAAATATATTATGAGGATATTTTAACCAATCAGTAAATCCTTTTATATCGATGTTGCCGTATTCATTGCTAAGTTTAATGTCGGCATTTGAATAATTTTTAAATCCCCCGAAACCCACACCTAAAAAAGGATATTTTTTTATTAATTCCCAGCTTATGGCATATCCTGTTAATCTGCTGTTTATACTCGGATCCTTGTCTATTTTTCCTATCTCAGATGAATAAAGGTTAACATATCTTTCTTTAATGATATTATTTCCCGGTGAAATTAATAATGAAATTGAAAATACCACGAATGCAGCAATCAATCCTGAGAATTGAATGTTTTTTAGTTGCTTTTTAAAAATTTTAATAAGTATTGTTACTAAAATAATTCCACTCATTCCCAAAAATGCAGCTCGTAAATTACTTATGTAAATTGAATAATACCCTAAACCAGTAATTACACCGAAAGTTATACTTTTTTGATATTGTTTTTGTTTAAATAAGTGAAAAAAGAGAATTAATATAAGTGGAGCAGTGGTTCTTGCGAAAACTACATGGCTCCAACGGGTTAACTTAAATTCATATAGCTCATTTTGTATGAACGGATTGAAAAGCAATACAATTACACTCCCTGTTAAAACTACAACACTGATAAAAATGATAAAAAGCTTTTTATCCTCATCGCTTGCATTTAGTAAAAATAAGCGGGTAATTATGATAAATGGAAATCCGAATGCAACAATGTTGATAAGTTTTAATAAACCGAACATAAAGTTTAGCGAATATGCAGTAGTTACCGTTATAAGAATGAAAAACAAACCAAGCAAAAGAAAAAATTGTTTGCCGGTTTTTTTTAACTCTGACAATAACCGCATGTTGTATAGTTTAGAGTAATAAAGTGTTGTTATCCAAAGGGTAATTGTCAATCCAAGTTTAAGCAAAACAGAATAAATCAAGTAATTGGAAATGTTTAATGATGCGAATGTAAGCAAATAAAGTGCGATTAGGATAAATTTTATGAGAAAGTTTTTGTTCATAATAAAATGAAAATCAGAAGATCTAATAAAAGAAAATAAATATAAGACATAAAGACTAATTTTTATAGAGAATATTGCAAGTGATATTAATGTTTTTCTCCAATAACCTGAATTGTTCTTTGCCGTTGTGAAATTTCTTTACAGATTAATATCTTTCCCCCATCTCCGCAAAAGCGGGAATCTCAAAAACACACTATTGTATGGTAATTATTAACCACAGCTTCACACTCACGCAAAGCTCCACATCATTACGTAATGTACAATACGTAATCAAACCACTGCGGTTCCACTACAAATTATCAAGAAAGTAGCGGGTAATTTTATTATAAAGGTGTACCGCATCTTTTCCAACTACACCGTGTTTGTGTCCTACGTAAGGGAAATAATCGAGCGGTTTATTCAAATCCGCCGCCTTTTTGGCAAATTTCAACGTATGCTGCCAAACCACAACCGGATCGGATGTGCCGTGTACCAAAAGCAATTTACCGTTAAGGTTTTCAACGTAATTCAATAAATTGGCTTTTTCGTAACCTTCCGGATTATCTTGCGGAGTGTCCATATAACGTTCGGTGTACATTACCTCGTACATCTTCCAATCTATTACGGCGCCGCCGGCAACACCCACCTTGAAAACGTTATTGGTTCTCAACATCAGCGAGGTAGTCATGAATCCGCCGAAGCTCCAACCGAAAACACCTATTCTGTTCGTATCGATAAACGAGAGCGACTTCAAATAATCGATTCCCCTTAATTGATCTTCAATTTCCGCCGTACCCAAATTCCGGAATGTTGCCTGCTCGAATTCCAAACCTCTGTTTGCCGAGCCCCGGTTATCGAGCGTAAACACTACAAAACCCTCTTGAGCCATTTTGTAAAACCAAAGTCCGTATCTTCCGTATGCCCACGAATTTGTTACCAGTTGAACATGCGGTCCGCCGTAAACGTAAACAATCACCGGATATTTTTTATTGGGATCAAAATCCGGCGGGGTGATCATTCTGCAATACAAATCAACACCGTTTTCCCCGTCAATTGTGAAAATTTTCAAATCTCCCAAATTGTATCCGTCAAGCGGATTGCGGGATCTGAGCAGAATGGTAATGGTCTTTCCGTCTTTGTCCGTAATTTTCGTAAGTCCGGGTACTTTTGTGCTCGAGAATGAATCGTAGAAATACGTGCCCGCATCATTTGGGATTACTCTGTGCACTCCGCTTTCGGTTGTTAATTTTGTCCGCAAACCGGTTCGCAAGTCGATTTTATAATAATGCCGTTCAACAGGACTCTTTTCGGTAGATTCGATAAAAATTTCGGTATCCGTTTTGTCGAAGCCGGCAAATTCCAGTACTTCCCA
>Ga0256841_1003359_pt1 | contig 12010 bp, 11 predicted proteins | sample 356308metaG_FD_185971 | JGI IMG/M metagenome (GOLD analysis project Ga0256841, IMG submission 185971) | Hydrothermal vent microbial communities from Mid Atlantic Ridge, Atlantic Ocean - 356-308 | ecosystem: Environmental > Aquatic > Marine > Hydrothermal vents | place: Atlantic Ocean: Mid...
TATGGAGCGGGCATTCTCATCGACGCCGTCCAGCTCCAGAAGGCCGACCCGCCGAGTCAGGTCATCGACGCCTTCAAGGACGTGCAGGCGGCCCAGGCGGACCGCGAGCGCCTGCAGAACGAAGCGCAGGCTTACGCCAACAAGGTCATTCCCGAGGCACGGGGCGCCGCCGAACGCGTCCTTCAGGAAGCCGAGGCCTACAAACAGGAGGTGGTGGCCCGCGCCACCGGTGAGGCGGCGCGTTTCAAGGCCGTACTCGAACAGTACCGCAAGTCCCGCGACGTGACCCTGCAGCGCATCTACCTCGAGACCATGGAGCGGATCCTGCGCGGCAAGAACAAGGTCATCATCGACGGCCGCGATGGCACCTCGGGCGTCGTTCCCTATCTGCCGCTGCCGGAGCTGCAGCGGCGCACGGAACAGCGCCGCGGCAGCGGGGGAGGGCAGTGATGAAGGGGCGTGCCGCCCTCCTCGCGCTCGGCGCGATCGCCGTCCTCGCGCTGTTCCTGGTCGCGGACGCGCTGTTCACCGTTCATCAGACGAAGCAGGCGCTGGTGCTGCAGTTCGGCAATCCGGTCCGCGTCGTGCGGGAGCCGGGCCTCAACCTGAAGCTGCCGATCATCCAGCAGGTCGAGTATTTCGAGCGACGCGTGCTCGGTTTCGACGCCGCGCCGGTGGAACTGATCCTCGGCGATCAGCGCCGCCTCGTGGTCGACGCCTTCGCGCGCTACCGGATCACCGACGCCCTCCGCTTCCGGCAGACGGCCGGGACCGAGGAAGCCTTCCTCGGCCGGCTCTCGCCGATCGTCATTTCGGCGCTCAGAAACGTCCTCGGCGAGACCTCGCTGTTCGAGCTGCTTTCCGCCGACCGGCGGGCGCTCATGGAGCGCATCCGCGAGCAGACCAACGCGAAGCTCCAGCCGTTCGGGGTCGAGGTGGTGGATGTGCGCATCAAGCGCGCCGATCTGCCGCCCGAGAACATGGACGCCGTGTTCCGGCGCATGCGTTCGGAGCGGCTGCGCGAGGCCAACGAGCTGCGTGCCCAGGGGGCCGAGATCGCCCAGCGGATCCGCGCCCGCGCGGATCGCGAGCGCACCGTGCTTCTGGCCGAGGCGAAGCGCGATGCGGAAATCCTGCGCGGTCAGGGCGACGCCGAGGCGATCCAGATCTTCGCCGAGGCGGCGGGCCAGGACCCGGAGTTCTACGCCTTCTACCGCTCGATGCAGGCCTATCTCGAGGCGCTCACGGACGACACGACGAGCTACGTGCTCTCGCCGGCGAGCGAGTTCTTCCGCTTTTTCAGCCGGCTCGGTCTGGATGAGAAGGTCTCGGGTGCCGCGCCCGTGCCGAGCGCGCCGGCAACCTCCTCGCCCCTCCCCGTGGACCCGGATGCGTCCGTCGATCGTCCGCGATGAGGCTGCAGCGGGAAGGGAGCGCCTCCGGCCATGCGCGATCTCTTCGTGGCCCTCGCTCTCGTACTCGTGATCGAGGGCGTGCTGTGGGCGCTCTTTCCGAATGCCATGAAGCGCGCCGCGGCGGCGGCGCTGCACATCGAGGAAGCTCAGCTCCGCTATCTGGGGCTCGCCGCCGCCACGCTCGGGGTCGTCCTGGTGTGGTGGCTCCGAGGCTGATGACTGGAAGAACACCGCGAGGCCGGGCGTCGCCGGCGCGTCCGGCATGCCGCGGCACCGGGACAAGGAGCGGAGAATGGACCATGCCTCGACGCGAAGCCTCCGGCGACCGTGAAGCTTCTGGGCTCCGGAACGCGATCGTGCACACGCTGTTCGTACTGCTGGCGGTCCTGGCGCCCGGTTTCCTGCGGGCTCAGCCCGCGCCCCCGACCTTCGCGGATGTGGTGGAGCGGGTCGCTCCCGCGGTGGTGAACATCTCCACCACCAAGGAGGTCGCGGGGGCGCCGGAATTTCCGCGCTTCCCCCCCGGCTCCCCGTTCGAGGAGTTCTTCAAGGAGTTCTTCGACCGCGAGCGGCAGCAGCGGCCGCGGCGCAGCTTCTCGCTCGGCTCCGGCTTCATCATCGATCCCGCCGGCTATGTCGTGACCAACAACCACGTGATCGCCGAGGCCGACGAGATCACGGTCATCATGCACGACGAGACGGAGTATCGCGCCAAGCTCGTCGGCCGCGACCCCAAGACCGATCTCGCGCTGCTCAAGATCGAGCGCGATGAGCCCTTCCCCTATGTCGAATGGGCGGACAGCGACCGGGTGCGGGTCGGCGACTGGGTGATCGCCATCGGCAACCCCTTCGGCCTGGGTTCCTCGGTCACCGTGGGGGTGGTATCGGCGCGCGGCCGCGACATCCGTGCCGGGCCCTACGACGACTTCTTCCAGGTCGATGCCGCCATCAACCGCGGCAATTCGGGGGGACCGAGTTTCAATCTCGAAGGCCGCGTGTTCGGCGTCAACACGGCGATCTTCTCGCCTTCCGGCGGCAATGTCGGCATCGGCTTCGCAATCCCCTCCAACCTCGCGCGGCCGGTGATCGAGAGTCTCATGCGCCAGGGCCGGGTGGTGCGCGCCTGGCTGGGCGTGCGCATCCAGACGGTGACGGACGAGATCGCCGAGAGCCTCGGGCTCGAGCAGAGCACGGGCGCCCTCGTGGCGAGCGTCGTTCCCGACGGTCCCGCGGCGCGGGCCGGCATCGAGGCCGGGGATGTAATCCTGGAGTTCAACGGGCGCCCGATCCGCAAGATGCGGGAACTTCCGCGAACCGTCGCGGAAACGCCGGTCGGCGAGGAGGTTGAGGTCGCCGTCTGGCGGCGCGGCGAACGTCGCGTGCTGCGCGTGACCCTCGGCGAGCTTCCGAGCGAGGAGGAACTCGCCCGGGCCGGCACCGCCGGGGAGCCGGCACCGACGGCGATCGCCGAGATCCCCGAGCTCGGACTGAAGATCGCCAGCATCGATGAAAGTCTCCGGGAACGTTTCCAGCTCGGCGACGGAGCCAGCGGCGTCGTGGTGGTCGAGGTCGTGGAAGGCAGCCCCGCCGCAGAGGAGGGGCTCGCGCCCGGAGATCTCCTCATGGAAGTCAATCAGGAACCGGTGGGCTCGCCTCCGGAGGTGCTCGCCCACGTCAACCAGGCCAAGCAGGAAGGCAAGCGCTCGGTACTCCTGCTCGTCGACCGGCAGGGTGATCTGCGCTTCGTCGCCCTGCGCTTCGCGGGGTGATCCGCGGGCGCGGGAGCGGCGACGGGCGGCTCGGCTTGAGGCTGGCGGGGTGCCGACCTATAGATGGGCTGGGCCCGTAGCTCAGCGGTTAGAGCCGACCGCTCATAACGGTCTGGTCGCAGGTTCGAATCCTGCCGGGCCCACCAGAGCGGCGACTTCCCCCGGCGAGGGCCGAATCACAGCGTCTCCGTCGAGGGCATGCCCTGTTCGTCGCCCCGCTCGGGAGCCGTGGTGCCGTCTCCGGATTCCGCGCCCGAGGCGGGGACGGGAACGGGAAGCGGCTGCTGGCCACTCTCCGAAGCTTCGGGATCGCCCTGTGCGGGCGTGAGCACCGGATCGGGCGGGTTCTCGCCGGGAGACTCCTCGAATACGCTCGCGCTCACCGCCTCCATGACGTCCACGAGCTGGGGGCTGTCGGAGGGCGCCATGAGCGCGAAGACCACGGGTCCCTTGCGCCACTGCAGCGATACATAGTCCCGGGGCACGAGACCGAACACGCGTTCCTGCTCGCTCACGAGCAGCCCCACGAAGATGTAGATCTTCTTGCCCTGCTCGTCGGCGTAGAGAAGGCGGATCGCCGGCGTCCGGCTGCGCTTGACGATCACGCCGCCGACGAAGCGGAGCCCCAGCTCCTCGAGCTCGGGACGTCGCAGTCGCTGGCCGGAGAGATGCCGATCGAGCCAGACCACGGAGTCCACCTCGGCCGGCGGCGTGTCCTGTGGCTCCGGCGCGAAGGCCGGATCGAAGACGATCTCGCTCTCCGCGAGCGTCATGCGCTGCGAAGGCGTCCCCGTGCCGAAGCTGCCCATCCACTGCCAGCCCGCTCCCGCGGCGAGCAGGACAAGCGCCAGGGAAGCGGCAGCCAGCCGACGGGTGCGCCGCGCCCGCGCCAGACGCCGCTCCACCGCGCGCAGGAGTTCGGGGTGGAATCGGGCCGTGTCCTCCTCGAGCGCGATCGCGCGGTGGAGCCGCTCGAGCGCCTCCCGCTGCGCGATGTAGTCGGCCACCCGGATCGCATGTTCGGGGTGGCGGTCGAGGTAGGCGCAGATCTCGTCCCTGCGGCGGGGCGACAGGCGACCGTCGACGAACGCCTGCAGATCTTCCTCCGTGACCGCGCGACTCATGGGCCGTCGTATCCACCTCATCATTACTTGACCACACGGAGTCTCGTCGACGGTGCCCGGCCGGTGAGACGGCGCAACGCCTCGCGGCCCCGCGATAGCCGCGACATCACGGTTCCGATCGGGATGCCGAGAATTCTTGCCGCGTCGCGGTAGCTCATGCCTTCCAGTCCCACGAGCAGGACGACCTCGCGCTGCTCCGCGGGGAGCCTGGCGAGTGCTCGAACGAGGTCCCGCCACTCGAGCCGGTCGGTCTGCGAAGCGGGGGTCGCGACCCGATCGAGCACTTCGCTGACGTCCACCTCATTGCGGCTATTCCGCTGGCGCCGTCGGTTGTCGATGAAGATGTTGTGCAGTGTTGTAAACAGGTACGCGCGAAGGTCGCGGACCGGACGCCACGCCCGTGTCTGAAGAAGCACACGGGCGAGGGCCTCCTGCACCAGGTCGTCGGCCTCGTGTCCGTCTCCGACGAGCAGCAGGGCATAACGCCGCAGCGCGCCCACATGGGCCACCATCGCCTCGCCGACGCCGTCCAGCGGTTCGGCGGCCGGGGGATCGGGCCGCCGCCTGTTGTCGCGATTTCGAACGGCGGCAACCCGGGATCCCGGCTTCACACCATCGAACAAGATCTTCCCCTCCGAGCCAGGCCAATCTTCGTAGCTGTCGGGTGTTTCGCATGCACGCGGGGAAGGCGCCACAACCCTCCCTCAGAGAGGACGCGCTGTCGATCGCGCTATTCCCACGCTCGTCGCGACGGTCGGTGCGTCGTCAGGACGAAGGACCGGCAGACGGCGGAGCGGCGCCCGCGCCTCCATTCCACCACCACGCCCGGTCCCATGCGGCCTCCACAGGCGTTCCACCTGCCCGCGATCCGTCGGGGACAGCGCGCATTCCTCCGCGTCCCGACAACGAAGCTCACGGGGTGCGCGGACGGCCCATGAGCTTGGCCCCGAACGCCGCCTCGGTGACGATCCGCTCGCCCACTCTGGCGATGCCCTCGTACTTGTACACGCCGAGCTTGGCGCGGGTGAGCGCGACCTCGAGCCGGAGCTGATCGCCGGGGCGGACGGGATGGCGGAATCGCGCCCGGTCGATGTTCATGAAGTAGACGAGCGATCCCTCGACTTCGGGGCCGCTGCTCGCGATCGTGAGCACGGCCGCCGTCTGCGCCATGGCTTCGATGGTCAGCACGCCGGGCAGGATGGGATCACCGGGGAAATGCCCGGTGAAGAACGGCTCGCCCACCGTGACGTTCTTGATCCCCACCGCGCGCCGGAAAGCCTCGATGTCCACCACCCGGTCGAGCAGGAGGAAGGGAAAGCGGTGTGGGATCATGCGCATGATGCCGTTGATGTCGACGTCGGGAAGTCGGGTTCCGGGCTGTGGTGTGGCTGGGGCTTCCATGCCGTTCTCCTTGCGCGGCGGACGCCGGGCTCACCGGCGCTTGGCACTCCATGGAACCTCGACCGCGGGCAGACGGCGGTCGAGCTCCCGCAGCACGTCCTCGGTGAGATCGAGCTTGGGAGAAAACAGAAGCACGGCACTGCTCGGCAGCACGAGGTTGAAGCCGCGGTCGCGGGCGAGACCGCCGACGATCTCGATGATGACATTGCGGATCCTGGCGTAGGCCTCGGCCGAGGCGGCATCCAGCTCGCGCCGCCGTTCCTGTACGAGGCGCTGGACACGCGACGCCTCCTGCTCGAAGGCACGCCGCCTTTTCTGGAACGCTTCCGGCGACAGCACCGAGCGCTGCCGGCTGAGCTCGCGCTCCCGCTCGAGCAGCGCCTTCTCCTGTTCGCGGATCTCCTGCTGGTACTTCTTGCGGCGCTCCTCGATCTGCTCGCGGATGCTCTTGGCCGCCCGCGCGTCGCGCAGAATGCGCTGGTAGTCGACGATCGCCACCACCGCCGCCGGCATCCGCTCGGCCTTCACCCGGCAGGCGGGGAGGGAAAGCAGTGGAAGGGCGAGAAGCAGGGACAGAATGGCGTGCCCGTGCCACCGGCGGCGCGTAGCGTAGGTGCGCCGCATCCCCTCAGAAGCGGGTTCCGAAGTTGATGCGGAAGGCCTCGGTTTCGTCCTCGTCATCCTTCATCACCGCCTGAGCGAGATCGATCGAGAGCGGCCCGAGCGGTGACAGCCATGAGACACCGATCCCGACACTCAGACGAAGGTTGCCACTGTCGACGAGGCTCGGGCCCGAGACGTCGATTTCGGTGAGGGTTCCGGCGTCCACGAAGGCGCGGCCGAAAATGCGCAGCTCCTTGGGCAACCCCAGGGGAAAGCGCATTTCCGCCGTTCCCACGTAGTAGAGATTGCCGCCGAGCGCGTCGTCGGTGTTCGCATCACGCGGCCCCAGGCCGGCGACCCGGAATCCGCGGAAGCTCGAGCCGCCGAGGAAGAAGCGCTCGGTGATGGGAACGTCCTTTCCGAGCCCGTAGATGAACCCCCCACTCGCGCCGAGGTTGAGCACGACCTCGGGTGTGAAGGGGTAATAATAGTCGGCACGGATCTCGTGCCGGATGTAGCGGGTGTCGCCTCCCAGGCCCGCGAGTTCCTGGTCGAAGCGGATGAAGTAGCCTTCGCTGGGAAGGAAGCGCGTGTCCCGGCGGTCGTAGACGAGCGTGTGCCCGATGGCCGAGGTCACGTGCGAGCCCTCGTCTTGCTGGATGAAGGGCGAGGCGTCGGAATCGACATCATCGACCTCGATGTCGCGGAGCGTGTAGCGGACGCGATGGCGCAGATATTCGCCGAGCGCATAGCCGAAGCGGATCCTGCCCCCGGTGCGGTTCTCGTCGAAGGAGGCTTCGGTCTGAAAGTCGCTTCGGCGACGGAACACGTCGAAGCCCGCGGAGAGCTCCCGGCCGAGGAAGTAGGGCTCGGTGAAGCTGAAGTCGATTTCCTGACGGCGCCCGGAGATCGTGAGGTTGGCGCGCACCGCCTGACCACGCCCGAGCAGGTTGCGCTCGCTCACCCGGATGTCGGCAAGCGGCCCGTCGGCGGTTGAGAAGCCGGCACCGAAGGAAAGTTCGCCGGTCGAGCGTTCGCTCACCTCGAGCTCGACGATGACGCGGTCGGGCGCGCTTCCCTGCCGCGTCGAGGCCTCGACCTTCTCGAAGAAGCCGAGATTGCGCACCCGCTGGATCGAGCGCCGCAGCAGCGCAGCGTTGAAGGGGTCGCCCTCGGCGAGGCGGAACTCGCGCCGGATCACCCGGTCGAGCGTGCGCACATTGCCCTTGATCTCGATGCGTTCGACGTAGACCCGCGGCCCCTCTTCGATGGCGTAGCTGAGATCGGCGACGAGCCGCTCGCGGTCGAGCCGTTCCACCGGCTCCACCCGGGCGAAGGCGAAGCCCAGCTTGCCGAGCTCCTCGGTGATCGCCTGCACCGTGTTCTCGATCTCGTCCGCATTGTAGATCTCGCCTTCCTGCGTCGTCACGAGCCGGCGCAGGTCTTCGACGCTCAGATCCTTGACCGTGCTCTGAAGGTCGACCTTGCCGAAGCGGTACTGCGGTCCCTCCTCGAGCGAGAAGGTGAGATAGAAGCACTTGCCGTCGGGCGTGAGCTGCGCCGTTGCCGAGATGACCTGGAACTCCGCGTAGCCGCGCGCCCGGTAGAAGCGACGGAGCCTTTCCTTGTCGAGTTCGACGCGGTCCGGGTCGTAGGTGTCGGTGGAGGAGAAGAAGCGGTACCAGGCCGTTTCGCGGGTTTCGATCACCCCGCGCAGGGTGCTGTCCGAAAAGCTTTCGTTGCCGATGAAGGTGATTCCGCAGACCCTGGTGAGCGGTCCCTCGTCGATCTCGAACACGAGGTCGACGCGGTTCTGTTCGAGCCTGATGATCTTGGGCTCGACCTTCGCCGCGTAGCGCCCCGAGCGGCGATAGAGCTCCAGGATGCGCTCCACCGCGCTCTGTACGCGGGCACGCGAGAACACGGTGCGCGGTGCCAGCGAGACCTCGGCGGCGAGCTCGTCGTCCGAAATGCGCCGGTTGCCCTCGAAGGCGACGCGGTTGATCACCGGATTTTCGACCACGCGCACGACCAGCGTGTCGCCGCGGCGCTCGAGCTGAACGTCCTCGAACAGGCCGGTCGCGAACAGGTTCTTGAGCGAGCGGTCGAGTTCCTGGGGATCGAAGGGATCGCCGCGGCGCACGGTGAGATAGCTCTCGATCGTCGCCTTCTCGACGCGAAGGTTCCCCTTGACCTGGATGTCCCGGATGAACCCGCCCTCGGCGTGTGCGGGCGCACCGAGCCACGGCAGCACGAGCAGCAGCAGAGCGACGCACCTTGCCAGCGACGGCATGCCAACCCCCGAGCTCCGACGGTCGCGGCCGCGCCCCCGTCTCCTTTCAGTCGGCCAGGAAATCGAAGATCTCGAGGTTCCTGAGATCGTTCCAGGTCGCGAACAGCAGGAGGCTGATCACCAGCGCGAACCCGAGGCGGAATGCGATCTCCTGGCTTCTCTCCGACAGCGGGCGTCCGCGAAGCGCCTCGATCGTGTAGAGGAGCAGATGGCCGCCGTCCAGCATCGGGATCGGGAAGAGATTGATGAGGCCGAGGTTGATCGACAGGATGGCCACGAACCAGAGCGCGGGCAGCACGCCCTGCTGCGCGATCTCCCCCGACATCTGGGCAATGCGGAGTGGTCCTCCCAGCTCTTCGGTGCCACGCTCGCCGGCCACCATCTGCCACAGCGCGCGCAGGGTCGCCCCCACCATGCGCAATGTCTCCCCCACCGCCTCGAAGGGGGCGAGCAGCGGTGAGCTGCGGCGGAACTCGAAGCCCGTGCGGGTGATGCCGATGAGCCCGATCCGCAGCTTGCCGAACGGCTCCTCGATGACCTCGAGCCTCGGGGTGATGATCACCTCGAGCTGCCGTCCCTCGCGCTCGACGGTGAAGGTGAGAGGCACCTCGGGCCGCTCGCGCACGTAGAGCTGAAGCTGCTCGAAGCTCTCGATCTTCTCTCCGTCCACGGCGATGATGCGGTCGCCGGGCAGCAGCCCCGCGGCCGCCGCCGGCGAATCGGGCAGCACATCGCCGACCACGGCGGGGGCATAGGGGCGCCCCACGAACACGAACAGCAGCGTGAGGACGAGGATGGCGAGCAGGAAGTTCGATGCCGGTCCCGCCGCCACCACCGCCATGCGCTGATATACCGTCTTGGCGGCGAAGCTTTCGGGATCGACACTGCTGCCCCCCTGGCCCCAGCCGGCATCCGTTTCCCCGTACATGCGCACATAGCCGCCGAGCGGCACGAGGCTGAACTTCCAGCGGGTTCCTCGGCGGTCCGTCCAGCCGAACAGCTCCGGGCCGAAGCCGATCGAGAACACCTCGACCCGCACCCCGACGCGCCGCGCCACCCAATAATGCCCGAACTCATGGACGAAGACGACGATCGAGAGGATGATGAGGAACGGCAGCAGATAGGCGAAGAAGGTGGTGATCAGATCCATGCCGGCATCCGCCTTCAGGTTGCGGGGATCACGCCCAGCCGCGCGCCTACGAGCTCACGCACCCGGGCGTCGATCGCAAGGGCATCGTCGATGCTCGCGAGCGGCTGCTGGGTAAGCGGCAGAGCGAGCGCTTCCTCCACGACGCGGACGATGTCGACAAAGCCGATGCGACGCTCGAGAAAGGCGCGCACCGCAACCTCATTCGCCGCATTGAGCACAGTAGGTGCGGCACCGCCCCGTCTCAAGGCCGCGCGCGCCAGAGCCAGCGCGGGAAATCTCGTCTCGTCCGGGTCCTCGAATTCGAGCCGCGCCATCGCCCTGAGGTCGAGCCGCGGCACCTCGAGCTCGAGCCGCTCGGGCCATGCGAGCGTGTAGGAGATCGGAATCCGCATGTCCGGCGGCGCCATCTGAGCGATCATCGCCCCGTCCACGAACTGGACGATGCCGTGCACCACAGACTGCGGATGGATCACGATCTCGATGCGTTCCTCGGGGAGGTCGAAGAGGTGTCGGGCCTCGATGACCTCCAGACCCTTGTTCATCATGGTGGCGGAATCGATGGTGATCTTGGGTCCCATCTGCCAGTTGGGATGGGCGAGCGCCTCCTCGGGCGTGGCGCGGGCCATCCGTCCCGGGCTCCAGCTCCGGAAGGGACCGCCGGAGGCGGTGAGCACGATGCGTTCGACCTCCTCCGGCCGCGAGCCCAGGAGCGCCTGGAAGATGGCGTTGTGTTCCGAGTCCACGGGCAGCAGCACCGCCCGATGCTGCCGCACCTCGCGCATGAAGAGCTCACCCGCGCAGACGAGGCATTCCTTGTTGGCGAGCGCCACGATGGCGCCGCGCCGCACTGCTTCCAGCGTCGGCAGCAGTCCCGCCGCGCCCACGATCGCGGCCATCACCCAGTCGCTCGGTCGCGCGGCTGCGTCGCGTACCGCCTGGGCTCCGGCCCCGATCTCGACGTCCGTGCCCGCGAGTGCGTCACGGAGTGCGCTGTAGCGCGAAGGATCGGCGATGGCGACGAAGCGCGGCCGGAAGCGGCGGGCGAGCTGGGCCAGGCGTTCGACTTCCCGTGCCGCCGTCAGCGCCTCGACGCGGAAGCGCTCGTGATGGCTTGCGATGATCTCGAGTGTCGCCTGGCCGATGGAGCCCGTCGCACCGAGCACGGTGACGCGGCGCGGCGGGGCATGCGCGCTGTGGCCGCCGGTCATGACGCCCGGCCCGCACTCGTGAGCGCGACGAAGAGGGCGTAGACCGGCGTCGCAAACAGGAGCCCGTCGAAGCGATCGAGGAGGCCGCCGTGGCCGGGAAGAAGCCGGCCGCTGTCCTTGAAACCGGCGCGCCGCTTGAGCCAGCTTTCGACAAGATCGCCTGCCTGGGCAACCAGCGCGAGCACCGCGGCGAGGCCCGTAGCGCCGGCCACCGGAGGCAGCGCCGCGCCGTGCAGCCACAGCGCAATGCCGCCGCCGGTCGCGCTCGCGAACAGCACGGCGCCGAGCAGGCCCGACCAGGTCTTGCCCGGGCTGAGCCTCGGCGCGAGGCGGGGCCCGCCCAAGGTGCGGCCTATGGTGTATCCGCCGATGTCGGTCGCCGCCACGACGGCGAGCAGCCACAGGGTCAGCCAGTCGCCTTCGGGGTTCCACTGCCGTAGCCAGAGCAGCAGCGACAGCGGAAGCCCGAGATAGACGGCCGCGAGTGCCGCGGGCCAGGGGCGCTCGCCGAAGCCCGCCCGCACCACGGCAGCGAGAGCGGCGATGCCGATCAGCACCGCGATCCCACCCAGGAGGCCGAAGCGATGCACGCTCACGGTGGCGGCAACGGTCGCCGCCGCGAGCAGCAGAGCCAGCCGGTGCCGGGGCGTGCGCCGGCTTTCGAGCAGGCGCGCGAGCTCGAAGCTCGCCCCCGCTGCAACCGCGGCCACGAGCAGCAGGAACCACACGCCGCCGGCAACAAGCGCGCCGAGCGCGATGGCGGCGAGCGCGACACCGGTGACGGCCCGCTGCCGCAGCGGATGGTTCCCTTCGAGGCTAGCCTGCCGAGGCTCCATAACGTCGCTCACGGCGGCCGTATTCGATCAGCGCCTGGACAAGGTGGGATTCCGCGAACTCGGGCCAGCTCACGGGCAGAAAGACGAGCTCGGTATATGCGAGCTGCCAGAGGAGGAAGTTGCTGATGCGCTGTTCCCCGCTCGTGCGGATGAGGAGGTCGGGATCGGGGATGCCCGCGGTATCGAGCGCGCGCGCAAAGCGCCTCTCGTC
>Ga0256841_1003360_pt1 | contig 12009 bp, 12 predicted proteins | sample 356308metaG_FD_185971 | JGI IMG/M metagenome (GOLD analysis project Ga0256841, IMG submission 185971) | Hydrothermal vent microbial communities from Mid Atlantic Ridge, Atlantic Ocean - 356-308 | ecosystem: Environmental > Aquatic > Marine > Hydrothermal vents | place: Atlantic Ocean: Mid...
AGAACTACAATCATCGTATTTTCAATGTTATAATTGTTACGACCGCCAAAAGAATCTGAACGATCCAAAACCGGGTAACAATTCGGGCTTCATGTAAGCCCAATTTCTGATAATGATGGTGAAGGGGGGACATCAATAAAATGCGTCTTCCTTCTCCGTATTTTTTTTTAGTGTATTTGAAATAGGCGACCTGAACAATGACGGACAAGCTCTCTGCAAAGAAAATTCCACATAAAATGGGTATGAGTAATTCCTTCCGGAGGATAATTGCGATGATGGCTATGATGACTCCGATGGTCAAACTGCCGGTGTCTCCCATAAATACTCTGGCTGGGTAAGAGTTGTACCATAGAAATCCTACGCATGCACCGATAAATGCTGCAGAAAATACTACCAGCTCTGCGGTATAGGGCAAGTAAAGGATATTGAGGTAGTCCGACAAAATGGTATTGCCGGAGATATAAGCTAAAATACCCAGCGTGACACCGATAATGGCACTTACTCCGGATAAAAGACCGTCCAATCCATCCGTTAGGTTTGCGCCGTTAGAGACGGCCGTCAAAATAAATATGACGGCAAGAATAAATATTATCCCTTTGTATTTATTAGCAGCACTATGACCTAAAAATCCAAGTAGTTGGCCATAATCGAATACATTATTCTTGACAAAGGGCAGGTTTGTTGCGGTTGTTTTTACATACGCGACTTTGCCTTGTTGGGTGGATTTGACGAATTTGATCTCGTAACCATTGGCTTTGGCAACTTCGTATTTCATCCGGACAACAGACTGATCGCTCAAAAGCAACACCAATCCTACGATGAATCCTAATACTACTTGTCCTACGATCTTAAACTTGCCTTTGAGCCCTTGTTTATCCTTCTTAAACGTCTTGATATAATCATCCACGAACCCAATGGCTCCCATCCATACCGTGGCGAGTAGGACGAGCTGGATATAGACATTGTTTAAGTCACACATCAAGAGAGTAGGGATGATCACAGCGAGTAAGATAATCAATCCCCCCATGGTGGGAGTGCCTTGTTTGTCCTCTTCCCCCTGAAGCCCCAAGTCTCTGACGTTTTCGCCTATTTGCATTCTTTTCAAAAATCGTATGATCCTCTTGCCTGCCCATATCGATATCAATAGTGATAAGATAATCGCCAGACCGGATCTAAAAGATATATATTGAAACAGCCTTGCGCCCGGTATATCGAACACGCTGTCCAAATAGTCAAATAAGTAGTACAGCATTCTTTACTTTTAGATGTACAATGTCACTACCGGGTCTTCTTCTGCAACCTCCCGGCAGGGATGTTAAAATTTTCAAGTTGTTAATGTTTAACAGTTGACAGCAGGTGCTATACCTTCGTACAGCGCCCTGCTGCAACTGCTAAATCAACCTGAGAATGATAATAGAACCTACTCTATTTTCTTATCGGATTCCTTCATTAAGGTCTCCAGTATTTCTTTGTCATCGAAGGGCGTTTTTGTGTCCCCGATGATCTGGTATTTTTCATGTCCTTTGCCGGCCAATACGATGACATCTCCTTCAGATGCCAACATCCAAGCTGTTTTAATCGCTTCTTTTCGCTGCTCAATGGTGAGTAACTTTGCCTTCGTATCCTGAGGTATTCCCGCCGCGATTTGACGGAGAATACGGTCGGGATCTTCTGTCCTGGGATTGTCTGATGTCAAGATGACAATATCAGATAGAAGAGAAGCTATATGTCCCATTTTTGGTCTTTTATCCCGATCTCTGTCTCCACCACATCCAAAAACTGTGATTACCTTCCCTACGTTGGTAAGCTGCTGGATAGACTCAAGCAGTTTTGCCAAAGCATCCGGGGTATGTGCGTAATCGATGATGCCCGTGATATGCCGGCTATGCGATCGAATCAATTCCAAACGACCTTCAGCCGGTCGCGCTACACTTAGTGCCCTAAGTACTTCAGCTTCTTCAAAACCTGATAATATGCACCCTGCATAACAAGCCAAAAGATTGTAGGCATTGAACCGGGCAGTGAGTGGCGTAACAAATCTAACACCATTGAATTCCAGTTCCATTCCTCCGATCTCCATTGAGATAATTTTACCTTTGAAGGACGCGGGTTGTGCCAGCGCGTAAAACGCTTTTTTTGCCCGTGTATTTTGAAGCATTATCTTCCCTCTCGGATCGTCAATATTGGCAAGGGCAAATGCAGAAGCAGGTAGTCCGTCAAAGAATTTTTTCTTCGCTTGGATATAATGCTTCATATCTCCATGATAATCGAGATGATCGTGTGAGATATTGGTGAAGATCCCTCCTGTAAAAGGGATTTCTCTCACCCTTCCTTGTTCGATGGCATGTGAGCTCACTTCCATAGCTACCCATTCAATCCCGTATTCTACCATTTCATACAACCACCTGTTCAATGTTATCAGATCAGGAGTAGTGAGAGTTGTGGGAATGATCCTATCCCCCATTCTCACATCAATCGTTGATATCACCCCTGCAGGGTAACCCATCGCTCTCCAGGTCTGATACAACAACCGTGCGGTCGTCGTTTTGCCGTTCGTGCCGGTTATGCCGATGAGCTTGAGCTTATTGGCCGGATTGTCAAAAAACTTTTTGGCTAGTGATGCCATTTGTCCCACAACATCCCGATGTCGTATGTAAGCGACCTCCGGGTGAAGTTGTCGAGGCAAATCTTCAAGAACGATAGCCGTTGCCCCTTTGGCGATGGCTTGTTCTATGAAATCGTGACCATCTGAAACGGTCCCTTTTATCGCGAAAAACATATCTCCCGGTTGGACCGCTCGGCTATCGAGGGTCATCCCTTTGATGATTTGATGATTCGCTTGCAGAATCGAGTTGTCAGACATTTCCGACAACAAGTCCTGTATTTTCCATTTTATGTCGATCATCGCAAGTTTAGAATTATCTCCTGCCCTTTGATGGCTGAACCCGGGCGAACGGATTGTTCATAAACTTTGCCTATCCCCTTGATGCGAACCTTAAGACCTGCTTTTTCAAGAAGGTAGGCCGCATCTCTCGCTCCCATTCCGATAACCGAGGGGACTTTACCCCGCTGAATCGAGAGGGATTTAGCTCGTAAAATATTGCTATGAGCAGAGAGTTTGATCCACTCAGTCTTTGGTTTTTCCGGTATTGGGATCCCGACATATCGCAGGACTTCTTCTATATCTTTTGTATATCCTACATCCAGTCCATTGGAGGCATAGACGACAGGTTTTTTATCCTTTTCATAAGATTTAATGAATGCCTTTTCACTGGAATATACCTTGTCAACAATTTCCCGAAATATTGGTCCTGCTATTTTAGAACCGTAATAGGTACTGTCCTTAGGAATATCCATTATGCCTACGTAAACACTATACACCGGTTGATGGGCCGGAAAATATCCGATCATTGAAGACTGATATTTAAGCTCCTTTTTGTCATGACCGTATCCGCTTTGTGTAGTTCCTGTCTTTGCCGCAATCGGACATTTTGCTCCGGCAAGCGGTCTTTTAGCGGTACCTTTAACCACTACATTCCTCAACATGTCTTGTGCTGCCCGGATGACTTCCGGTCGAGCAATTTGTCTTTTGAGAATCTGCGGCGTATACTTTTTAATGACCTTCCCCTCCTGAAGTACTTGTTCTACGAGGTAGGGTTTCATTAATGTACCATTGTTTGCCACTGCGTTGTAGAAGTTGAGCATCTGAAGAGGCGTGAGTTTTACTTCATACCCTATGGCCATCCAAGGAAGGGTAACACCACTCCAACCCTGTTGGGTATTCCAGGCCTCTTTGATAAAAGGCTGGGTTTCGCCTTTCAAGTCTATACCGGAAGGTTGGTTAAGTCCGAAGGAGTTTATCCTTTGGACATATCCTCTCTGATTATTTTTGTAGTGTTTCCACACTAGGCCGGCTATCCCTACATTGGAAGAGATGGTAAATGCTTCATCCATCGTCGAACTGGTGAGGTTGTGATAGCTGGCATCTCGCATCCATTGGTCATAGAACTTGCGTTTGCCTTGATAGAGGTTAATCCTCGATTTGGGCGTGGCCAGTCCGTCTTCCATCAGTGCCAGTACACTTGCCAGCTTGAAGGTAGAACCGGGTTCCGTAGCTGTTAAAACAGCGTCGTTATACACTTCTCCCCAGCCGCCTGTCTTGGTTTTTCTAAGATTGGCTATCGCTTTTATTGCGCCGGTCTTAACCTCCATTATTAATGCAATACCCTTCGAGCCACCGCTTTTTCGAAGCCCTTCCAGCAGTGCGTGTTGGGCGATGTCTTGCATATTAACATTGAGCGTAGTTTTAATGTCACGCCCTCTGACCGGGTCTATTTTCGAGCCTTCGCTCACCGGAAGCCAAATGCCTCCTCTTACCCTTTTCATAAGACTTCCCCCATTTTTTCCAGCTAAAAATCTATCGTAACTCCCTTCAAGTCCCCGAGGGTCTCTTCCCGCGGAGAATACTCCGATAGTTCGACTGGCCAGCATATTGAAAGGTTGGACACGTTGGGTTTCCCGCTTGACAATAAACCCTCCTTTATTAGAGCCCAATCTGAAAATAGGCCATTTCTTCATCCTTTTCATTTCGGAGTAGTTCGCCCGCGATTGGATAAGGAGATAGCGATTGCGCTTTTTTCTTGCTTCTGTCAAGAGGGCCTTGTATTGGCCTGCAGAATACTGTTCATTGACATACCTGGAAAGGTACCAGGATAAAGAGTCAATACCGTTGTCAAAGATCTTTTGGGTCAGTCCATCTGCCCGCGTATCCATCCTTATTTCAAAGAATGGCAATGAGGTGGCGAGGAGTTTGTTGTCATCAGCGAGAATGTCGCCTCTATCGGCAGGAATGTCCTTGAATTTCAAGTTCATTTTGTCGATGCGACTTCTCCACTTATCTCCTTGAACCACACTGATATCGATTGTTCTCCACAGTAGCACAGCTGCCACTGCGGCAAAGGCAAACACCATAAGGTATAATCGAATCAGTACTTCTTTTTTCTTATCCATCCGGAGCTCAATCTACTTTAACTATTTCCCCGTTTTCATATCCCAGCTTATTTTCACGGTTGCTTTGCACCATTTTCATCGGGGTGCTTTGCTCCATAATTTTAGCTTGGATCTCCACATATTCTGATTTGAGCAGTTGAACTTTTCGTTCGAGTCGCTCTATCTTCCTCATTTTTTTTTCTGCCTGATGCGAATTGGCGATATACAACACCCCGAGCAATCCGAGGAGCACACTGAGGGGTAGGTTTAGGAATACCCACTCAGTGCCGCTCTTCTTCTTCGAATTCGTGATATTTTGGTTCTTTTGTAGCATTTCTATGCTTTTATTATATTTCTTCAGTTCGTATGCCAGTGCGCATTTTTGCACTCCTCGCTCTTGAGTTTTCTTTTAATTCCTCCGGACTCGCTTTGTAAATTCCTTTGTAAAGCGGCCGAAAAAAACGCTTTATCTTTCCAAAGTCATCTCGCAGTACCTTCCCCTCGACGTTCCCTGTTTTAACGAGGTTTTTGACCATCCTGTCTTCCAGGGAGTGGTATGAAATGGCCACCAATCTGCCATTGGGTATGAGAAGATCCCGTGCGCTTTCGAGCATGATTTTCAAGGATTCCATCTCTCCATTGACTTCTATCCGCAATGCTTGAAAAACCTGTGCCAGATATTTAGCTTCTTTTCCCCTAATCACCGGCCTAATCTGCCGTACAAAATGCTCGATATCCCTGAAGGTAATCCGCTGTCTTTCCCGAAGGATAAGAGTAGCCAATTGAATGGCGTTTCTCACTTCTCCATATCGGCTAAATACTTGAATCAATTCTTCTTTGGAATAAGTATTCAATATATCTGCCGCTGTCTTTCGAGCCCTTTGATCCATCCTCATGTCCAGATCTCCCGACAATCGGTAGGCGAAGCCCCGCTGCCCGACATTGAGTTGATGTGAAGAAACCCCTAAGTCCGCCAATAGTCCATCTATTTTATCGATTCGATAATAATCCATATACTCCTTTAAGAATCGAAAATCACTCCTAATAAGCACAAATCGCTCATCTTCTATCTCTCGCTCATTAGCCGCAGCATCCGCATCTTTATCGAAGCTAAAAATTCGACCTTCTCTACCCAAATTTTCAAGAATCTTCTTGGAATGTCCTCCACCGCCAAAGGTTACATCGACATATATTCCATCCGGATTGGTGATCAACTGCTGAACACTCTCCGCCAATAATACCGGCTGGTGGAATTCCATTTTTTTCTTTATGGTTGTTTTTTCCAAATCTTTTCCGGAGCCTCTCTTAGGATTCGTTCGTCTTCCTCAGCGGACTCTTCATACAAACCGACTGCCCATATCTCTATCTCGTCAGCAAGCGCCAGGACTTTTACCTCCCGCTCAATCTCTGCATACTTCAACATGTTATCGGGAATATTAATCCGTTCAGAGCTGTCCGTCTCTACATATCGCGCACTGCGCAAAAAGGCTCTTCGGTACTCCCGCTCTTCTTTGATGAGCGTGTTGAGTTGGTTTACTAATGTCGTCTTTTGTTCCCAAACCTCCTCGGGATACAGCACCAAACACCTGTCGGCACCTTGCTTTAAAACAAAACGCTTATCTCTATCCTCCCCCAACTGCTTCAGTAGGTCAGCCGGCAGCTTTAGCCGCCCTTTTCCGTCTATCCGGCATGTATAATCGCCTAGTAGCTGGATCATAGATAATCGTTTCTCAGTTTCAAGGGCAAATATACAAGCTTTCCCACTTTCTCCCACAATTTCCCACAATAAAATTACAATTATTTTTAATATATTGTGTGCTGATGCTTTGAGGTGTAAGCAAAAGAGTGATAAATCACCTTTTTTGAACCTTTTTGCGTCTATTTTCGGCAGTTTCTACGCTCTTTAGCTAAAAACTGTTATAAATTATTCATATATATTATTACATAATAAATAACTCTTTGACTGGTGCAAAGATAAGAATAGTATTTATTATATATGTATAACATTCACGTATATATTTAGATATTATTTATTTATTTCTATAATGTATAATCCTATACATTAACCAATATTATAGATTATAGTACACTACTATATATAAGTAGTGTCTCTTTGCCAGTACTTGCTATGGGTTTACCCCATTTTATGTCTTTCATAAGTGGATATCCGGTGTTAGGTAGCTATGCAGGGGGAAGCAGGGTGCCAGTCTAATTTTGTGATATTCCCTCTTACTGAGACTGAATTCGTGCCTCGTATTCGGAGCAGTAACGCAATGGGCGATTCAGCGTCCCTAAATCCGTCAATAGTATTGTGTAGTTAGCATAAGTGCTACAGCAAGCCCGTCTTATATATCCGTAGGGGGCATGCGGATGGCTAATCACACTGCTTTCACTCTTACCAACCCAAATCTCATATTAAGCCTTTTTAAAGGGATGAATAGTATGTTGAACAAATGTTAGAAAATAAATTCCTTAGGATGTTTTCTTGCAAAATGACAATTATTTCCTATCTATGAATACCGGAAAACTACCTTCGTTTCACAATGAATGGTTATTCTATTCCCCGTATAGGGGCAGATTCACATTTGTCAATCCAATCGCACCAATACGCGCCTCGCTTGCCAATACTTTATTACATTTGTTCCCTGAGTGTGATTAATTTTTCTAATTTAATTGGTTTATAAGGTGGAAAGAATATGTATAAGCGATACCGATTGGCCCAGAATAGTGATTATCGGTGGTGGATTTGCGGGCTTATCCTTAATACGGGAGCTACGAGGGAAGAGGGTTCAAGTCGTGTTAATCGATAGAAATAATTTCAATCAATTTCAACCATTACTCTACCAAGTTGCGACGAGTGGTCTAGAGCCGGATAGCATTGTTTTCCCCTTTCGAAAACAAATTGCAAACGCTAAAAATATTATTTTTAGAATGGCTGATGTTGAAAGAATTATCCCTGAATCGAAAACCGTTCTTACGGATAAGGGGGCCATTGAGTATGACTATTTGGTTATTGCCACGGGCACAAAGACTAATTATTTTGGCATAAAAAACATTGAAAAGCACGCTTTAGGACTTAAAAATATCCTTGATTCTTTGAATATCCGCCATCAAATGCTTCAAAACTTAGAATTGGCAGCTATAACCTGTGATCTTGAGGAGAAAGATGCCCTTACAAATTTTGTAATAGTGGGGGGAGGACCGGCCGGTGTAGAAATGGCAGGTGCATTGGCGGAGTTTCGTAAATACATTTTGCCAAAGGATTACCCTGAATATCCTTACTCGATCATGAAGGTCTATTTGGTAGAAGGTTCTGGAAGATTACTACCTTCTATGTCTGAAAAGGCTTCATCCAATACTTTAGAGTACTTGAAGGCATTGGAGGTCGAAGTTATATTGGATGAAATAGTTCTGGATTATGAAGACAATTTGGTTACCACCAAAAGTGGACGTCAACTTATAGCTAAGAATTTGATATGGACCGCAGGAGTGAAGGGACAATTGCCCAATGGTATCAATAAGAATCATATTGTGGGTGGAAATAGATTGAAAACCAACTCATATTTAGAAGTGGAAGGACTCGAAGGTGTTTTTGCAATAGGCGATATCGCTGCAGTGATAACCAGCAGTACACCCAATGGACACCCTCAAGTGGCACAAACGGCCATTCAGCAAGGAAAACTCTTAGCCGTAAATCTTATGAATAGCATCAACAACAAAGCTTTGTTGCCTTTTCAGTACAAGGATAAAGGGTCCCTCCCGACGATTGGGAAGAGAAGAGCGGTAGCGGATATTGGAAGGTTTAAATTTGCAGGATACTTGGCTTGGCTCTTGTGGTCATTGGTACATATTTTCTCCATTATCGGGTTCAGAAATAGATTGTTGGTTGGTATCAACTGGGCCATTAGTTATTTTAGTTATGAAAAGAGCAATCGGATCATTGTTAGAAAGTATAACCCGTCCAATGACCGCTAACGTATTGGGGCATCGAGCTTAAATATGCTCATTTGTGCTATTTCCCAAGCTAAAATCTTGTACATTTGTCTTCCAAGGATGTCTTCCTTTAAAAGTATTAGATACGGGCAACTAAAATCCACGCATATGAATTTAAAAATAGAAGGGACTTTGTGGGCTATTGTTAGCATTCCCTTTTTATACTTGATCATCCTATGGCAGAAGCTTCCGGAAAAGGTCCCTTTACACTGGGGGATCCGCGGAGAGATAGACCGTTATGGAGATAAGGGACAGTTGATATGGATCCCTGTACTTTTGCCCTTATTGACTCATCTTCTTTTCTTAGTTATTCCTAAAATAGACCCAAAGAAAAAATTGGATATCCTTGACAGGAGTTATACAAAGCTACGCTTTGGATTCATTCTCTTCATGTCCTTTCTCGCTACTCTGCTCCTGTTCATGACGAAGGAGGGCGCTTCCCTTAGCCCCAGCCTGTTTAATGTTTTTATCGGCCTCTTGGTTCTATTTCTAGGGTATCTTTTGAAGACGGTTAAACCTAATTATTTTATAGGTATCCGGACACCTTGGACGCTGGAGGATGAGCAAATCTGGAAGAAGACTCATCTTGTAGGGGGGAAGTTGTTTTTTGTAGCTGGAGTGGTTATCGTATTTTGTGCCATTCTCCTGCCTGCAGATCTCAGCACACGATGTTCTTTAGTTTTGATCTCGGTTATTGTTTTGGTCTCCATATTCTATTCGTATTATCTGTATCGACAGAAGGAGTAAATCGCATCGGATAAATGGCCAGCTGTTCGGTGGGCAGGGTACCATTAGATCAGGGTAGGGGGTCCCTCCTCCCCATAGCTTTGATCCATACTTGTATATTTTGAAGGTATGGTAAAGTGCATTATTATGGTCATATTAGTGACTATATGATGTCCTACTGTAAAAAAAAATGCGAATGATAGCAACTTTTTTCCTTTTGTGTTTGTTGAAAAGACCGTGATGAATTTTTTAATAAGAAATATTTTTTTGAAATGATTGAATTTACAGATAACAACTTCAACGAAGAAGTTGAAACTAATGATGGAGTGGCTGTTGTTGATTTTTGGGCGGAGTGGTGTGGACCCTGTCGTTTGATAGGACCCGTATTGGAACAGTTGTCAGAAGAGTACAACGGTCAAGTAAAGATCGGCAAACTCAATGTCGACCATCATCCGGAAGTCTCAATGAAATACGGTATACGCTCTATCCCTACTATCTTGTTCTTTAAAAATGGAGAGCTGGTAGATAAACATGTAGGGACCGGGGCAAAGCAATTATTTAAAACTAAGATTGACGCATTGCTTAATTAATTTGCTCTCGTTTGTTCTTAAGATATAACTTATGGGTCATCTGAGGCAGGCTTCCTCAGATGACTTTTTTTGTAAGGGACAGCCTTACTATTCTTTTTTGAGAAATGACATTTTATTTGGCTTACTGAAAGTATATAAAAAATATTATATTGTATTATATTCATATATTAGATTAATATTTTGTAAATGTGTCAACCAAATCTAGAGAGGAGAGTGGCGGTAAATGTAGAAGGTTGAAATATGTTGAGATCGGGAGACGTTCTTCTTTGAGTGTTCCCATAGCTGAATGGGGAAAATCTGCCGCGAAGTGAGTTCGATCATTTTTATCGTTTGATGGCTTCCTTAAGGGGGGAGGGTATTCCTTGGAATACGCCCAACCATTTCATACCCAATAATGAAGAAAAATATCTGCTTATGGACTTTTTTGATTCCTTTGACTTACGACAAGTTACTCATTTGGATTTATTTGCCCGTCAGGTAGTGGAGGGATTTATTATCGGATTGCACAAAAGTCCTTTTCATGGATTCTCTGTCGAGTTCGCCGAGCATCGTTTGTACAATCCGGGAGAAAGTACCAAAAATATGGATTGGAAGGTGTACGCCCGGACAGATAAGCTCTTTGTTAAGAAATACGAGGAGGAGACGAATTTGCGTTGTCAGATTGTTATTGACGCTTCTTCGTCCATGTATTTTCCGGAGCACAAATCTGTGCATCCTCAAAGACCCAATAAATTACAATTTGCTTCTTTAGCGGCGGCCTCTCTGATGCATTTACTTCGCAAACAAAGGGATGCATTTGGTTTGAGTGTATTCAACTCCGAGTTGATTCATCATACCAAAGCTCGATTGACTACCAAACATTATCGAATTTTGTTAGGTTATCTGGAGGCCTTGATCCAAGCTCCCGACTTACATATTCAAACGGATATCGCGCAGCATCTTCACCAGATTGCAGAGACAATGCACAAGCGCTCTTTGGCGATAATTTTTTCGGATATGATCGATGAAGAGCATACGGAGGAGGAGGTCTTTGCCGCCCTCCAACACCTCAAGTACAACAAACACGAAGTTGTGCTATTTCATACTATTGATAAATCTCTTGAGCTCGATTTTGAGTTTGAAGACCGGCCGATGAAGTTCATCGATATGGAGAGTGGGGAAGAGGTCAAACTCCAAAGTCACCAAGTCAAAGAATACTACACTACCCAAGTAGCGCACAAGGTACAAGGCTTAAAAGAGAAGTGCTTGCAATATGGTATTGATTATGTCGAGGCGGATATCCGCAAGGGTTTTTACCCGGTGTTGTACAATTATCTGGTCAAACGGAGTAAGATGATGTAAAGTGGTGTTTGGTGCTCGAATACTACTGTTGAGAGTCGTTATTCCATCGTTTCAACCCATAAGAATTCTTTGAATTGGCCTGCGTTCCTTCCATATCCTTTGAGGATTATAATGGGTGCCCCTTTATCCTTATGGAGAATGTTTTGTTGGGAGTAGAAGGTGGGGCAAGATGGGTAGTAGGATATTGTTTGGGTATGAAAATAGCGGACATTGTATTGGATACATGATAGAGGTAGGGGTGTTTTTCTCTAGGGACTCCTTCTAATATGGCTGCAAATACTTCGGGGCGAATATGTTCAGGGGTATAGGTATAATCATGCCACACTACGATAGAGGAAGCATGTATCAAATGCTGAAAAACCTGTTGGGT
>Ga0256841_1003361_pt1 | contig 12008 bp, 12 predicted proteins | sample 356308metaG_FD_185971 | JGI IMG/M metagenome (GOLD analysis project Ga0256841, IMG submission 185971) | Hydrothermal vent microbial communities from Mid Atlantic Ridge, Atlantic Ocean - 356-308 | ecosystem: Environmental > Aquatic > Marine > Hydrothermal vents | place: Atlantic Ocean: Mid...
CCACATAGGGATTGCCGCGCATCTTGCAGAACACCGTGGCGCTCTCGATGCTCTTGTAACCGACACTATTGAGTTTGCCGAATAATGCTACTCGATTGATTTCCATCTTATTCCTCCCGAACGACCGCTAGGGCGTGGTGATTATTATCAACTTTCATGAGGAGGGTGAAATACCCCCGCCGCCATGAAAATCGTCTGTGGTTCGGCCGCGGGATGCCCGTTGCGTCTCTGACTACGGACATGGCCTGAGCACGAGGTCATCCGCCGGGGTTTTGGCGTGATAGCTACCCAGCCAGGTCGTCCAGCCCAATGCGCCATATTCACCCAGGCGGGTTTCCGGTACCTCGTCGTGGCGCAGCAACAGATTCAGGTCCCAGGCCAATTCGTCACCGATGTAGTTGCGGATCACCGCGACGAGCCGCGCCAGACTGTGTCGTCCCGGTAGCATCTTTTCATAGGTTTTCAGCGTCACCGGGCCGAACAGCAGGGTGAACTTGTGCTGACATTCATAAACGGCGGCGCCAATGGTGATATTGCCTCCCAGCGTGCCCGTGGCTGGCGATTCGCCAAGTCGACAACGATATTCCTCCGGCAGGGTCAGCCACTCACCGCTGAATTCGTCCACCTCCGCCGGCACGCGAAAATATCCTCGGATGATCTCGACCAGGCCTTCCGCATTCTTCGTCTGCGCCGCCAGACGGCCGGCGAAATGCAGCTTGGTGGCATCCGGCATCTCATCCCTGTCGGTCAACGACGCCATGCCGTAGCCGGCCAGCGAGCCGACATAGGTGTGAAAGCGGTCGTCATCGGGGCGATCGAAGGAGACGCTCGGCTCAGCGTCCGCCCAGGCACGATAGAACAGCGCCAGCATGCGGTGATGAAAGACATCACAGAAACGCCGTAGCGTGGTGTCACCGTGATGCCGGTCCCGTTCCCAAGCATATTCGGTGAGATGCAGGGGCATCGGTCCGTTCGGACCGAAAAGACCGAACAAAAGGACATCCAGGCGCGGTTTCGAACCCCGTTCGCCCGGCCCATAGGCGGCGATCGACGCCGGCGCGAAAGCCATGCTCGGACGCTGGCCAAACAGCACCGAATCCTCGTTCAGATGCATCGAGTCTGCGATGCGCGGCAGCTCGGGATGCAGGCATTCGATCTTGCGCAGGCTCGAATAGAAACCAAACGACCACGGTGCTTCGCGCAACTCGCGCTCGAAAGCTACAAGATTTGTCGCTGTCCGATCCTTGCTGGCCATCTCACGAGTTCCCCACGCGTGGTAGATTCGATCACCGTCTCGGTAAACGAGTTTAGTGATACATATTTCGAGAAAAATCGATCGAGCACCATGCCGAGGATAAAACAGCCGGTACCCTCGAACGCCGCTTCATCGAAGGTAACACGGATTTCCAGCCCTCGACCAAAAGTCACCGAACCCATCGACGGCAGACGCCGATAAATGGGCTTGGATGTAATCGAAACCAGCCCCTCCACCTGTTTTCTCAGCTGCGTATCCTCGCGGAACGCATAGAGTCCGAGCAATTCCCTCAGCGCCGTCGCGCCCTCCTCGCCATCCTTGTTGACCAGCGACAGGTAGTTCAGCGACAGATGGCTGACCATGCGCCAGCCGGTTTCGCCCTCGGCATGCGAGGCGTAGGGGCGACTCGGTCCGGCAACGCAATCAATGGCGGTCACCGGCGCGCTGAGTTCCATGGTGAAATCCTCGCCACCACGCCCGAGGGTCATCAGCAATGGCAGATCACGGTTGGTGCACAGGGCGCGCACCGAGAGTTGCCGCAGGTCGGAGCGATACGGCGCCTCGTCCGGATCGACCAGTGACACGAACACCTCGCCGCCGACATAACTGGAACGCGTCCCGTGCAGTTTCTGCCTGCTAGACAGCAAACGCTTCTCGCGGCGCACCGTATAATACGCCTGACCCGACGCATGGAAGTCGGGGTCGACCGCCGAATAGAATGGCTCGAACTCCTGCACATCGGAGGAATCCGCGCCATAGCCCGCCACGCGGGTAATTCGAGCCACCTCGAAATCGAGTGGACGACTCCGGTCCGGCACAATATGGTATTCGCTGTCCTTGTTGTTCAGATGGATGCGATCCAGGCGCTTCGGAAAAAGGTTGATCGCCGGTACGCAATACAAGCGGAACAGCGCTGCGTCCACATGGCGTTCCAGCTCCGGTTGCGCCTCGCTGAACAACAGAAAAATGTCCAGCTCCTTGCCAGACTTTCGCTGCATGGCGGGCCGTAACCCTTCCAGGCGAAAGAAGCGGAAGCGCTCCGAGAAGGCGAAGTATTCGTGCAGCACGCGGTAGCCGCTGAAAGACTGCGATGTCCGTGGCAATAGCGCTTCATCCTCATCAAAACCGCAACGGACGATATGCTCGGCAGGCAACACCTCGCGCCAGGCGCCATCGGGTGGCCGCACCACCAGCGCCACCTTTTTGCCGAGAATGCTTTCCAGCAACATGCCAGGCAGGGCATCGGCGCCAGGCAGAAAGAATGTCAGCGCATCCAGCGCGGTATCGCGGAAATCCGCCTCGCCCGTGGTTGCCAGACGCAGGCGGATACCCGCCTTGATCGGGGCCAGGTGGGCGCGGCGTGGATCGGGAAGCTGGCTGGCGCCGACCAGGTATTCGGCCTCCTTCACCTGAATAGGCCACAACAAGGTTTCCCGCGCCGTGCGGAACTCGACATTCTTGCTGTCGTCGCTCGGCAACAGGATGCTCGCCTGCAATGCGGTATCTCGCGGAACCGGATAACCATCCACCAACGACGCATCGCTGAAATCAGGATGGAACTCAACGATCGTCATCGCCGGTGTCGGCGCGAGGTAATGTGGATAGGCCAGCTCGAACAGATGCTGGGTGAAGACCGGGAAACACGCATCCAGCTTCAATTGGACACGCGCGGCAAGAAAGCTGAATCCCTCCAGTAGCCGCTCTACGTAAGGATCGGCGCACTCGAAGCTGTCGAGACCCAGGCGCGCGGCAATCTTCGGATACTGGCGGGCAAACTCGCCACCGACCTCACGGATATAGCGGAGTTCACGGTTGTAGTATTCTAGTAGGCGCGGGTCCATGCCTAGCTACCGCCAGAGCTGTCGCTGACCGTCACCTCGCCGAGTTCCAGGTCCAGTTCGGTCTTCAGCATGATCTGCAATGGCGCGGGTTGAGTCCACAGCAGCCCTTCGATCTCGAATGCCAACGCGTTGCTGTTCATCTGCTGCTCGTCGATCAGCGGCTTGACTTCTACTGTGTGCGGCAGGATTCTGGATTCGAAATTCAATATGACGCGGCGCACCGCCAGCTCCAACTCACCGGTATCGATATCCGACACCGTCAAGCCGGAGATATCCGGCATCCCGTAGTTCAGCACGGAGCGTTCCACCTCGGGAAAACATTCCAGGCTCTGCACGCTACTCAGATTGGTGGCATTCAACAACCAAGCCAAGTCACGCTTTACGCTGTCGCGCAACTTGCGCAATGTCAGCACGCGTTGGTCCGGACGATCAGTCTTTCTGTCTGGCGCGTCATCGGTCAACCGATCCAGCAAGGAGGGCTGGAGTTTGTCCTGCTGGCGCAGCTCCGCCATTCGCTCTAGTGCCCGTCGGCCGATATACCGCCATCGGCGGGATCGGCCGCGGACTCGCCGTGGTCGAAGGCAACGCGCCGGATATCCAGCAGGGCGAATTCGCCCTGATCCGTCGCCAGCATGCGTTGCCCAAGACCGACATACAGGCCTTCGTGAGGTTCTTCCCAGCGCGTCTGCCGGGCCAGCCGGATGGCATCATCATCGGACTTCTCCGAATCGGGATAACGGCTGGGGATGAAACCGACCACGCCGCCACCATTGATCCAGACGAAATTCGCCGGAATCCATGCCTTGTCGCGCAGATCCGTCGGCGCTTCGACCTCCAGCATCTTGATCTGCTGAAAGGGAATCCAATAATACTTGCCGTTGACGATGGCTTCCAGCATCGGGCCGAGACGCATGTCCGCGTCGGCGATCCATTCGAAAGCGGCCTGCTCATCGTCGTCCCCGTGGGTCAGCATGCCGCTACTGGTTGGTGCTTGTTCGAACGCCAGATCACGCGCTTCCCGAGACGCATCGAATTCGCCCCGCGCAGTCGCGCGCAAGGATTCGATCAACAGCGCCATCCAGTTCTCCGGTTTCCCGAAGATCAGCGGGGAATGCTTACCGCCAAACACGCTGCTCCGGGCAAGTTCACATTGCAGCACTTCACGATAGGCCTGCACCATCGATAGGCTCGCGTCATCCATGTCGCCAAGCAGGGCGAGTTGGGTAGCAGCGCGTTCCCAGTCACCGAGCACGCAAAGGAGTTGGAAGAGATAGATTCTGAGCTTGGGATTGGCGGGGTCTTTGCGGATCTGGCCCTGCACATCCGAAAGCGCGCTGGCAAGATCGATATTCTGGGGGAAAGCTGAAGTCATAACTTGTTTTCAAATCCCATCGGCACAGCCATGCCGTAACGAACATAATCACCGCCACCCGGATCTCGATACAGACACATGCGCCACGCCCCGTGAACCGGGGCCAGCCATCGCCCACGAAATCCGACTGGCGGTCACTATGGCAGCCAAACAAGCTGTTTACGCCAGCAATAGTCCTGGAAACCCTCCGGCATGAGCGGCGGAGAGCAACGTGCCGGTCGCGATCGACCGGCACGCGGGGGCTCACGATCCAACAGAAACCCCAAGGCAACGGGAAGAAGACGGGGTTTTAAGGCACGTTCTTCTTGATATCCCAGGTGGTGGGGATGGAAGCACCCGCGCTGCCATCCTTCGTCTGTTCGGTGTAGGTGTGTTCGAAAAACGAGAAATTCAGCATAACATTTTCCGTGACTCGGTCTTGATCACCGCTGCCACCACTGGATACCGAAGAAATCAACACTTCCTTCATCTTTATCTTGACGTATTCGATCGGGCTGCCGCCCGCCTTGCGTACCGTCAACATCGCTTCGGGAAAGTGACTGCCATTGCAGCATTTCTGCATGATCGCAGGCGACGAAGAGTCAACATACTTGGTGATGCTCAAATCCTGAACGCTGACCTTGCCGCTACCGCCACCACCGCCCATGTGCGTGGTTCCCGATTGGGTCATGCCCCAGCTCCATGCCAGCACATCGATTTCATCTTTGTGCGCGTCGTCCTTGGACTCGCCTTTCACCCCTTCGATCTTCAAAAACATATCAACAGCCATAATATTCCTCGCTTATTTCGTTGCTAAAAATTCACCACGTCCATCATACACGAGCGTGGCATCATCACTTGAGCAAACTATTCAATCTACTCAATCCTTCCCTGGTATATCGAATAACCAGGTAAATCCCCAGGCCCCCTCCGTCGGGAAGAGGCTCTCCCGTCACCGATGCGCATGAGCTGGCTCACAAAGCACCGGAAAATAAAGCACCGGAAAATCGAGAAAGCAGGAAATCACATTCCTGCTTCTGTGCTCGAAAAGCCCGTGCAAGCGCCTTTCGCCATCCTGTCAGGCACCTTTCACCGAGGGCAACTTGGACACCAAGCGCAACGATACGGTCAGGCCTTCGAGCTGATAGTGAGGCCGCAGATAGAAACGGGAGGTGTAGTAGCCGGGATTCCCCTCGACTTCCTCCACCACCACTTCCGCCGCCGACAAGGGCTTGCGGGCCTTGGTTTCCTCGGTCGAGTTGTTCGGATCGCCATCGACATACTGCATGACCCACGATTGCAACCAGCGCTGCATGTCATCACGTTCCTTGAAGGAGCCGATCTTGTCCCTGACGATGCATTTCAGGTAGTGCGCGAATCGACAGGTAGCGAACAGATACGGCAGCCGCGCCGCCAGGTTGGCATTCGCGGTAGCGTCCGGATCGTCGTATTCAGCGGGCTTCTGCAAGGATTGCGCGCCAATAAACGCGGCAAAATCCGAATTCTTCTTGTGAATCAGCGGCATGAAACCGTTCTTGGCCAACTCCGCCTCGCGCCGATCGCTGATTGCAATCTCGGTCGGGCATTTCATGTCCATGCCGCCATCATCCGTTGGAAAGGTGTGTGTCGGCAATTCCTCGACCGCGCCACCCGACTCGATACCACGAATCCGCGAGCACCAACCATAGTTCTTGAACGCGCGATTGATGTTGGTCGCCATGGCGTAAGCCGCGTTTGCCCAGACGTACTTACTGCTGTCCGCGCCCTCGCTATCTTCCTCGAAATCGAATTCCTCGACCGGGTCGGTCTTCGCGCCATACGGCAGACGCGCAAGAAAACGCGGCATTGCCAGACCCAGATAACGCGCATCCTCCGATTCGCGCAGCGAACGCCAAGCCGCATAGTCCGGAGTGGTGAAGATCTTGGTCAGATCGCGCGGATTGCTCAACTCCTGCCAATTGTCCATCTGCATCACGCCAGGCGCGGCGCCAGCAATGAAGGGCGCGTGCGCGGCGGCCGAGATCTGCGCCATGCCACGCAGCAGTTCGACATCCGGCGGGCTGTGGTCGAAATGATAATCGCCAACCAGGCAACCGTATGGCTGGCCACCGAATTGGCCATATTCCTCTTCGTAGATCTGCTTGAACAACGGACTCTGATCCCAGGAGGTACCCTTGTACTTCTTCAGCGTCTTGCCGAGTTCTTTCTTCTTGATGTTCATCACCCGGATGATGAGCATCTCATCGGTTTCGGTGTTGTTGATCAGATGATGCAGACCCCGCCACGCGCCTTCCAACTGCTGGAAATCCTCGTGATGCATGATGTGGTTGATCTGCTCGCTGAGCTTGGCGTCGATCTCGGCGATGATCGCCTCGATCGACTCGATGACATCCGAGGATACCAGATTCGTATGCGACAGCGCCTGCTCGGCGAGGGTCTTCACCGCTTCTTCGACCTCGCTTTTCGCCCGATCGGTGCGCGGTTTGAATTCCTTGTTGAGCAGCGAACCAAACTCGCTGATGTCCTCGGACGCTTCCCCTGCCTGAGATGCCGCCTGGGTTTCTACCTCCGCCATCGCTTAGTCCTCCTGCCCTGAAGTGCTTGCGGTTTCATCGCCGTCCTGCTTGGGCGCCGCCGCCAGTGCCTGGAGTAACGCGGGATCACCGATCGCCTTCGCGATGAGTTCCTCGGCTCCCTGTTTACCGTCCATATAGGTCATCAGATTCGCCAACTGGGTGCGCGCCTCCAGCAGTTTGTTCAAAGCGCCAACCTTTTTCGCCACGGCGGCGGGCGAGAAATCATCCATGTTCTCGAAGGTGATATCCACGCTCAGATTACCTTCGCCAGTCAATGTATTCGGCACCTGAAAAGCCACTCGGGGCTTCATTGCCTTCAAGCGATCATCGAAATTGTCCACGTCGATATCGAGGAACTTACGCTCACTCACAGGAGGCAGCGCCTCAGCGGGCTTACCCGACAGGTCGGCCATGACGCCCATGACAAACGGAAGCTGAACCTTCTTCTCGGCCCCATACACCTCGACATCGTATTCGATCTGAACGCGGGGCGCCCGATTACGGGCGATGAATTTCTGACTACTTTGTTTGGCCATGCTGATTCCTCATCTCTCCAAATACACGGTATTTCTCATTCTGATCGAGCGTGGCCCCAATCTCTAGCAGGTTGTTGAAAAATGGTATTTTTCAACAACCTGTGCGCGGTACAGGGATGTACCGTCATTTTCGATGACTGCAAGTCATTGAAAATGGAGGAACCCGGAAATCGCATTTTCCGGTTCCGTCGTTGAAAACGTCGATGGAAGGACTTTTTCAACAGCCTGCTAGACTCCTTCTCCCCACCATGACCGCGCCGGCCATTTTCGCACATTCCCGAAAGGAACCACAATCTTCATACGCGAACTGCGTCACGCTCATTCATCCTCGGCCTCAAGCCCGGGGCCGGCAAGAAATTCCGCCTGCGCCACTGCGTCAGGCGCGACGTTACGCAGAATATCCATAAAATCGCCATGCACCAAGCTTTTCGCCCGATGCACGAGCAGTGGCAGCGGACTCGACGGCTCATATCGCCGGTAGTATTCCGCAATACGTTCGAGCGCCACGATCACATCCTCCCGACTTCGAATCTCTCCAGAGTAACCCTTGGCCGGTCCGTCCGTATCCGAGTCGCCTTCGCCTGCCTCGCCATCCGCATCCCCGCCCGCCGAGACACCTTTCAGCTCCAGCTTCTCGGCGACGATATGCGAGGCGTCTCGCAACACATCCGACAAGGTCGAAAAGCTCGCCGAGTTCTCGACGCCGACACGTTCGGTAACGGTACTCTCTATTGTAGTCAATGCCGAGGAGGCTTCATCGATGGCGTGAAGTATATTCCGCAATGCGTCAACATCCGCCTCGGAGAAAGCCGCTTCGATCTGCGCCATATCGGGTGCGTCGTCATCGCCCACTGGCGACAATTCACCCCGCGCAATGGCGATATCCCGCATGCTGAAACGACCAAAGGTACGGCTTTGAACGAGCGGCGCCAGACGCACCTTGGCAAGAAAGGCATCGGGATCGGTCAACTCGGCAAGAATATTGACTCGCATCACCGGATCATAGTCATCGTCCGGATCCAGTTGCGGGTGCAGTTCATCCCAGTAACGCTCCAGCAATCGGCGAATCAGTTCCAAGCCATCCCGCAAGCCGGCCAGACCGTCGATATTCAACGCGGCGCGCGTCAGATAGACCGCCGCGCGAAGATCCTTGCTACGTGCGAGAAGGCCCGCCGCGCGCTGGCCAACATCCTTCCAATCAGGCTCCTCGGCTGCTTCTATCAAGTCGCCAACCTGACGCTCTTCCTTGCCGCGCGCGGCATCCTCCAACTCGACGAACGCGGGATCGTATTCGAGATCGTCGCCACCCGGCTTGTCGGCTGAAACGGGTTCCAGCAAAGCATCGGTATCAATCATCATAGCCAAGACAGTACCATTCAGCCGTCACCTGATCAGTTTACGAATACCCACCCACAACGTGCATTATTAACCTGGCAAACCAACATCTCGTATTCAGCCATGATCTCTGGCGCGGAGGCAAGACATCGAAACTTGCCACGGTCATCTTGTGACAAGCGTCGATGACGCAGTCCGCCGTACTGGAGATGATGACTCATCATAAACAACCATTCGTTTAACAGGCCGTTGAAAAACGAATGGCATTTTCCGGTTCCGTCGTTGAAAAAGTCCATGGAAGGACTTTTTCAACAGCCTGCTAAGTGAATATTTACATTCGAGTATAGTCGGCAGTGGCGCTATGCGGAAAGAAAATATCGCGCGAGCAAGGCCACGAGTATCAGAATCAGCAACACCGTCACCGGCCACATTCTCTTCATCGGAAACATGGCGGGGCCGCTTATCGCGCGCCCCTCGCCGGACTTCGCTTCGGGCATCGCGACCCGCTGCGCCAACGGTAAGGTTGCATCCATGTCGACCAATGGCTGGTCTTCCAGATTGTCGAGTATCTCGGCGCGGTGTTGCTGATAGGTGTCCTGATCGATGACACCATCATAGTAGTCTCGCGCCCAGTCTGAAAGTAACTTGTTTGCTGTCTGCATCCGTCATCCCCCGATCGAATCGCCCACGCCTCGCGGACCCGCCACATCGCCGAGCAAGATATCGCGGCCACGGCCAGTCCCGAATCTTCTTGAAGTGTCCGGGTCAACAGGCGATCGCCGCGACCACGGTGATATTGTCTCGACAGCCTCGGCTCAACGCGAGATTGACCAGCGTCTCGCAGATTTTCTCGCTGTTCGGCGTCGCCATGCATTCCCGGATCTCGCGATCGCTGACTTCCTTGTTCAAGCCATCGCTGCACAGCAGGTAACGGTCACCGGGCAGGATTTCGTTCAGTTCGGCATCCAGGTAGAGTTCCGGCGCGGCGCCAACCGCCCGGGTGATGACGTTCGCCAGTTGGTGATTGCCGGCATTCTGCCGGGACACGACACCACGCTGAATCAATTCCTCGACCTCGCTGTGATCGCGGCTGATCTGTACCAGCCGACCGCCTCTATAACGGTATAGACGGCTGTCACCAGCCCACAGGCATACACAATGGCGGCCATAGGCGAGCAAGGCGACCACGGTGCTGCCGATGGTGGTTTCCGCATCGATACGCTGGGCCTGTTCGATCAATGCTCGATTCACGCCAATCAGGCGCTGTTCCACATCGTCGACAAACTCGCTGAAGCGCCGATACCCCCCCACGTCACGCAAGGAGTCCACGACCAGGCGACTGGCGACATCGCCGGCATCGTGCCCGCCCATGCCGTCAGCCACCACCCACAGGCCCCGCTCGGGCAGGTCGAGACAGGCGTCCTCGTTGATCTCGCGCACCCGGCCGACATGTGTTATGCAATGCGATACCCACTCGAAAGGAAATATATTCATATCTCACCCGCCGAAGGCACCCCAAGCGCCGCCTGAGCACGCAACGGTGACAGGCGATCCCCCATCCAGCCAAACTGTTGCCAATCCCCATTCAACAGGGCCGCGTATTTCTCAACCGCTGGCAGATGCTTGCATATCAACATATTCGGCCCAACGCGATGAGAACCCTCGGTCCACCACAGGCTGTAGCGCAGCAACATGCCGGCCAGCAGGCCACCCGCGAGGGCGCCCTGCTGGGAGAGCAGCGATTGCCCATCCGATACGGACTCGACACGCATTGCCGTATCAGCCATCAATGGCGTGAGGCGCGTGAACTGCTCATCGTTGTCGCCGCCGGGCAATCCCAGCGCCTCGACACGATCGGCGAAGACATCCAGATCCGGCGCGTCATCGGCCAGCGGCTCCAGCGCGAGCGCCTCGGCGGCACGGAACCAGTCGTCGGCCAGCACCGAGAACTGCATCGGGTTGCTGCCTGCCGGCAGCGGCGCGGCAATCGTCAGCGGATAGTATCGGCCGACCTTGTCGACGCTTGGAATCAGTACCCCTGCCCATGCCGAGCCGCCACAGATACCATCACACAACAGGAAGCGCCAGATCGGACTGGTCAGATAGGTATCCAGCCAGGCATCACCCAACTGGTCCCGGCTACAGGCGATTGCATCCTGTAGCCATCCATCCCAGACATCGAGAAAACCCCGACCCAGGCCACCGGTGACGAAATCACCACGCTGTGGCAGTTTGCCGAAATATCCCACTTCTCCGTTGCTCGCCATCACATCGACCCCGGACAACTGAAGCGATGCAACTCGCCAAGCTCAAAGGGGTTGTTGACGCTGTTCGCGCGTAATTCGTATTTCGCCGTCTTGCCCTTCACGCTAAAGGTCACCAAGAGCTTGTCCGAACCCAATTTCTTGATCCGGGATGCTTCCAGCAGGCGGAACCAGGCCCATGGTCCTTCCTTGCGCGCGCTCTGCACGGATTTACCCCCTTTCTCGAACACCAGCCGGACCCGGTTGGCGCTATCCGGCCCTGGCCAGTCGGCTTTCTTCGCCAATGCCGGACCGTGCCGATAGGTGAAGGTTTGTCCTTCCAGGTCGAGCAGAAACTTATCCACGCTGGAATCCAGATACACAGGCTTCAACGTAAAGTGTACGCTTGGCATCTGCCCGCCATCCTGAAAAAATGCCTCCTTGATCTCGGCCGCGCGCTGAAACTGCTTTAGTACCTTTCTGGACAGACCCATCGCCGCCCCCGCCCCCTTGCGCCAGCGCCAGGGATTGCGCGAGGTATCGACGAAGTTTTTCAGCTCTCGCTCGAAGAACTGATCCATCAGACCACCCTCGCCAAAGAAACGGCCGAAATCCCGCAGCGTCGCCTCGGCTTTTGCGTTCTTGTTGAATGGATAGCGCTTCAACAGTGCCTTGTTGCAGGCTGGCAATACCGACGACTTCCATTTGGACGACAATTCGGCATGCGCCCCCCCCAGGGTGACGCCGCGCGTTCTACGATAGAGTTGCGTCAACCAAGTCTTCACCGGCTCTGGCTGGCGCGCCGCGAGGATGCGCAGCTTCTGCATCGTCTTGACACCATCGTTGCCTCCTTTCGCCGCATCCAGCGCCT
>Ga0256841_1003362_pt1 | contig 12008 bp, 8 predicted proteins | sample 356308metaG_FD_185971 | JGI IMG/M metagenome (GOLD analysis project Ga0256841, IMG submission 185971) | Hydrothermal vent microbial communities from Mid Atlantic Ridge, Atlantic Ocean - 356-308 | ecosystem: Environmental > Aquatic > Marine > Hydrothermal vents | place: Atlantic Ocean: Mid...
GGCGGACATCGTGCGCTTTTTGATGGTGCGCGGCATCCGCAGTGCGTCCCTGTCGCCCGACGGGACGCGACTGGCCTATCTCGATACGGTGACCGGCAAGCCGCAACTGTGGATCGTCGATGCCGCGGGCGGCTGGCCGCGACAGCTCACCTTCGGTGCCGCGGTCACCTTCTATCGCTGGCTTCCCGATGGGGCGGGGCTGCTTTATGCCGCCGACCGCGAGGGCAATGAACGGGAGGCCTATTGGGTGATCGGCGCCGACGGGCGGCGCGAGCGGCAGGTGCTCGACTATGCGGACGCCTTCCGCGCCTTCGGCGATTTCAATGCCGACGGCAGCCGTTTCGTCTACGCCTCGACGAAGCGCAACGGGCGCGATTTCGACATTTATGTCGCGGACACGATAAGCGGCGCGGCGCGCCTCGTGCACGAGGGCCATTTCGGCTATTTCGCCCGCTCCTGGCAGCCCGGGGGCAGCCATGTGCTGGTCAGCGAGACCCGCGGCGAGGACGGCAACGACCTGCACCTCCTCGATGTCGAGACGGGGGATTTCGAGACCCTGTTCGCGCCCGAGGTCTCGGCCTTCTACGGTGATTTCGAATGGACTCCGGATGGCGCCGGCTTCTATCTCGTCACCGATCAGGATCGTGAGTTCAAGGCGCTCGCCCATTACGACCTCGCCGCACGCAAGCTCGAGATCATCGAGGCGCCCGCGCATGACGTCGACCTCCTCGCGCTTTCGGGCGACGGTCGCTACCTCCTGTGGACGACGAACGAGGGCGGTTATTCGGTGCTGCACGGCCGCGATCTCGAAAGCGGTCGGGCGCTGACTCCGCCCGACCTGCCGCCGGGCCTCTATTCCATCGATTTCGCCGCGTCTGCCCCCCGGGTCTCGATTTCGGTGAGCGGGCCGCGGGTGGCGGGCGACGTCTATGTCTGGGACCTTGAAACCGGGACGCTGACGCGCCCCGCCGCGGCCACGATGGCCGGCATCGACCCCGGCAGGCTCGTGGTGCCGGAATCGCTCTTCTTCCCGGCGCGGGACGGGGTGACGCTGCACGGGCTCCTGTATCTGCCGCAAACGGCCACGCCGGGCGCGAAGCCGCCGGTGGTGGTCTCGGTCCATGGCGGGCCGACGGCACAGGCGCGGCCCGGCTTTCGTGCGGTCACGCAGTATCTCGTCGGTCGCGGCATCGCCGTCTTCGACGTCAATGTCCGCGGCTCGACCGGCTTCGGCAAGACCTATGCCCGGCTCGACAATCAGCGTCTCAGGCCGAACGCCGTGCGCGACCTCGTCGACGTGCTCGTCTTTCTCGAACGTGACGGTCGCGTCGATGCGGACCGTGCCGCCGTGATGGGCGGATCCTATGGCGGCTATATGGTGAATGCGGTGCTCGGCAGCTATCCCGACGCCTTCGACGCCGGGGTCTCCTTCGTCGGGGTCTCGGACTGGGTGCGGGCGCTCGAGGAAGCCTCGCCGGCATTGAAGGCGTCGGACCGGCTCGAATATGGCGATATCACCGATCCCGAGGACCGCGCCTTTTTCGCCGAGCTGTCACCGATGGCGCGCGCCGATCGCATCCGCGTGCCCATGCTCATCGAGCATGGGGCGAACGATCCCCGTGATCCGGTGACCGAATCCGACCGGCTGGTAAAGGCGGTGCGGGCGAACGGCGTACCGGTCACCTATTTGCGCTTTCCCGACGAGGGCCACGGCGTGCGCAAGCTGGCCAACCGGGTGACGCTCTACCGCCGCGTCGCCGCCTTCCTCGAGGAGCGGCTGGGGGTGAAGAAGGCCGCCGAATAAACTCCCGTTGAACGATCTTTCCGGCGATATCATGAAGAGACATCTGTGATTCGTGCGGGGTTCACGTAAATGTGGGTTGCGAATATCTCGTGATACGAGAGAGTGGTAAACCTCAGACACGCAATCTACAAGGGAGACTCGACGATGACGTCCAATCAAGTGAAGCAGATACGTATCCTGGCACGCCGGGCTGCGCGAGAGATGAGTGACGAAGAGATTGCGGCTGTGGCCGGGGGGTCGAACAACCTGACATGGTGCCTACCTCCTCTATACGCATATGACGATGCCGCGCCGGGCTGCGATCTTCCCTGAATTGTGATCGGGCCGAGGTGACGGCGAGACTGCGTTTCGCCGTCACTTTTCGTCCAGGATCGATATGCTTCCAACGCCAATATGCCACCGCGTATTCTGATTCTTTCCCTTCCCGATGATGTGCACGCACATTGTGTTCTCTGGGTTTTGCGAAGCCACGGGGTCGAATGCACTATCTGGTATCAGTCGCAATTTCCCTTCCCCGATAGGCTTAGTCTCGGCATTGCGGACAGGGGAGGAGCCTGGACCAGCATTGATGCAGCGTACGAGTCGCCCATTACTGCGGTGTGGTCACGGCGCTTTGGGGTTCTCGATGTTGGCGACGATCTTCACCCCGACGATGCCGCGGTGTCTCAGGAGGAGTGTGGTCGGTTTCTTAATTGTCTACGCTTCCTGGTCGCACCCGAGGCGCTGTGGATCAATCCCTACGACAGAGAATTTTACGCCAATTCGAAGGCGGTGCAGCTTGCACAGGCCGTGCGGTCGGGACTCATGGTGCCAGACACTCTGATGTCAAATAACTCGGAGGCGGTGCAAGCATTCATGAAGCGTCATGACCGCATCATTTACAAGCCGTTCTATCCCGCACAGTGGCAGATCGCCGGGGGCGTAGCCTCGACCTTTACAACGATTCTCGACCCGACGCTGCTTGATGATCCAGAGTCTCTCCAGCGTTGTCCGGGTATCTTTCAGCCTTTGGTGAGGAAGAAATATGAAGCGCGTGTGACTATCTGCGGAGAAGTTGCCTTGGCGGCGCGGATCGATGTCAGGGTGCGGGTCTCCGAAGTCAATGATTGGCGCCAAGCGTCACTTTCAGCGAACGGCGTATCAATCGAGCCTCTCGAGGTACCCGATCAGATCCTGCGCGGCTGCTTATGTCTAATGAAGCGGCTTGGCATCGTTTTCGGTTGCTTCGATTTCATTATCGATGCGGAGGGACACTGGGTCTTTCTCGAGGTCAATCCGATGGGACAGTTCCTGTGGGTGGAAGAGGCCTGTCCTGAAATCCCACTTCTTGCGACGTTCTGTGATTTCCTGCTTGCCGGGCGTGCCGATTTTCGTGGTGTCCAGCCCTCCTCTCTGTGTGGCGTCCATTGCACCGGGATTCTTAAGAGCACAGCATTCTCGCAATGGTTCGAGGAGATCAGGATTGCGCACCGCCCGCCGGTTCACCAGAAAGGCGTCAGCGAGTAGTGCGGTCATTTCAGGTCGTGCCCCGAGACGGGTCTGGTGTCCTCCCCGCAGGATGAACGGAGAGAATTTCCGCGACGAACCCCGCTCGTGCTGGGCATGTCAGCGTGCGAACGGGGGATGGAAAACGTCACCAGTTACTGGACTTGTCGAAACCTGCGCGGCGTTCTTTCAGGCGTCCGCCCGGGCGGTTGCCAGTTCCTGATGCAGACGTTCGAGCAGCATTTGCCGCGCCCGCTCGACGATCTCGTTCGTCGAAGGCGTGTTGGCGAACATGCCGGCGGCCCGGGCGCGCAGCTCCTCGGCCGTCGGCAGGGCCGGCAGATGCACGCGCCCGGCCAGGGCCTCGAGTTCGTGGCGGGCGGCCTCGAGTCGGTCGTCGACGCCGGCCTGCCAGCGTTCGAGGACCATTCCCAGATCCTGCCCGATCCCGTCGATCGAGGCATCGAGGCTGACGCGCTTGTCGCGCAGATACTGGCGAAGATCGGCGGCGATCGTTGCTATCGGGAAACTTGCCGCCAGTTGCGCCGCCGCCTTCTCCACCACCGCGCGCCCGAGGCGCTGCTCGTTGCGCACGACACGCGCGGGCGGACGCTTGAGATCATGCACGAGACCGACCGCGGCCAGCCCCTTGAGGACGTAGTAGCTGATGTCCACCTCGTACCAGCGGAAGCCCTGGCAGGCGGCGCTCTGGTAATGATGGTGATTGTTGTGCCAGCCCTCGCCGAGGGTGATGAGTGCCAGCCACCAGTTGTTGCGCGACTGGTCGCCGGTCAGATAGCGCTGCCTGCCATAGACATGGGCGAGCGAGTTGATGCTGAAGGTGGCGTGCCACAGTACGACCGTGGACCAGAAGAAGCCGACCACGAGCCCCGACCAGCCGGCTGCGAGCCAGACCAGCGCACCGAGCACGATGGCCGGCACATAGGGATGGCGATCGAGCCACAGGAGCTCGGGATATCTGGCGAGGTCGGGCACCGCGGCAAGGTTCGTCGTCCGATGCCGGTCGGAGAAGATCCAGCCCATGTGCGAGTAGAGAAAGCTGCGTTTGACCGGCGAATGGACATCCTCGTCGGTATCGGAATAGCGGTGATGATGGCGGTGCGTCGCCGCCCACCACAGGACGCCGCGTTGCGCCGAGCTCTGGGCGAGAGCGGCGAGAACGAACTGGAAGACACGCCCGGTCTTGAAGCTGCGGTGCGAGAAATAGCGGTGGTAGCCGGCGGTGACCGCGAACATCCTGAGCCAGAAGAGACCGAGGCCGATGAGGACATCGGTCAGATGGACGCCGGTCCAGATGGCCGCGAGGCAGGCGAGATGGGCGAGGACGAAGGGCAGGGCGCCGGCAAGATCGATCCGCTCGGCGGGCTTGCTGCGAGCGCCCCCGGGATCGTCAGGTGAGACAGTTGGCATCGAAGTACGGGTATCCTTGATTGATGATCGGCGGCCGGCATTTTCACCGCTTCGCGAAGGTCGCGATCGCCACGATGGCTCCTTATAACCGCAATCGCCTTAAAAGTCTCTATATCCGACGATCGGCGGCGATGTGCCGCGGTCGCCGTCCATCCGCCATCGCGCGGCACGGTGTCCGGTCCGGTTCATTCCAGCCGCGCGCGGAAGAGGAGCCCGGCCGCGACGAGGGTGACGAGTCCGGTGATCGCCATCGGCCACAGACTGGCCACCATGGCCTCGAACGGCATGTCCTTGAGGAAGACGCCACGCGAGATCACGATCATGTGGCGCAGCGGGTTGGCGACGGTGAGCGTCTGCAGCCATTGCGGCATGTTCTCCACCGGCGTCGCGAAGCCCGAGAGCAGAACCGCCGGCGAGAGGACGACGAAGCCGCCGAGGATCGCCTGCTGCTGCGTCATCGCCAGCGAGGAGACGAAGAGGCCGAGTCCGACGACCGAGAGCACGAAGACGAAGAGGGCGAAATACAGGAGAGCCACATGCCCGGTCATGGGAATGGCGAAGACGGTGACCGCCATGATCAGCATGAAGCTGCCTTCGGCGATGCCGATGACGGTCGCCGGCAGCATCTTGCCGACGAGAATCTCGAAGGGGGAGAGCGGCGAGACGAGAAGCTGATCGAAGGTTCCGAGCTCGCGCTCGCGCGCCACCGAGAGTGCCGTCACCATGAAGGCGATGAGCATGGTCAGGATGGCGACGAGGCCGGGAACGGTGAACCAGCTATAGATGAGATTGGGATTGAACCAGTTGCGCGCCACCGTCACCACCGGTCGTGGCACGCCGCGCCCGGCGGCGATCTCGTCGGAGAGGTCGGACAGGATCGTCTGCAGATATCCGAGCACGATCTGCGCCGCGTTGGAGCGCCGTCCGTCGAGGACGATCTGCACCCTGGCAGGACGGCCGGCGAGAATATCGCGGCTGAACCGACGATCGATATGGATGGCGGCAATGGCGTCCTGACGATCGATGACGGCCTTGAGCGCGGCTTCGCTGTGCACCATCCGGACGTCGGTGATGTTGGGCGCTCCGGCGATGCGCTGCTCGAGCTCGACGGCCACCGGTCCGCCATCCTTGTCGAGAATGGCGACGGCCACATTCGTCACGTCGAGAGTTGCGGCGAGGGAGAAGATGAAGAGCTGGAAGAGCGGCGGTCCGACGAGCACCAGCCGGCTCCGTTTGTCGCGCAGGACGGCGAGAAACTCCTTGATGATGAGAAAGCGGATACGATGCCACATGGTCGATGCCCCCGCTCAATCGAGCCGCTTGCGCGTCGAGCGCAGGGCGAAGAAGAAAAAGACGCCGCCGATCGCCAGCATGGCACCGAGATCGGGGAGGACAAGGCTCCACACATCGCCGGCAAGGAAGGTCGTCTTCAGGCTCGATACGAAATATCGCGCCTGTACGGCGTAGGTCAGCAGGCGGATCGGGGTCGGCATGCTGTCGATCTCGAACACCAGGCCGGACAGGACAAAAGAGGGCAGAAAGCCGCTCAGGAGCGCCAGATGCGAGGCGATGAACTGGTTCTTCGCCACCGCCGAGATCAGCAGGCCCTGGCCGAGCGCGGGAAAGAGAAAGACGGCGCTGATGAGGAGAAGGGCGGCGAGCGACCCGCGGAAGGTGACGTCGAAGACCGTGATGGCGAGGATCACGCACATCGACATGGCCCCCAGTCCGAGCAGGAAGTAGGGCACCAGCTTGCCGAGCAGAAGCTCCCCCATGGTGACCGGCGTCGCCATCAGCGCTTCCATCGTGCCGCGCTCCCATTCGCGAGCGACGACGAGTGCCGTGAGCAAGGTTCCGACCAGGGTCATGATGACCGCGATCGAGCCCGGCACCAGCATGTTGCGGCTCTTGAGCGCGGCATTGAACCATACCCGCGGCTCGCCGCGGACCGCCGGGATCGCCGTGGTGCCGTGGGCGGCGCCGCGGTCCTCGAGCCAGGCACGCACCACGCCACGGGCATAGTTCTGGATGAAGTTCGCGGTGTTGGGATCCGAGCCGTCGGCGATGACCTCGATGGGAGCTTCGCGGCCGGCATCGAAGCGTTCGGAAAAGGTCGCCGGGATGACGACCAGTCCCCGAATGCGGCCGGCGACGAGGTCGTTCTCGGCGGCGCGGCGGTCGCGAACGATCTTGCGCACGTCGAGAAAGCGGGTCGCGAGGAAACTCTGCGCCAGATCCAGGCTGTCCGACGTCATGTCCTCGATCACGAGCCCGATCTCGATGCGGTCATTGTCGAGCGAGAGCCCGTAGCCGAACAGGAAGATGAGCAGCAGCGGCAGGAGGAAGGCGACGAGAATGCTCGAGGGGTCGCGCACCACCTGCAGGCTCTCCTTGCGGATCAGCGCGCAAAGCCGGCGCCGGTCGATGCCCTTGGCCCTCATGCCACCCTCCGGGCGTCTTCGTCATGGGCGCGGATGAGGGCGATGAAGGCATCCTCGAGCGTGGGATCGGGAAGGGCGTCGGAGCGCGCCTCCGCCTTCAACATGTCGGGTGTTCCGCTGGCGATGAGCCGACCGCGATAGATGAGCGCGAGGCGGTCGCAATATTCGGCCTCGTCCATGAAATGGGTGGTGACGATCACCGTCACGCCCTTTTCCACGAGGCCGTTGATGTGGGTCCAGAACTCGCGCCGGGTGATGGGATCGACCCCCGATGTCGGTTCGTCGAGAAAGAGGACGTCGGGCTGATGCATGACGGCGCAGGCAAGCGCCAGGCGCTGCTTGTACCCCAGCGGCAGGAGTCCCGCCTCCCTGTCGAGATAGGGGGCAAGATGGAAGATCGTGACCATCTCCCGGACGGCCCGACGGCGGTGACGTCCGCGGAGATTGTAGACGCCGGAGAAGAAGTCGAGATTCTGGCGCACGGTGAGGCTGCCATAGAGCGAGAATTTCTGCGCCATATAGCCGATGCGGGCCCGTGCCCGTCCGCCTGCGGCGGCAAGGTCGAGCCCGACCACGCGCGCCTGTCCGGCGCTCGGGGTGAGGAGCCCGCACATCATGCGAAAGAGCGTCGACTTGCCGGCCCCGTTGGGTCCCAGGAGCCCGAAGATCTCGCCCCGTCGTACCGAGAAGCCGACATGGTCGGCGGCCGTGAAATCGCCGAAGCGCTTGGTCAGGCCTTCGACCGTGACCACCGTCTCGCCGCCATGGGCGATCGTCGGCATCGCCTCGGCAAGGGGGGATCGCCCGTCCGGACCGCCGCCCAGGCGGGCGACGAAGGCATCTTCGAAGCGGGGTTCGACCGGCTCGATCCTGGCGGCGGCACTGGCGCCGATCGCCTCGAGCGCGGGTGGCCGGGCCGCTTCTCCGAGCACGAGTCGCACCGCGCTGCCCTGAACCACGCCGTCGATGACCTCGGGGCGCGCCAGCGCATGTGCGAGCAGGGCGCGGCGGTTCGATCGCGGATCGTGGAGGAGAAAGCTGCGGCCGCGCATCTCCGACTTGAGGGTGGCCGGGGCGCCGGCGAACAGCAGCCTGCCCTCGTTGAGGAGCAGCACCTCGTCGCAGCGCTCGGCCTCGTCGAGATAGGAGGTGGACCAGAGGATGGTCGTGCCCTCGCTGCGGAGGCTGCCGACCATGGACCACAATTCGCGTCGCGAGAGCGGGTCGACGCCGACCGAGGGTTCGTCGAGAAGCAGAAGCCGCGGTGTCTCAAGAAGCGCGCAGGCGAGGCCGAGCTTTTGTTTCATCCCTCCCGACAAGGCGCCGGCGCGGCGCGCACCGAAAGGCGCAAGGCCGGTAAAGGCGAGCAGCCGCTCGAAGCGTTCCCGGCGTCCGGCCGCCGACAGCCCGCGCAAATCGGCGTAAAGACGCAGGTTTTCGAGGACCGAGAGCTCCTCATAAAGCCCGAACCGCTGCGGCATATAGCCGATGGCACGATGGATCGCTTCGGCATCGTGGACGCTGTCATGCCCGAAAACGGTGATGCGGCCGCCGCTCGGATGAAGCAGGCCGGCGATCAGCCGGATGAGCGTCGTCTTGCCTGCTCCGTCCGCTCCGACGAGACCGGTGATGCGCCCGTGCGCGATCCTAGCCGAGAGCTCGGCGAGGGCAGGAGTCGCGCTTGCGGGAAAGGTTTTCCCGAGGCCATCGATGATGACGGCCGGCGGGGCCATCACCGCGCACCGGCGGTCGCGGCGGGCGCTTGCGGGAAGCGGACCGTGACCGGCATCCCCTGGCGCAGTCCCTGATCGGGATTGTCGACGATGATGCGCAGGCGATAGACGAGCGCCGTGCGCAGCTCCGGCGTTTCCACGGTCTTCGGCGTGAATTCGGCGGTCGGCGAGATGAAGCCGACATGGCCGTGATAGACGGTCTCGGGGTGGCTGTCGCTCGAGATTTCCGCCGCCATGCCGGGATGGATGAGGCCGAGTTGTGGCTCGGGGACGAAGGCGCGCACCCAGACGGGATCGTCGATCGTGAGCGTCAGCACCGTTGCCCCCGGGGCAACGACCGTACCGGGCTCGCGCACGCGTGCGAGGATGGTGCCGGGACGGGGCGCGCGAAGCTCGGTGTCGGCGAGCGCGGTCTCGGCGATATCGCGCGCCGCCTCGGCCGCCTGCAGCGCCGCACGACCGGCCGCGATGTCCTCCTTGCGGAAACCGGCACGCGCCAGATCGAGGCGGGCTTCGGCGGTTCCGAGCTGCGCCTTGGCGGTGCGCAGCCGGGCGCGGGCGGCGTCATAGGCCGCCCGGGAGACATTGTCGTTCTTGACCAGGGCCGCTTGGCGTTCGAAATCGACCCTGGCGTTTTCAAGAATCGCCTCGCGTTCGGCGACGAGGGCTTCGGCCTGACGGATCTCCTGCGGCCGAAAGCCCGCCTCGAGCCGCGCGAGATTGGCTCTCGCCTGCCCCAGAGCCGCACGCTTGAGCGCCAGGCCTTCCTCGAAAGGCTCGCTGTCGAGCCGTGCGAGAAGTTGGCCCGGGCTCACATGATCGCCCTCCTTGACGAGAATGTCCGCGATCCGCCCGCCGACGCGAAAACCGAGTTCGGCCTCGCGGACATCGACATTGCCATAGAGCACCAGGCCTTCCGCCGCCTGCTCCTGCACATGAAGGCACCACCAGCCGACGATGCCTATGACGGCGGCGATCGCGCCGATGAAGAGGGTTCGCCGTTTCATGATGGCTCCTTTGACAGGCTGGCGAGGAGGCGTCGGCTGTGATCGGCGATGAGGGCGCGGATCAGCTCCCGGTCATTGTCATCATAGGCCGCGTGGCCGAGGGAGCGGAGCGTGAGCGCATGTGTGGCGCGGAACATCACCACATGTCCGAGAAACATGTTCGCCCGCAGGCGAATTTCGGGGCTTTCCGGGGCGCGGGCGAGCAGACGACCGAGAAGCGCCGCGACCGCCTGCTGCAGATGCGACATCGCGTTCTCGAAAAGAATATCGAAGGCCGCCGTCGGGGCGACCTGCTCCTTGAGGACGAAGCGTCCGACATCCTCGCTCGTGCGGGGCGAGAGGAGAAAGGTGGCAAAGCGATCGAGAATCAGCAGGAGTGCGGCTTGCTGCTTCTCCGGTGGCGCATCGGGATCGTTCGCGGCCCGCTGCGCGACGGCGAGGACCGGCTCCATATAGTGGCGTGTCTGTGCGGCGATATGTTCCGCAACGGCGAGATAAAGCTTTTCCTTGGTGCCGAAATAATAGGGAATGGCGGCGAGATTGACGCCGGCGCGATCGGCGATGCGCCGTGTCGTCGCGGCGTGGAAGCCATATTTCCCGAAGATTTCCAGGCCGGCGACAATGAGCCGTTCACGCGCTCCTTCCCCGCCGACGGATAGCCGAATGGCCGCTGAATCCACGATTACCCCGACCCTGATTAAGTCATTCGTATAATACGACTGTATTAGTCGAGAAGATGCTGGAACAGCTCTCGCTTCCGGGAGGGGGCGACCCGCCGACTGCGGCAATCCGTCCGCCCGCGGGGACATTTTTCGTGCGGGGGCTATAATGCGCTTTCCGAGGCAGGGCCTGGCGAGAGGCGACGCGTGGGATCGATGGGGCGAGAGGGAGTGCGGGGCGGGGTCTTTCTGAGCCTGGGCTTCCGGCCATTTTTTCTGGCCGCCGCCGTTTATGCGGTGCTCGCGCTTGCCCTGTGGGTCGGCACGCTGAGCGGCGCCGCATTGCTCCCGGGGGCATGGCCGCCGCTCGCCTGGCACCGCCATGAAATGCTGTTCGGGCTGGTCGCCGCGATCGTCGCCGGCTTTCTCCTCACCGCGGTGCCCAACTGGACGGGGCGTCGGCCGCTCTCGGGCGCGCGCCTCGCGGCGCTCGTGGCGCTCTGGCTCGCGGCGCGGATGGCGAGCCTTCTCGTCGGACATGTACCGCTGCTGCTCGCCGTCCTTCTCGACGGCGGCTTCCTTCTTGTCCTCGCGCTCTGGACGGGGCGGGAGATCCTGGCGAGCGGCAACCGCAATCTTCCGGTCGCGTTTCTGATCGCCTTTCTCGGCCTTGCCGACATCGGCGACTATGCGGGATTCGCCGGCGGGACCGCAGTCGCCGATGTCGCCTATCGTTTCGGGCTCGCCGTTGTTCTCCTTCTCATCTGTCTCATCGGCGGCCGCATCGTCCCCGCCTTTACTCGCAACTGGCTGCAGCAGCAGGAAAGAGCGGGCGCGCTGCCGGCGATGTTCGGGCATCTCGACCGGATGGCGCTGCTCGCCACCGGGCTCGCGCTCCTTGCTTGGACGATGGCGCCCGACGCGCCCGCAAGCGGGGCGCTGCTCCTTCTTGCCGGCGTGTTCAATGGGGCTCGTCTTCTGCGCTGGGTCGGCTGGCGGACTGCTGCCGAGCCCCTGCTCCTGGCGCTGCACCTCGCTTATCTGTGGCTGCCGACGGGGTTTCTTCTGCTCGGTTTCGCCGCTTTCCTTCCGTCATTGTCGGCCTCGGGCGCGCTGCATGCGCTTACCGCCGGGGCCATCGGCGCGATGACGCTCGCGGTCATGACGCGGGCGAGCCTCGGCCATTCCGGCCGTCCGCTCCATGCCGGACCGGGGACGGTGACGATCCTTGCGCTGGTGCATGCAGGGGCGCTGGCGCGCGTGCTCTCGCCGTTCTGGCCGGAGGCGTACATGCGCCTGCTTGCGATCTCCGGAACCCTCTGGGGCGGGGCCTATCTTCTGTTCGCGCTCATTTACGGTCCGCTGCTGCTGCGGCATCCCCGCCGCTCCTCCTGAGCCGCTGCGCGAGCCAGGTCTCGATCCGTTCCGCGCTCCCGGCGGGGAGGTGG
>Ga0256841_1003363_pt1 | contig 12007 bp, 10 predicted proteins | sample 356308metaG_FD_185971 | JGI IMG/M metagenome (GOLD analysis project Ga0256841, IMG submission 185971) | Hydrothermal vent microbial communities from Mid Atlantic Ridge, Atlantic Ocean - 356-308 | ecosystem: Environmental > Aquatic > Marine > Hydrothermal vents | place: Atlantic Ocean: Mid...
TGTCGTTCTTATGGAAAAGGGCGTGATGATGTTCTTGTTCTTAAAGTAAATACTCATGGAAAGCTACTTTGGAAAAAAACATTTGGGAAAAAACGAAAAGATATTGCATATGCTGTTGTACAAACGACAGATGGAAATTTTGTTGCCGTAGGAGAAACTAGATCTTTTAGCGAAACAGGAGATCCAGATGTTTATGTGATTAAATTTGATACCAATGGAAAGCTCATATGGGAAAAAAATTTTGGTGGAAAGATGAAAGATTTTGCCAAAGATGTTGTAGCTACGAGTGATGGCGGTGTGCTTATCGCAGGAGCAAGTGAATCTTTTGGAGATACCTATCTTGATTCTTATATACTTAAAGTAAATAAAAATGGTAAAGAAGAGTGGGCAAAAGTTTTAGGTGGTGAACGTGATGATATAGCTAATTCTTTGGCTTTGACAAGCGATGGTGGTTTTGTGATTGCAGGTGTTAGTGAAAGTTATCAAAATGGTAGTAAAGATTTCTATATAGTTCGTTTTGATAGTCATGCTAAACAAAAATGGACTAAAGTTTATGGTGAAGATAATGAAGATATCGCATATGGTGTAGTGGCAAGTGAAAATGGTTCATGTGTTGTTGCTGGTAAAACAAAATCATTTGGTTCAAAACGAAGTGATATCATGGTGTTAAAAATTGCAACAAATGGAAAATTGATATGGCAAAGACTTTTTGGTTATAAAGATAAAGAGTGGGCAAATGCAATTACAAAAACAGACAATGGTTTTATGCTTGCTGGTACAACTAACTCTTTTGGACATGGTAAATTTGATTTTTATGTAATGCAGTTAGATAAAGAGGGACATAGTTTATGGGGACCAGTTTATGGTGGAGAAGATGTTGATAAAGCATACGGATTGACACGTACTAGTGCAGGAAATTATGTAGTAGTTGGAGAGACGAAAAGTTATGGTAAAGGAAATTTTGATTATTTTATGTTGCAGCTTAGAAAAAAGAAGTAAGTAACCCATATCGTGATATAATCATTTCATGATAGAGCAAGAATCGATAGAAAACCTTAAAAATCGTTTAGATGTTGTTGATGTAATAGGAAGTTATATCGAGCTTAAAAAGAGTGGGGCAAATTTTAAGGCAAATTGCCCTTTTCATGGTGAAAATACACCCTCTTTTGTTGTCAGTCCTGCAAAACAGATATATAAATGTTTTGGTTGTGGTGTAGGTGGTGATAGTATTAAGTTTGTCATGGAGTATGAAAAACTTTCTTATCCAGAAGCTATAGAAAAACTTGCATCACAATATAATGTCCATCTAAAATATACCCAAAGTAAAGAGAACCATTCAAAAGAACAAAAAATCATTGAAGATCTTAATTTTTACTTTCGTAATAATCTTGATAAAAACATTGTTGCAAAAAATTATCTAAAAGATAGAGGTATCTTTGAATCTTCTATAGAAAAATTTGAAATTGGGTTTGCTCCTGAATCTTTTAAGACATTAGAATTTATGAGGGCAAAAAGAGTCTCTTTTAGTGATGCTAAAGAGTATGGATTAGTTGCAGTTGGAGAGAGTGGGAAACCATACGCAAGGTTTTCACAGCGTATTACTTTTCCTATCTTTACACCTACAGGAAAGATTGTAGGTTTTGGCGGTCGTACTATTTCTAATCATCCTGCAAAATATATCAATTCTCCGCAAAGTAAAATTTTTGATAAATCTCATTTATTATATGGCTACCATAAAGCAAAAAATTCTATTATGCAAAAGGGTGAAGTGATTGTAACTGAAGGTTATTTGGATGTGATCATGCTACACCAGGCAGGATTTACAAATACCGTGGCAACTTTAGGTACTGCTTTGACTGCTTATCATGTTCCTATATTATCAAGAGGTGATCCTAAAATTATCCTGGCTTATGATGGTGATAAGGCAGGTAAAGCTGCTGCTTTTAAAGCTGCATCACTTTTAAGTTCTAAAGGGATTGGTGGAGGAGTAGTTATATTTGGTGAAGGCATGGATCCAGCGGATATGGTTAAAGCACAAAAGATACAAGAACTTAATGAACTTTTTTTATCTCCTAAGCCTTTGATAGAGTTTTGCCTTGAAGAGATTCGTTTACAATATAATATCAATGATCCATTACAAAAAGAGCAGGCATTAAAAGCAGCCACGCAATATTTGCAAACTTTATCACCTGTACTGCAAGATGAGTATAAGGGATATGTTGGAGCTTTATTGGGTGTCAATGAGAGATTAGTTGGCATAAAAAGAGAAAATAATTTTCAACAAGATGATAGAAATTTTAACAGACAAAGACGTGAAGATATATCAGAATTAACAATGATTAAGACAATAATGGCAGATCCTAGGATTATTGATACAATTTTTGATATCGTTGGATCAGAAATTTTTAGAGTACACTCTCATGAGTTTGCACTTGTTTTATCCCAGCAGTATGAACATCCTGATTTGCTGGGGATATCAATTCGTGATGATATCAAGGTGCTTGATGAAGAATCAGTTAAAAAGCAGTTAAGACAATTTTTGATAAAACATTATAAAGAGGGGCTTTTTAAAGTAAAACAAAATAGAAATATCACTTTTGAGAAAAAGAGTTTTTTACTCAGACACATAAAAGAAAATTTACAAAAATTACAACGGGGGGAATTGGTAGCGTATGAGAGCTTTAGCACTATTTAGCGGAGGGCTTGATAGTATGATTTCTGTAAAATTGATTACCCAGCAGGGAATTGATGTTACAGCAATACATATAGACATGGGATTTGGCAGTAGCAAGGATAAATCAGAACTATTAAAAACCAGAGCCAAAATGGTTGGAGCTGATTTTGAGATAGTTAATATTCGTGAACAGTTTGTAAAAGAAATTTTATTTGATCCAAAGTATGGCTATGGTAAAAATTTTAATCCTTGTATTGATTGTCATGGAAATATGTTTCGTGTAGCAAAAGGGTTGTTATCAAAATTTGATGCATCTTTTATCATTACAGGTGAAGTTTTGGGACAAAGACCCATGAGTCAAAGATCAGAAGCAATAAAAAATGTTACACGTTTAGCAGGTGATGAAGAGGGTGGCATAATACTTCGTCCTATGAGTGCTAAACTGATGACACCAACAATCCCAGAAAAAGAGGGATGGGTAGATCGTGAAAAACTTCTTGGGGTTGAAGGAAGAAGCAGGGAAGTACAGTTAAGACTAGCAAAAGAGTATGGATTTGAAGAGTTTGAGAGTCCTGGCGGTGGCTGCTTATTGACAGAGGGAGCATTTGAGCAAAAAATACGAGATTTATTAGCTTATGAAAAATTCACAACACAAGATATTGATCTGTTAAAAGTTGGAAGGCATTTAAGATTGCCTGATGGTGCGAAGTTGGTTATCGGTAGAAACCAAGAGGAAAATGAACAAATAGCAAAAATTAAAAATGATAAATATCTTTTTGCAAAAGCAAATGATATAGCTGGACCATTGAATCTTATCTCAAAAAATGCTACCATAGAAGATAAAAATCTAGCCTCAAGGCTAATTTTAACCTATACTAAAATACCAAAAGAAGAAGAGGGTAGTGTAGAAATAGGTGAAGAAATTATAAAAGCAAAAAGTTTACAGAGTAAACAAGAAGCACAAAAATATTTTGTAGTCAAATAGGAGAATAAAAATGAGCACAACAGCAGTAGTTGTAATATCAGGTACATTAATGGCGTTAATACTAATTGGTGCGGTATATGTAGGATTGCATTTTAGTAAAAAATCAGTACAAAAAAGACGTGAAATTGAAGCAAAACGCCAAGAGCTTCAAGAAAAAGAAGCACAAAATCGGAGAAAATTTTGAAAAGAACGTTCCTGGATTTATATGGAGCGTGGATACTATTTTTTCACTACCTTAAATGGCCGATTCTTATCGGTCTACCTGTTTTGTATCTGGAGATGGGATATAAGCGAAATCTAGTGATGGATATTTTATGGGTATATTGTTTATATCTTGTGTTGGAAAGTTTATATCGTCGATATATACTCAAACAGCGTTGCACATCAAAAGGGTGTGATGTTGAGTAATTAAAGATAATTTGATATAATTATTTTCCTTCAGTTTGTGGGGCATTAGCTCAGCTGGGAGAGCGCTTCGCTGGCAGCGAAGAGGTCAGCGGTTCGATCCCGCTATGCTCCACCAAAAATCAATCAACTTATAATCTCGAAATAGGTAAAATTTCTTATACGCTTTTAGTATGAAGGAAATACTATGCAAGAGATCGAACGAAAATATCTGCTCAATGATTCTATTTTACCTTTTTTAAAAAACTTGCACCCTATTTGTAAAAACTATACACAGTTTTATACAAAAATAACCCCTGATGAAAGTTTACGTTATCGTAAAGAGGGAAAACACTACTATCAAACATATAAACAAGGAAAAGGAGCGATAAGAAAAGAGATTGAAAAAGAGATTGATGGTAAATATTATCATAAAAAGTTAGATAAATGTGTTGGGAATCTTATTAAAAAAGAGCGTTGCCTGATAAAAATAGAAAATAAAGAATACAGTATAGACAACTATAAAGAACAACTAAAATCTCTTATTGTCATGGAAATAGAATTTCCAAATATTCAAGATTATAAAAAGTATAAACTTCCATCTATTTTACAAAAGTTCATCAAAAAAGAAGTTACAATGGATGAGTGTTATAAAAATAAAAATTTAGCACTTTTTGGATTGCCATTAGATGATAAAGATCATAAACGCATTGATCATGTATTGGCAAAACTTTTACAAAAACAGTATGAAGCCATTAAAACATATAGACAAAAAGTATGTAAAGGTGATGATGAAGAAGATTTACATCAATTACGTATAGCACTTCGCAAAAGTATAACATTGATAGGTGCAAGTAAGTTTATGTTTGAAGATAACTCCTGGCGTGAACATAAAATATTTCTCAAACAAGTCATCTCTTTAACAAATGAAAAACGAGATTTGGATGTATTTAAGCAGACACTAAAACAACAGCAAATACAATATAAAACGCCTTTGTTTGTAAATGCGGTATATTCTATAAATCAGAAGATAGAGGATAAACTTCAGGATGAAAATAAAAAGATTATATCCTCTTTACAAAGTCCATATTTTGATAAAGGTTTTATCAATTATCAAGCTTTTATTATGGATATGTTTAAAAAAAATGAGTCTGTTTATGGGGCTTATCATAGCCAAAAAATTGCTAAATATATGCTATATAAATATAACAAAAAGATGAAAATTTTAATGTATCAATATAAATCTAATCACAATGAAGAACTATTACATACTATTCGTATCATTTTTAAAAAGCTTAGATATATTTTAGAAAGTTTTAGAGATTTTTTTCATAAAAAAGAGATTTTATTGACAATTAAAAATATTAAACAAATACAAACATCTTTAGGTATTTTTCATGATATTTGTGAACAAAAACGTATTTTATTAGACTTTTTAGGTGAATGTAAAGATGAAAATATAGTATTTGTTATAGAAAATGGCTTATTACCTGGGTTAAAGAATTTTCGGAAAAAAGAGTTGAAGGAAATTGAAAGAGCTATAGATGACTTTATTGAAAAACATCAAAATTATTGTAGCTGTTTTACTTATATTGTAAAATGAACAAGAACTATACAACACATAGTGGAATGTCTTTTGCATGATATAATAAAGAAGTACGTAAATCATAGATTCTTCTTTATAGGATAAAAATGCGAAAAAATAAAATCGGCTTTTTAGAAGCTTTTAGTATTGGTGTTGGTGGTATGGTTGGTGGTGGGATTTTTGCAGTACTTGGTTTAACTATTACATTAGCCAGAGGTGCTGCACCTATTGCGTTTGCTATCGCTGGGTTTATCGCATTGATCACAGCGTATTCTTATGTCAAACTATCTTTGCGATATCCTAGTGCAGGTGGCACTATAGAGTTTATCGTTCGGGCATATGGTAATGGTCTTTTTTCTTCTTTTGTTAATCTTTTGATGCTTGTAAGTTATATCATCATGTTATCTCTATATGCATATGCTTTTGGAAGTTATGGGTCAGCACTGTTGATGGGAAAAGATGTTGTTTGGGTTCATGATATTTTATCGATAGGTGTAATAGCATTTTTTACATTGATCAATCTTTTTGGTGCGTTTCTAACAGGAAAAGTAGAAGATTTGATGGTTCTTTTGAAAATTTTTATTTTACTTATATTTGCTGGTGTTGGGTTGACAAGTATTCATACTGCACATCTGGCTACTTCTGAATGGATGCCTTTTCCTTCTGTGGTGAGTGGTGGACTTATTATCTTTTTAGCTTATGAGGGGTTTGAATTGATCGCTAATACAGCAAGAGATATAAAAAATCCTAAAAAAAATCTACCCAGAGCATACTATAGTAGTGTTATATTTGTAATTGCTTTGTATGTATTGATTGCTGTTGTAACAGTTGGAAATGTAACTTTCCAAGAGGCAAAAAATGCACAAGATTATGTATTGGCAAAAGCGGCAGAACCATTTTTTGGACAAATAGGCTTTGTCTTGATTGGTATTGCTGCTTTATTATCAACTGCATCAGCTATCAATGCCACGATATATGGTGGTGGTCGTACGAGTTATTTGATCGCTAAACTTGGAGAACTTCCTGAAAATTTTGAAGAAAAAATAAAAAACGGTTACAAGGGGATGTTGATTATTGCTTTTTTTAGTATGCTATTTGCCACATTGTTTAATCTTGATAACATTTCAGTAGCAGGAAGTATTGGCTTTTTGATTGTCTTTTCTCTGGTAAATCTTGCAAATTTCCTGCTTTATAAAGAAACAGGTGCAAATCGTCTGATTGCTGGGTTTGCTACAATTTTGTGTATAGCTGCTACATTCATGCTTGTTGCCTACAACGCTGTTCATTCTCCAGGTTCATTGCTTACTAGTGGTATCGCTGTAGGTATGGTTTTTGTTTTTACGATTTTTTATGCTCATTTTAAAAAGCGTAAAGATATACTCTCCCTCTTTGTTGATAAACGCTTACATAAAGATGAAATAGAAAAAGATAAAGAACTTTATAAAATTTAAATTTATATGCTACTTACTACTTAAGTCATAGCTTTCTACACAAATATTTCCCAAACTTCTGGTGCCCAAGCTGAAGCTTGGGCACCAGAAAGGATTAAATTTATATGCTACTTTAGTTGCATTTCTTTTGTCAATCCTTTGGTATAATTACACTAAGTTTAGTCACTTGGACTAAATAAAATTAACAACAAAGGAGATAACATGAGAGTAACAAGATATAATCCATTTAATGATTTCCAAGATGTAAGGCGTAGTTTTGATTTGCTAAACAATATCTTAAATAGTGTAGAGCAAAAAAGTGATGAAGGTGCATTAGCTGCATTTATACCTGCTGTAAATACACGAGAAGGTGAGTATGCCTATCATGTAGAGGTAGATTTACCAGGTATTAAAAAAGAAGATATTGATATCAATGTTGAGGGAAATGTATTGACTATTTCTGGAGAGAGAAAAGTCAAAGATGAAATCAAAGAAGATGATTACTATAAAATAGAAAGTAAATATGGTAAATTCTCAAGAAGTTTTACTTTACCAGAAAAGGTGGATGTTGAAGATATTCATGCCGAATCTGGTGATGGTGTGTTGGAGATTATTATCCCAAAACTAAAAGAAGTTGAGAAAAAACCTAAAAAAATTAAAATCAAATAACAGGAGGAGATGATGGACATCGTTAAAACAGCTAAAGAAGTTGGCACACAAGTCGAAGAGAAGTTAGAACATGGGCTTGAAGTTACCAAAGAAGCGTTAAGTAATGTAGCAAGTCATCTTCCTTTTGCGAATCTTGCAAAAAAAGGAAATGATGTATTTGCCGTTGAGATAGATTTACCAGGTGTAAAAAAAGAGGATATTGATTTAAAGATAGAAGACAATAGACTCATAGTCAATGCCAAGCGTGAAATGAAAAAAGAGGTCAAGAGAAAAGATTATTATCTATGTGAAAGTAATTTTGGACATATCTCACGTGTTTTTGTTTTGCCAGAGGGTATAGACAAAGATAAAATCGATGCAAAATTAGAAGATGGAAGGCTCTATATTCGTCTTGAAAAAGAGGAGTCCAAAAAAGCAAAAAGTATTGCTGTAAAATAAGAGCCTAGCAATGCCATTAAGCTAAGGATTTTACGTATATTGGAAGCGGAGACTTTAGTCCTCAAATGCGGAGGCAAAGCCTTCCGATTCCAAGTAAGTATTATGTATTAAGTTTTAAAATTATCGAGTGTAGTTATAAGCTCTTTTGATGAGCTTTTTATAGCTTGAGTAGTTTCTCCCACAACTTCAACTTTTGTATTGTTTGTTGTGCTTAGTTGAATAATTTCTTTCATATGTTTTTCAAAAAGTTGCATACTTTTTGCTGATTGTGAAACTGTTTTGTCTGTATTTTCTATGTTTGTGTAAATGCCATCCATATTATGGCTTATTTGATCCATGTCTTCTTGAATACGATCTGTATTTGAAATCAGTGAATCAATATTACTTATGTTTGAGTTCATGTCTTGACTCGCATCTAAAATTGATTGTACGATGACACTTATTGTAGCATTAATTTCTACAAGAGATTTTTGTGTTTTTTCTGCAAGTTGTCTTACCTCATCAGCAACAACAGCAAATCCTCGACCATGTTCTCCTGCTCTGGCTGCCTCGATAGCAGCATTGAGTGCTAAAAGATTAGTTTGATCTGCTATATCTCCGATAATTGAGAGTACGCCTTTGACTTGCTCAGCATCAGTAGATAAGTTGTTTAATTTATCTGCTAGGTCTTGTTCTACATGGGCATTTGCCTGTATTTGTGAAATAGTATTTGATATAACTTTTTTAGCTTCTTCTACTTTTTGTTTTGCATGTTGTGTTTGTATCTTGGTGTCAGTGGCTTCTTCTTGCGTTTGTAAAAGTTTTTGTTCTAATTCTTTACTACTTTTACTGATAGAGTCTACAACATTTGTTTCATTTTGAATATTTTCAGATATACTTTCAAATGTTTTTACAAGATTATTTGATATTTTCTCATTTTCATGTGCACTGTTTTTAGCTTGAGATAGTGCTTCTTTTATAGAAGTAACAAGATTTCCTAAAGATTTTTGTATTTGGCTAAATTCATCTGTTGAAGTTACTTTCACTTCTTTTGAAAAATCTTTTTGATTTGCAATCGTGTCTATAGTTGTTCTGAGATTTTTGATACGTTGATCTATATCTCTTCTAATTATAAATGTTAATACAGAAGCGAATAATATAATAATCATGCCCCCAAATGCTGCACTCATAGAGGAGGAAGAGAGTGTTGAAATTTTATTTGTAATCTCTTTTGCAATTTTATCATCGACTTGTTTTAAAAGGTTTATTTTTTGTGTAATAGTTTTAAACCAATGAACAGAATCTACACCAAAATTACCAATATTTGCATTTTTATTTGCGATTGCCCGTAGTCTGTTAACTTCTTGCACTGAAGGATCTTGCATTTTTTTATTGTAAAAAGAGACAATATCTTTACTCGATATACTTTTAAATGTATCTATGTAAGCAGATTGTAGTGAAACTAGTTTGACAAATTTTTGATAAAAACCTTTTGGAAAACTGTTTTTTGCAAATACTCCAGATAGTACAGCTCTCTCAATACCTGCACGTTCTTTTGCTTTTAAAAAACTTGTGTAACCCACTAACATTTTTGTGATTTCATTTGAGGGTGATTGTTTGGCTACTTCTCCAACTGCATTTAACATAGCTTTGTTCATGTTTGAATAGTATGTTACTGTATCTTTTAATTGGATAGATTGTGTTGTGATAAGAGTTCTTTTTGTTTTTAATTGAGATAGAAAGTCATTTATCTTTTGTGTATGTTCTTTTAATTTATCATAATCACTAAAATCAAAATTTTTAATAAATGATTCAAATTCAGCTCTTCTTTTATCTGTTAATTCTCTTTGTTTGGGAAGTAAGTTTTTAAATTTTTGTCCATGACTGCCTACATAACCTGCACTCATTCCTCTCTCTTTTTGTGTTTCATGAATGAGAAGACTTATCTTTTTACTATATGAGACAAGATTTTGTGTTCGTTCTAGTTCATTTTTATAGTTAAGACTATGTATAGTCTGTTCAGTAGTAAAATAAACCAGAGCAAGTAGTGGTACTATTGATAATAGTAACAGTTTAGTTTTTATGGATAAGTTTTTCATGAATATATACTCCTTTTTTCATATATTATGATGTATATCGACTTAGTTATGTTTATATTTAGGAAAAATTATGTTTTTGTTAAAAAGCCTATCCATGGTAGAATAAACTATATATATTAAGGAGTTTTGGTGTTGTTTGGTAAGATTGATTATATAAATTTAGCACCATTTCATGTGTTTTTAAAGCGTTATATTCAAAATTCTCAACTTAAACAATCTATCGAATATAAGAAAAGTTATCCTTCAAAAATCAATTCTTTATTTAAAAAACGTAAAATAGATGCTGCTTTTATCTCTAGTATCGAGAGTAAAAGAGGAAATTTTTCTTGTTTTAATGCAGGGATTATTGCTCATAAAGAGATTAGAAGTGTATTAGTAAAAAAAGGCAAATATTCTAAAGATTCAGAATCTGCTACATCTAATGCCTTGGCAAAAGTATTGGGCATTGATGGTGAGGTGATTATTGGAGATAAAGCACTTCGTGTCTATATTGAAGATAAAGAGTCTTATATAGATTTAGCACAAAAATGGTACTTAAAAAATCATTTACCTTTTGTATTTGCACGTTTTTGTGTTAGTAAAAATAGATGTTATTATCAAAAACTTATAACTGCTTTTTTGCAAAAAGAAGTTAAAATACCATATTATATTGCAAAAAAATATGCTAAAAAAAGAGATATACCACTTTTTGAGATGAAGGCTTATTTGAAATTGGTACATTATGATATGGATTATAAGTCACAAAGAAGTTTGCGTAAGTTTTTAAAACAGGTATGATATGAGGAGTTTTAAATGATACCAGAAGAGATACAACAATTTTCAGAAGTTCGTGCAAAAGCAAGGGCTTATTTTTGTTATCTGTTAAACCGTACAATTCCAAACTATTTACCTAATCCATCTTTGGATGTAATCGTTAGAGGTTTAAAAAATATAGAAAAAGAGTTGCCAAACTTTCAATCTGTTTATGTACTTGATTCAAAAGGTATACAGGTGATTCATAACTTATCTCCAAATCCCGAATATCGTGTAGGAAAAGATATCAACCGTAGTGCGAGGGCATACTATTATCGAGTTGCACGGGAAAAAAAGTGTATTTTAACAAACCCTTATCCTTCCCTTTTAACAAATGACCTTACAGTGACAGCAGCATATCCAGTATATGATGCAAATAAAAAATTGCAGTATATTGTCTGTATAGATATATCTTTACATGATCTTTTAAAAGCTGTTCAATCAACATCTTTAGAATCTGTATTTCATATTGTTAGTAAAGTATCGTATTCTCTATTTTCTGCCGCACTTTTATTTATAGCATTTTTACTATTTTTCCATGGAATGTTGAGTGTATTTACACATGGAATTTCTCTTGATAAACTTGAAATCAAACAAATGTTTGAAGCAACGATTTTGATTACGCTCTCTTTGGCTATTTTTGATTTGGTGAAAACTATTTTTGAAGAGGAAGTTTTAGGACACCATCTTGGTAAGAACAAAGATATTCATAGAACGATGATAAGATTTTTGGGTTCTATAGTTATTGCTTTGTCGATAGAAGCATTGATGCTAGTATTTAAATTTGCAATCATGAGTCCAGATAAAATCAAATATGCAGTTTTGTTGATAGGCGGAGTTGCTGTTCTTTTGTTTGGATTGGCTTTTTATCTAAAATCTACAGAGTCAAGAGATCGTAAAGGTGATTGAGCATTTTTTTATATGTCCTTATTGCTGGGAGAGAATTTCTATGCTTTTAGATCCTGACATGAG
>Ga0256841_1003364_pt1 | contig 12006 bp, 8 predicted proteins | sample 356308metaG_FD_185971 | JGI IMG/M metagenome (GOLD analysis project Ga0256841, IMG submission 185971) | Hydrothermal vent microbial communities from Mid Atlantic Ridge, Atlantic Ocean - 356-308 | ecosystem: Environmental > Aquatic > Marine > Hydrothermal vents | place: Atlantic Ocean: Mid...
GTTGGGCCGGGGGCGTCCTCCGGCAGTTCAGCTAGCGGATCAGATGACGCCCAGGGCCGCGGACAGGATCAAGGCGATGGCCCCCTTGAGGTTGATCTCGTCCCCCCCGGCGGAGAGGACGATGGCCGTCTTTTCCTGGAGCCAGGAGGGGGTCATCTGATCCACCACTTCCTGGACCAGCCCCAGCAGGGGGGGGCTCAGGCGGCGCAGGTTGCCGCCCAGGACGATCCAGTCCGGGTGGATCAGGTTGACGATCTGGGCCACCACCAGGCCCAGGTAGGGGGCGATTCGCTGGGCCAGGGGGGCTCGGATGGCCTCCAGGGACAGCGATGCGGAGAGGGAGACGGTTCCCTGCTCGTTGACGGGCAGCTGGATGCCCTGCTCCCGGGCGATCCGCTGGGCTTGGGCCAGGAGGGCCTGGCTCCCGGCCAGGGTCTCCAGGTTCACGATGCCTGGCCAGCCGCTGGCCGGGCCATTGGATCCCCCCAGCTCCTCGTCGCAGGTGGGCAGCCCCATGAAGCCGATCTCCCCTGCGGCGGCCCCCGCGCCCAGGTAGAGCTCGCCGTTGATCACCAGCCCGGCCCCCACGCCCAGCCCGGCCTGGAGCAGGACCAGGCTGTCCCCGCTGCTGCCCTTGCCGAAACCCAGCTCGCCGATGGCGGCCATGTTGGCGTCGTTGGCCACCCAGGTGCGCACGCCGTAGCGCTCCTGGACCTGGGCGGCCAGGGGGACCTCCCGCCAGTGCAGGTTGGCCGCGTAGTGGACCACACCGGTGTCTGTGTCCACCAGGCCGGGGGTGCTGATGCCGATGCCCAGCAGGGGGCGTTGCCGTCCTTCCAGCAGCCGATCCAGCCCGGTGAAGAGGGAGGCCAGCACCGCGTCTCCATCCCGGCGATCCAGGGGGTGGCTGACCCGGGCCTGGATGCGCCCTCGCAGGTCGGTCAGTGCGCCGTCCAGCCGGTTGCCGGAGAGATCCACCGCGGCGATCTGGCGGGCTTCGTCCAGGAAGGCCACCAGGATGGGCGGTTTGCCGCCGCTGCTGACGCCGACGCCCTGCTCCGCGACCAAGCCCTCGTCCAGGAGATCCCGCATGATGCTGCTCACGGAGGGGCGGGAGAGACGGGTGCGCCGGGCCAGCTCCGCGCGGCTCAAGGGGCCGTTCTGGTAGAGCTCCCGCAGGAGCAGGCGTTGGTTGGCGTTTCGCAGCTGTTGGATTCCGAACTTGGCCATGGGCGTCACAGAGGTGGCCGGGACCCGGAGGCAGGGTCGGGCAGGGGGCCAGGCTATGCGGCCCTCGCGAGGAGGGATCCGCACTGCCGGCCACGGAACGGGTTCAAGGTGGGGGATGGGCTCAGCGGGTCTGGCGGAGTAAGTTAGACGTGTTAACAAAGCTTGTTCGTAGTATATGTCACGGGGAAGCCGGTGTCAAGGGAGGCAAGGAGATTGGGGGAAGATTCCAGGGAGATTTCACGGAAGATTTTTTCCTTGACAGCATCGTTCTTCTGGCGTATACTTGAGAGGGCGAACGTTCGCCCGAACGTTCGCCTCCTCCGAGAAAGATCGCTGTTCTGCCAATCCTGCATCCCCCGCAACAACTTTCATACGTAGCGCGTCGATCTATCGAGAAGGCGGCATCGGGAGAAGCCGCCATGAGAAATGTGGTCCTTCCCGAGAGGGGCTCCCCGGGAGGGCTCCAACCGTAGAACGCTGGGTTTGACCCGCCGATCTCAGGTGAAGGAAGGTTTATGGGCAATCGCGTGACCTTGAAGGACGTGGCCGCTCGGGCTAAGGTGAGCTACCAGACTGTCTCTAAGGTGTTGAATGGCAAGGCCAGCGTAGCACCAGCCACCGAGGCCCGCATCTGGCAGGCCATTGAAGAGCTGGGGTATCAACCTAACGTGCTGGCCCGCAGCTTGCGCAAACAGTCCAGCCATCTCATCGGCTACTCCTGGCATCCCATGCCACCGGATCAAGCCAATCCCATCCTGGACAAGTTCCTCTCCAGTGCGGTGAAGGCGGCGGAGGTAGCTGGCTATCATCTGCTCCTTTTCCCCACCTTGCCGAACCAGGATCCCACTCACGCCTACCAGCAGCTCATCTCCACCAACCGAGTGGATGGCTTCATCCTGAGTTCTACGAACTACGACGACCCCCGGATCCGGTTGTTGCTGGGCCTGGATTTCCCCTTTGTGGCCTTCGGCCGCTCAGATCCCACCCTCTCCTTCCCCTACGTGGACGTGGACGGTCGAGCCGGCACACGCCAGGCCACAGAGCATCTTGTTCGTCAGGGGCATAGCCGCATCGCTCTGCTGGCCTGGCCCAGGACCTCCCGCTCTGGGACTGCCCGGCGTAACGGTTACCTGGAGGCTATGGAGGCCGCAGGGCTCTCCGTCGATCCGGCCTGGATCCGGGAAGGCGAAGGGACATTTCAGGTCGGATATCGACTGACCCAGGAACTCCTCCAACTGCCCGAACCCCAGCGCCCCACAGCGGTGGTGGCTGTGACGGATCCCCTGGCCATTGGCGCCATGCGCGCAGCCCAGGACGCTGGGCTGGCCGTGGGGCCCGAATTCGGCGTCACCGGCTTCGATGACACGCCCGGCATCCAGCATTTGACGCCCCCTCTGACCTCTGTACGCCAGCCCATCTGGGAGGTGGGGCAGCGCATTGTGGAGATGTTGACCCAACTCTTGTCGGGGCGCCAACCCTCGGAAACCCAGGTTCTCTTGCCGCCTTCCCTCATCGTGCGTCGATCCAGCCTCCGGGATGGATCGACAGCCGTGTAGCTTGTTCGCCCATCCTTTGACCAGCTACTCTACACTGGCGATTTTTCTGCAACAGCCTTCCGAACGATGGGTACCGCAAAACCGACCATCAATCCGCCTATCCGAGCGCTGCTTTTCGACCTGGATGGCGTGCTCACCGATACGGCCGAGTGCCACTTCCTGGCTTGGAAGCGTCTGGCCGACGAAGAGGGAATACCTTTCACGCGGCAAGAGAACGAAGCCCTGCGAGGCGTTTCCCGGGAGGAGTCCCTGCGCCGATTGCTCAAAGGGCGCTACCTGGATCCGGAGACAGCCCAGGCCTGGATGGAGCGCAAGAACCGCTACTATCAGGAGTTTCTCCAGGAGCTGGGACCTCAGGATCTCCTGCCCGGTGTGGAGCCGCTCCTGGCGGAAGCCGAGGCCGCGGGGATCCGGCTGGCCGTAGTCTCCGCAAGCCGTAACGCCACGGAGGTGCTCCGACGCCTGGGGATCGCCCGCCGTTTCCAGGCCACGGTGACCGGGGCCGACGTTGCCCGCTCCAAACCGGCTCCGGACCTCTTCCTGTTGGCAGCTCGGCGCCTGGGGTGTTCCCCGGTAGAGTGCATCGGCCTGGAGGATGCAGCCGCGGGTGTTGCCGCCATCCATCGAGCGGGCATGGTGGCCGTGGGCATCGGTCCCTCGGAGCGAGTAGGGGAGGCGGAGCTGGTGGTGCCTGGTCTGGAGGGAGTGCGCCTGGAGCGTCTGCTCTGGGCGGCCACCTGGCGGATCCGGGAGAGGGCTTTTCGGCCGGAGGACCAGCACTATCGGGAAACCATTTTCACCTTGGGCAACGGCATGTTGGGCGTCCGGGGCACCCTGGAGGAGCGATGGCCCGGGGATCGGCAGGCCACCCTGGTCCATGGCCTCTGGGATGACGCCCCCATCGTCCACACCGAGCTGGTCAACGCCTTCGATTGGACCGGGTTCGAGATCCGAGTGAACGGTCAACCCTTCGCCATGTCTCAGGGACAAGTCACGAACTACGCCCGCATCTTGGATCTGCGGCGTGGGGAGCTGCACCGCCGCCTGCGCTGGACATCCCCTGACGGTGCAGCGGTGGATCTCACCTTCCTGCGTTTCGCGAATCTGGCCGATCCCCATGCCCTGGCCGCCCAAGTGCTCATTGAGCCGGTGGATGTGGGTGTCCATGTGGAGGTGCGGGCCTGGCTGGACAGCCGCGTGGAGAACCTGGGGCTGCTCCACTGGCAAGAGCCCCGCGGCCAACTCCAGCAGGGTATGGCCTTCCTGGAGGCGACCACTCGGCACACAGGCAAAAAACTGGGAATGGCCATGGCTCTGATCCACCGGGGACCGACGGTAGACATGGCGCCCTTGGACTGTCCGGGAGTTCCCGGGTTCTCGATGACAGCCACCCTGGAGCCTGGGCAGACTTGGTCTGTGGAGAAGCTGGTGGCCGCCTACACAGGACAGGACAGCGCCGATCTAGATACAGCTCTGCCTGCAAAACTGGAGGAGATGAGAAGTCGGGGCTTTCAGGCCCTCCAACAGGAGAACCGGAGGGCTTGGCGAGACTTTTGGGCCGACAGCGATGTGATCATCCAGGGGGATGACGAGGCCCAGGTCGCTGTACGCCATGCCCTCTTCCAGCTGCGCATCGCCGCCCCGAAGAACAACCCTCGGGTTAGCATCGGCGCCCGTTCTCTGAGCGGTTTCGGCTACCGGGGGCACGTCTTCTGGGACACCGAGATCTTCATGCTGCCTTTCTTCATCTACACCCAGCCTCAGTTGGCTCGGAACCTTCTTCTCTATCGCTGGTACACCCTGCCCGGCGCGCGGCGCAAGGCGGCTCGGGGCGGTTATCAGGGGGCGCAGTATGCCTGGGAAAGCGCGGAGGCAGGAGACGAGGTGACACCCCGCTGGGTGGTGGGGCCGGACGGTAAAGAGCTGGTGCGGATTTGGTGTGGGGACATCGAGATCCACGTCACCGCGGACGTGGCCTATGCCATCTGGCAGTACTGGCAGGTGACTGGCGATGATGAGTTCATGGCCCGTTACGGTGCGCCCATCCTCCTGGAGACAGCGTGTTTCTGGGAGAGCCGGGTGGAGCCGGATCGACCGGTGCCGGGCCAGTTCTCCATTTCGGATGTCATCGGCCCGGACGAATACCACGAGCATGTAGACAACAACGCCTACACCAACCGCATGGTCATCTGGCATCTGTCCCATGCCCGTAAGGTCCTGGCCTGGCTCCAAGAGCGCCAGCCTGCGCTGGCCGAGGCCCTTTCTCGCCGCCTGGAGCTCACACCGGAGCGGCTGGCCTACTGGCAGCGCATCGAGTCGGGGTTGGTGGTGCGCCACGATCCAGAGACCGGGCTCATCGAGCAGTTTGACGGCTTCTTCCATCTGCCTGAAGTGGATTGGAACCGGTTCGCTGACCGGGAGCACTCCATGCAGGCGCTTCTCGGCATCGACGGAGCCAACGCTCGTCAGGTGCTGAAACAACCGGACGTCATTCTGCTCCTCTGCCTGTTGCGAGATGAGTACAGCGCCAAGGAGTGTCGAGCCAATTGGGGGTACTATGCACCGCGTACCGATCACACCTATGGTTCGTCCTTAGGACCAGCCATCCATGCCTGGGCCGCCTGTGAGCTGGGCGATCCTGAGACGGCCTACGAACACTTCATGCGTGCGGCCCGCGCAGATCTGCAGGACGTGCGGGGCAATGCCGGTGATGGCATCCACGCTGCCTCCGCTGGGGCTGTGTGGCAGGCACTCGCCTTTGGTTTTGCCGGGTTGCGGTTGGGAGAAAACGGGCCCGAATTGCGGCCTCGCTTGCCCAGCCGGTGGCAGCGCCTGTCCTTCGCGTTCTACTGGCAGGGGCGACGCTTTCGGGTGGAGCTGGGTGTTGGGCAAGGTGGAACCCTGGTGGAAGGAGGGATTTCGGCCTGAGGGATTCGATGTCTGTGTGGCATCTTCGTGTCATTTGCCGGTCGATCCGGCCTTGAGAAAGGAGGTCTGTTTCCTGCGTTTCCCCCGGTTTCCCAGGCGGCGTTCTGATGGGTGCTGCCACTCGTGTGCTTCAAGCCATGCTCTATTCCTCTACGAGCAGATCTGGCCTGTTGGGTGAAGAAGAACGAGCCATATTGAGCCAACCAAAAACCGAGGAGGAACAAACATGAAACGCTACCCCATCCTAGCCTTGATCGCCTCGCTACTGATCCTGACGCTGCTCTTCACCGCGTGCGCACCCCCGGCGCCTGCCGAAGCCCCCGCCGCCCCCGCTGGAGAAAAAGCCGCTTCCCAGGAGGAGATGCCAGCCCAAGAAGAGGCCGCTCCGGGCGTTGTTGAACTCCAGCTCATGGGCTGGGCCAGCTCCGAAGCGGAGAACACCCGCCTCCAGGCGGTGGTGGACACCTTCAACGCGGCCAACCCGGACATCAACGTGACCCTGAACCTGGTGCCTAGCTACAATGAGAAGCTCCAGGCCAGCCTGGCCGGGGGAAGTCCGCCGGATGTCTTCTACATGGACAGCTTCAAGTTTCCAGACTTCGTCACCGCAGGGGCACTGGAGCCTCTGGGCGACCGGATCCTGGAGCCGGATGATTTCTACGAGAGTCTGCGCACGGCCTTCACCTGGGAAGGCACTTTCTACTGTCCGCCCAAGGATTTCAGCACCCTGGCCCTGGAGTACAACAAGGCCATGTTCGATGCGGCTGGATTGGACTATCCCACCCCCGATTGGACCTGGGACGATCTGCGGGCCGCGGCCGAAGCCTTGACCGATGCGGACAACGGGGTCTACGGCATGGTCCTCAGCGCCGACTTTGCTCGTTGGATTGCCTTCCTCTACCAGGCGGGCGGCTCGGTGACGGATCCTGATTTCACCGAGATGACCATCAACAGCCCAGAGGCTCTGGAGGCCCTCAATTTCTATGTGAACCTGGTGTTGGACGGATACGCAGCCCAGCCTTCGGACTTGGACAGTGGCTGGAACGGCGAAGCCTTCGGCAAGGAGCTGGCAGCCATGACTGTGGAGGGCAACTGGATCGTGCCCTATCTGCGGGATCAGTTCCCCGATGTGGAGTGGGGGGTGACCGAGCTGCCCGCTGGGCCCAAGGGCAAGGCGACCATGGCCTTCACTGTCTGTTACGCGGTGCCGGCCGATGGTCCGAACACCGAGGCCGCTGTCAAGCTGGTCAACTTCCTCACCGGGCCAGACGGCATGAAGGAGTGGACCGATCTGGGGCTGGCCATGCCCACCCGCCGCAGCCTTCGCGAGCATTGGCTGGAGCAGTTCCCCGAGTTAGAGCCCTTCCTGAACGGCGCCGAATACGCCCATCCCTGGCAGTTCCGTCCCGGCTTCCAGGACGTGCTGGACACCATCAACGACGGGATCCAGCAGGCCATGGCCGGCACCATGCTCCCCGAGGACGTGCTGCTTCAGGCCGAGGAAGTGGGCAACGAGGTCCTCAGCCGCTGACCAGCTCCTGGCATCCTGGATTGGGCTTGGTAGCTGTGATTTCGCTGGCTGGGTAGACGAGCCATCTTGCCTCGCGGGGGCGAAGGGTGCCCTTCGCCCCCGCGAGGCCCGGGAGGGAAAACCATGGCAACAGGAATCAAGCAGTTGGATCGGGAGGAGGCCATCGCTGGTTGGATCTTCGTCACCCCGGCTCTGATCGTCTTTGGCGTCTTTCTGGTTGTCCCCATCCTCTTCGCTTTCTGGTACAGCCTGACCGACTGGAACGGCATCAGTCCACCCAGTCAGGCCCAGTTTGTGGGGCTGGAGAACTATCGTAGCCTCCTGGTTGAGAAGGGGATACGCCAGGCGGATTTCTTTAAGGCCCTGAAGAACACCACCTACTTTGCTCTGGGCGTAGTGCCTTTGCAGACGGCCATTGCTTTGGTTTTGGCCACGGTGGTGAACCAACGTTATCTTTGCTTCAAGGGATTTTTCCGGACCGCTTATTACTTTCCATCCATCACCTCCTCTATCGCCATCAGCCTGATCTTTCTCTTCCTCTATCAGAAGAGCGGGCTGATTAACCGGACGTTGGAATGGATCACTTTCGGCCGCTGGGAGCCCGTCACCTGGATGAACGACGCCAGGGGATTAATTCATATCCTGCTGGAACAGTTCGGTGTCACCTTGCGGGGTGGGCCAGCTTTCCTGCATCAGAACGTCCTGGGATTGAGGGTCTGGGATTGGATCAGCGGGCCCAGCGTTACCCTGACGGCCATCATGCTCATGAACACCTGGACTACCATCGGCACCATGATGGTCATCTTCCTGGCCGCCCTCCAGGATATTCCCTCCTTCGTCTACGAGGCGGCCCAGATCGACGGGGCCAACGGTTGGCAGACTTTCACCAAGATCACGTTGCCCCTGCTGCGTCCCACGCTTTTCTTCGTAGTCACCCTGGGCCTCATCGGCACTTACCAGGTCTTCGACCAGATCTACGTCATGACCGCAGGAGGACCCGCCAAGACCACCCTGACCATGGCCTATATCGTCTACCGAAACGGCTTTCGCAACAGTGAGATGGGGTTGGGCTTAGCCACGGCCATCCTGCTTTTCGTGATCATTTTTGTGCTCACCCTGCTCCAACGCCGTCTCACCGAGGTCCAGGACTGAGGAGGACATCCCATGACTGCATCCACCTCTCTCGAACAGTCTTCCAGCGTCAATCCGTGGCCAGCGAGCCGGCTCTGGATCCAGATCCGGCTTTGGATCTCCTACGCCTTGCTCTTCGGACTGGCCTTCGCTTTCTTCTACCCCTTTCTCCTGGCGGTGACCACGAGCTTCAAGCCCTTGCCCGAGATCGCGTCCGATCCTGTCTCCCTCCTCCCCAAGACCTGGACCTTGGAGGGGTATGAGCTCATGCGGGGGATGAACGTGGGGCGTTGGGTTTTCAACAGCGCCTTCGTGGCTGTTCTGGTCACAGTGGGGAACCTGCTCTTCGCCAGTATGGCCGGTTATGCCCTCTCGCGCATCGATTTCCCCGGCCGGGAAGCGCTCTTCTTGGGCATCCTGGGCACCATGATGATTCCAGGTATTGTCCTCCTCATTCCCCGTTTCATTGTGCTGAAACAGCTTTCCCTCATCGACACTTATGGCGGGCTGATTTTGCCTGGCCTGGTCACGGCTTTCGGGGTTTTTCTTACCAAACAGTTCTTCCAATCCATTCCTGTGGAGCTGGAGGAGGCTGCCCGCATTGACGGGGCCAACCGCTTCCAGATGTTTTTCCTGGTCAGTTTGCCTGTGGCTCGCTCGGTCCTTATTGCCCTGACTATCTTCAGTTTCCAGGGCAGTTGGAACGAGTTCATGACGCCCCTCATCGTGATCAGCACCAACAAGGACCTCTACACCCTGCCCCTGGGGTTGGCGTTCCTGCGCGGCGGCATTGGCATGAATCTGCAATGGAACGCCATTCTAGCCGGCTCCATCGTCACCACACTGCCCATGGCCCTGATCTATATCTTTTTCCAGCGCTATTTCGTAGAAGGGATCAGCTACGCGGGGTTGAAGGGCTAGGGGCTCACTCCGCGACCCAGAGCATCTCCATGTCCAGCTGGTGGAAGAACTGCTCCATGAAGTCGTGGCGCTCCCGACCGATGGCCCGAGCCGTCTCGGTGTGGAGGGTCTCCGCCAACCGGGCCAGCTTGTAGACGAATTCGTGGACCGGGGTGTACTCCGCACCGTCTGGCTGCTCGGCGTCGTCCGGCACCTTGTGGACGGGCTGGGTCCAGAGCCGGTGGCCCCGCGCGCCAGCGTAGGCGAAGGCCCGGCCAATGCCCATGGCGCCCATGGCGTCCAGTTTGTCCGCGTCGTAGAGGCATTTCGCCTCCAGAGAGCTGGGCTGGATGGAGGGATCCCGGTAGCGGTGGGCCTGGATGCAGTGGACCACGTTCGCCACCTGTTTCTCGGGCATGCCCCGGGCCGTCAGGAAGGCCTGGGCGAACTCCGCCGCGGCCAGGTGATGGGCCTGGCGGGCCCGGTCCGGCGTGGGGATGTCGTGGAGCAGGGCGGCGGCCTCCACCACCTGCCGGTCCGCACCCTCCGCATGGGCCAAGAGGTCCGCCAGCCGGGTGACCCGCAGCACGTGGTCGAAGTCGTGGGCCGCGTCTCCTTGCTCGTAGAGCTGTTGGATCTCCTGGACGGTGTAGAATCTCTGGGCCTGACGCATGCTTCGGTCTCCTTGAAGCTCCCTGGATCCCAGCGGCGCGCATGCTGGGAAAGGTTGGATGGTCGGTTGGGGCGACTGGAGGGGGCTGTGGCGGAAGGGCAAGCCGCTATTTCTGGATCAACGAGGTTGGGGGGCTGGTTGTTCCACTGCGCCCCGGCCCTGGCGATTGCCGCGGATCCAGAGGAGAAGGCCGGGGATGCTGACCAGGTAGCCGATGAACTGCTGGAGCAGCCCCACGGCGAAGCCCAGGTCGTAGCCGGCGCCGATGAGGAGGAAGAGGCCGGCGAAGGAGGCCTGGCGCACGCCCAGGCCACCAGGGGAGAGAGGAACGGCCAGCAGGGCGAAGACGATGATGGGGTTGAGGGCCAGCACCTCCAGCAAGGAGACCCGGCCCGGCTCCACCGCCTGGCTGATGAGCCAGATGTTGACGCTGGTCAGCACCACGATGGCCCCGCTGCTCAGGGCGGTGATGAGCAGGGCCCGGTAGCTGTGGCGGTAGGCGTTGAAGGCCCCGGCCAGCTTCTGCCAGACGGGAACCACCCGGCTGGCCAGGGGCAACCGGTCCAGAATCCGCTCCACCTGCCGTTTCAGGCGGCGGCTCAGCAGGGCGGTGAGGAGCAGAAGAAGGAGCAGGGTGGCCCCGCTGCTGCCCAGGGCGGCGAAGCGCATGAAGAGCTGGGCCTCGTCCGAGAAGGGAACGCCGCCGGGCCTGCCCAGGAGGAACATGCCCGTGGAGGCCACCGCGGCAGCCAGCATGAAGACAGTGAGGCCGATAAAGCGGTCGATGAGCACGCTGGCCGCGGCGTCCGCCTTGCGGTGGGTGTCGCTGGCCAGGGCGTAGCCCCGCATCACATCCCCACCCACCTGGGCCGGCAGGAAGTTGTTGAAGAACTCGGCCATCCACTGGTAGCTCAGGAGCCGGGGCACGGAGACCTGGGTGCCGGTGGCCCGCAGGAGCACTCCCCACTTCAACCCGCTGATGGCCACCGCGGAGGCGTAGCAGAGCATGCCCCCGACCAGGAGCAGTTTATTGGCCTCCGTCACCTGCTGCCAGAGGGCGGCCGGGTCCTTCAGGGTGCGGAAGAGCAGGACCACCAGGCCGATGCCCACGGCGATCTTGATCAGGCCCAACAGGCGATTGCGCATAGCCAGCGACTCTTTCCACAGATGAACGAAAAAACCGGACGGATCCCAGGCCGCCCGGCTGGCAGGATGACGGGATCTACAGGTCGGTGGCCAACGGGCTTCGGGGCTCGGCCAGGCTGGTCAGCCGCTCCTCCCGGGCAGCGCTTCCAGCGCTTTTCTCGGCGCCATTCCCGACACCCTTCTCCTTGCCGTTGACCTTCTCCCGCACTTCCTGCACGTTCTGCTTCTGGGTCCAGGCCATGTCCCAGACCACATGCCGGTCCCGTTTGATGGCGAAGTCGTACCAGCCCAGGAGCCGGCTCCAGCCTTCCAGCGCGGCCAGGAGGAAGAGGACCCAGAGCAGGCGCACCAGCCCCCAAAGCTCCTTCAGGGCCACCTTGACCACCCGCTGATTCTGGATGCTGCTCACCGCGTAGCCGTACTTGTGCTTCAGGTAGAGGTGCCCGGCGTGGTTGCGCCGGCGCTGACGCACAAAGTCCCCCAGGGTGGTGGGGCCGGTGTTGTAGACGATGGCGTCCGGCGCGTACTTCACGCTCATGCCTCGCTGGACCACCAGGGCCTCCACGAAGGCCTCGTCCATGGCCACGTCCGGGGGGATCCGGTCGAAGACCTTGCGGAAAGCGATCATCTCGCCCAGGCGGGGGATCTCCAGGCAGAGCTCGTGCTCCATGCGCAGGCGCAGGTGGCTGAGCAGCCCCACGATGTGGTCCGGGGTGTTGACGGCCACCTTCTGGGCGCCCACCATACCCACGCTGGGGTCCTCGAACATACGCACCAGGTGCTCCACCGCGTACTCGTCGGGCAGGGTGTCCCCGCTCTCCAGGACGCAGATGTCGCACTGGGAGTGGGCCAGGAAGAGGTTCACCGCGCTGGTCTTGCCCTCCCGGCGCTCCTGTTCGATGAGCTTGATC
>Ga0256841_1003365_pt1 | contig 12004 bp, 10 predicted proteins | sample 356308metaG_FD_185971 | JGI IMG/M metagenome (GOLD analysis project Ga0256841, IMG submission 185971) | Hydrothermal vent microbial communities from Mid Atlantic Ridge, Atlantic Ocean - 356-308 | ecosystem: Environmental > Aquatic > Marine > Hydrothermal vents | place: Atlantic Ocean: Mid...
CTGATACCCGAAAGAGAGAAAGCCAATGATTGTTTTGTACGTACAGGTACATTGGTATCATCAGTAGTTCCGTTGCCGTTTAAATCGGTATCTGTTTCATCTTTCAATTCGGTATTGGTATAATAGATAGTAATAGAAGCATTTACCATAGCCAGTGTCATCAACGCCCCGTCGGTTCCATCAGCTTCTATAAGAATCCCCCTAAAATAATCTAAGAAATTATCATTTGAGTCGAATACTCCTGAATTTTGTTGATTGATAAAATTATTTCTAAAAAAGAGCGTGTCTAAGGGAAGTTTAATTGAAGGCGACACCGATTCTGTTTTAACGGTATCAATGTCATCTACCGTGTTTCTATCACTGTCTAAAAACCTTCTTTTTACGTATAAAACAGTGTCATTCTTATTGGGCTTAAACATCCCTGAATAAAGCATTGCTCTCTTATTATATGACTCATCAGAAAAATATCTTTTTTTCTTAGTAGGGTCTATAGGGTCTAAGGCATTTAAGAAAGTGCCTAGCTCGTATACCGAAAGGGTATATTCGGCATCTCGGTTACCTAAAATAGAATCTAATTTAAAATTGGGTGTCCGGTCACTATTATCAGCAAGTTTTGTTGAATAATACGGAATATTCAGAACGATCGTATCGATAGAAGGGTTATCGCCAAAATCAACTTTTGAGGGCAATCCCAATTGACTTACAAAAGTAGTTTTGAGCAATCCGAATTTATCGCTCTTATAAACCCCTAACAAATATTGTGTCAAGCCATCAATATCTCTTGTTGTAGGGTCATCTTGATTTACTTGTGAAGAGACTACTTTTTTGGTATTAACAATTATTTCAAAAATGGTGTCTTTAGTATCAAACTGATTATTATCGACTAATTGTACGCCTATATTTTCAAAATCTCTTTCACAGGCAATTATACTAAGTAAAGCAAGGGTAAAAAGCCCGATATACTTCACACTGTTTACAATTCGTATTGTCATAAACAAAAAATTATTTTTTAATATTTTTATAAAACTTCGGTAAGGTAAAAGTTGGAGTATGCTTCGTTATAATCTTCGGCTGATTGGAATGCTAACACAGGGATTTTATTTTCTTGGATAAATTTTTCGATTTCTTCAGAAAGATGTTCACTCCCTTTAATAACAGCATCAGAATTTTCAATGGCAATTTTTAAAAGATTGCTATGGCTTGCTTTTGACAAGGTGCTCAATTTGTCCTCGGCTATCGCATCGTACTTAATTTTATCTACTAAATCATTCCCTAAAGTACCTTTAAAACCATTGCCATAAATAGAGGTTACAATTTTACTGTCAGAAAATAAAGGGTCGTTTTTATAATACTCTCGCAAGTATAATGGCAATAGTGAAGCCATCCATCCGTGTACATGAATAATATCGGGAGCCCAATTCAATTTTTTTACCGTCTCAACAACGCCTTTGGCAAAAAATATGGTACGCTCATCGTTATCAGCAAACAAATTGCCATCTTCATCGGTATAGAGCGCTTTCCGCTTAAAATACTCATCATTATCAATAAAGTATACTTGCATTCTTTCTTTCGGAATAGAAGCCACTTTAATAATCAACGGCATATCCATATCATTGATTATCAGGTTCATTCCTGATAAACGAATAACCTCATGCAATTGATGCCTCCGTTCGTTAATGACACCAAACCTAGGCATAAAAATACGTGTTTGCGCACCGTTGCCGTGCATTTTTCTGGCAATCTCAAATGAAGTACTTGACGTTTCTGTTTCCGGTAAATAAGGGACTACCTCTGAAGACACATACAATATTCTCTTATCTTTCATAAACCCATCTAAAATTAAGGATATGCAAAATTACAAATTTTTACTTAGATTTAAACTTAAAATACTAAGTTTACGAGCTTTTAACACTAATATAACATCTTTCAATGAAGGTTTTCTATAAAAAAGAATTATTACAAGAGCATTTAGCCGAAATAACTATCAGGGCTTCTATTGGTTTCATTCCTACTATGGGGGCTTTACACAAAGGGCATTTATCATTAATTGAGAAGGCCAACAATGAAAATGACATTTCTGTAGTGAGTATTTTTGTAAACCCTACACAATTTGACAAAAAAGAAGACTTGAGGAGTTATCCCCGTACCATAGAAGAAGATTTGGCATTGTTACAAACTATAAAATGCGATGTTGTTTTTGTGCCGTCTGTAAGTGAAATTTACGATGACAATATCAATGCTTTGCATTTCGACTTTGACGGACTTGAATTTGAAATGGAAGGCAAACACCGCAAGGGTCATTTTGACGGAGTGGGCACCATAGTAAAACATTTTTTTGAAATTGTAAAACCCCTAAAAGCCTATTTTGGCGAAAAAGATTTTCAACAACTTCAGATTATTAAAAAACTTGTTGAAAAATATAGGATACCGGTTCAAATTGTAGGTTGTGAGATTTATCGTGAGCCTGATGGCTTGGCTATGAGTTCGCGTAATGTCAGATTGACAAAAGCACAACGAAAAGAAGCTCCTTTTATTTATAAGACTTTGATGAAAGCTAAAGAAAAACTAAAAAAAGACTCTATTCAAACCGTTATCGAATGGGTTGAGGGCGAATTTAAAAAAAATGCTGTTTTACAACTAGAATATTTTGAAATTGCCCATAGTAAAACCCTCAAGCCCGTAAGAAGAAAAAGTAAAAAAGCTTCTTATAGAGGTTTTATAGCCGCATTTGCCGGAGATATCAGGTTGATTGATAATATCGCTTTAAATTAGTTACTTTAGCAAACTCATTATACTAACTTTATAGGTGAACAAAAAAACTAAAAAGACATTATTTATAACTATTCCTATTGCCATAGGATTGATTTTAATTTGGAATTTTTTATCAAGGCTCTCTCCCCAAGATAAAATTGACATCACAAACTCTTTTAAATCTGCAAATTATTGGTGGGTATTAGTGTCTTTACTTTTTGGTATTTTGAGTCATTTATCAAGAGCCTATCGATGGCAATTTATATTAGAGCCTATTGGCTATAAACCAAAATTTGCCAATACCATAATGACTGTTTTAATAGCCTACTTATTAAATTTATTAATTCCGAGGTCTGGCGAAATAGCAAGGGCAACCGCCATTTCAAAATATGAAGATATTCCTTTTGAAAAAGCTTTCGGCACCATTGTTGCCGAACGTGTTGCCGATGTTATCATGCTTTTTTTTATCATTGGTATCGCTTTTTTTGCACAAGCTGAGCTTTTAAAAAAATACATCTTTACAAAATCTACCTCTGCATATTTGCTAATGGGAGGCTTGCTCGTACTATTGGCTGCTGTTGCATTTTTATTTTATCGATTGATTAAAAAATCTAAAAAAACCTTTATTATAAAAATTAGAGATTTTATAAACGGATTGATCGAAGGCGCTATCAGTGTCTTTAAAATGAAGAAAAAATGGCCTTTTATTTTTCATACTATTTTTATTTGGGTGATGTATGTATTGATGTTTTATGCCGTTACTTTTGCATTGCCTGAGACTACTAATTTGCCATTTTCGGCAATTATTGTTGGGTTTGTTGTTGGTGGCATTAGTATGGCTTTGACTAATGGAGGTTTGGGAATTTATCCTATTTCTGTTGCCAGTGCCCTTATTTTATATAATGTTGACCTGAATCCTGCCAGGGCTTTCGGGTGGATTATGTGGACTGCACAAACCCTAATGGTATTACTTTTTGGTGGGTTATCATTTATTTTTCTACCCATTTATAATCGAAAAAAAGTATAATACCATTTTGAGTCTATTTGAAAGAATAAACTCAAAATGGTATTCAATCAGCAAATTTTTATTATGATTTAGGCGCAGTGCACCCTTTACCGTTCCATGGCAATCGGCCGGCCGGCAGGGCTTCTTCTACCGTTATAAGTGGTAAAAATACTTCAGCATCCATCGCTACATCATTGCCTCGTAAATTTATACCCAACATACTCCTCAATTGGTTAGCCCCCGAATTACTGGCACTGGCAGCTGCATCTACATCTTCTCTTCTTATTTCTACCCGGCTTGCATAAATTTTTGCCCACCTTTCGGCTACCGGAATTTTAATGAGTAATGATTCATTGCCCATACTATCAGGGTTTAGTTTTTCTGATTCGTCCAAAATATCTTCTGCTCTCATTTTAGCATTGATTTCTTTAAAATCATATTTACTGTTACCGGTAAAAAGATTATTATTTAAGGTTAAATCGGCTCCTTTACTATAAATTCCGCCCATGTGTCCAAAACCGAAAACATTATTCTCTACCACGGCAACGAGGTTTTTGTCTAATGCCAATCCATCTCCTCCATAAGATGCTACAGCATCGTGTTTCCAAGTGAATAGGCACGTATTATATTTAATAGTAAAAACAGGAATCTTACTGGCATCACTACCCACATAACCAGTTCGTGCTTGGATGCCATAACCCGTATTATTGATACAAAAATTATTCTGTATAATTCCTTTTCCGCCTTGAAAAACCCTGACAGAAATAGCGCCCTCTGTAGGAGCCGTATTCATTACCACACAATTTTGAACTGCTATATTGGTATATTTACTGCCTACAATTACAATACCTCCTGATTCAGGAGATGGGTTTTGCCCTGATTTTGGGCTTGCTTGCCTCCTTATGGCTAAGTTTTTATCTTGATGATATCTGTTTCTCGGGCCGTTATCTACGATGATTCCGTCTACGATAATTACCGAACCTTGAGAACGTTGTCCATTGCTTTCGCGTTGTTGGTCTGTTCTGATATACAACCTTGGCGTTGTTAATTTCATATATTCATTAACACCTGTAAAAATGGTTTTATAGGCTCCCCAAGGGTCTCTAGTAGTAAATGTTTCGTCGTAGCCACCATAGATTTTTACAGGCACATTGATTTCATCTGAGCCTCTTTTGCCTTTGCTCATATATGTACCTCCGGCAATATAAACTACATCATTGGGTTTTAAACGATGGATGATATTTCCGAGGTCTTTGGCCGGGCGTTCTTTGGTACCCAATTGCCCGGATCCTTTCGCTTTGCTTACATACCATTCTCTTCCTTTATTGGCAAAATTTTTAGATGTACTTTGGCTATAACAAAATGCCGTTGTTACTAAAAACAAGTAAAGTGATATTTTTGAGATATTTTTCATGTTTTTTTATTTATTGATGTAAAAGGTTTTTAATTTAAAAAAGGGCTGGCCTTTTCAGCGCAGCCCTAAATTTAGTTGGTTAGTCAACTTTAATTCTGTACTTAAATTTATTACCAACAGATTTGTTTTTCATAGCAATGATGATGATTTTTCCTTTTACATGGTTAACGGTAATCTTTTTTACTTTTCCGTTTCTGCTGTTCTGAAATGTATAAAAAGTTTTTTGTGTGGTTACTCCGTCTTTTCCCTGAACGCAAACAACCACTCCGGTTTCAGCCCTACCATCATATTTATTTATGGTAATAATTGCCGTGTTATTAAAAGAAGGATGTGTAACAAAGGTTCTTTTGGTTTGCCCGGTAATAGTACCTTGCTGTATGCCTTCGCCTATTTCTATAAAACGGGGCCCGATATTGGCACCGCCATTTGCCGCAATCCAATTCCAAACATTTTTTACATGTTGAACAGAGGCTTTAAAAGGGTTTAGGGTGATATTTGGTTTCCAAGGGCCCCACTTTTGCCACGTTTTTTTTGCAAGTTTTGCACCTTGATTACAATTTTGCGCTTCTGTTTGAATGCTAAAAGCGAATAGTGCAATAACAAATAATACTGTTATTTTTTTCATACTGGTAGTTTTAAGATTAAATACATTTTTAATAATTGGTCTTGTGTTACTAATTTTCTTTTTCATAATTAATGGGTTTAAAGGATTTATAAATATTTGATTTGTAATTTTTGGTTTGAATGATAGTGCTATTATTTTTTAATGCGTATTTGCTGTTTCATTGCGTTGGCATCGTTTGAAATATGAATGATATATTTTCCGGGGTTTAAGCCTTTTATTTGAATGGTATTATTATTAGGTTTGACAGTATCTTTAAAAACGGTGGTTCCTAAAAAAGTACGTATTTCAATCAAATAATTCTTGTTGTTTACTGTTGTGATGGTCAAATTATTTGAAGTTGAAATACTTTTAATTGACATACATTATTGTATTTATTGATGTAAAAGTATGTTTATCAATAAATTAAAAATAAATTATTTGGTGAAGGCACCCATTTTTTTAGGGAAGAGCAGTTTATTTTTAGGGAAGGGCCTTTTGGGTCTTGAAAATTTTATACCGTCTTACTTAAAATCGCCTAGATTATAAGCCTGCGCCTACCAACGGTAGCACATAAACCATACCTTCTCGCCAGCCGAAGCGGCACAGGAAGGAGCGCGTTAAAGCAGCGAAATAGAACTCATAAGAGCCTCTTTATACGATTTTCCTATGGGCAACTTTTTATTATTAATAAAAACATACCCGTCAAAAAGAGAATCAATTTTATTAATATTGATAAGGTAAGAGCGGTGTATTCTAATAAAATTAACGTCTTCTAACTTTTCAGATACTTTTTTCAGTGTAAAGCTCAATAAATATTCATTGCTGCAACAGACTAGTTTTGAATAATTATCATAGGCTTCAACATACTGTATATCTGTTTTATTTACTTTTACCAACTCACCCTTATTTTTAACAAAAAACGAATTTTCTATTAGTTTTTTCTCTTCTTTTTTCTGTTCAAATTTAAAAAGGGCTATTTCTATATTTGACCGCAGCCCGGCTTCGTTAAAAGGCTTACTTAAAAACCCTGAAGGATTGGTTTCTTTGACTTTATTGATAGTATCTTCATCTGCCAATGAGGTTAAAAATATAAATGGTATTTTGAATTTTTTATTGATTTTTCCGGCCAATGCTACACCGGTAATGGTACCCACAATATTAATGTCTAATAAAATTAAATCAGGACATAACTCTTCAATATCATAAAGGGCCTCTTTAGCATTATCAGCAATGCCGCAAACGCTATAACCATCTTTTTCAAGGGCGTGGGCAATAGAATCTGCAATTAAAGGTTCGTCTTCAACAATATAAATTTTCTTTTTCATTGTTTAATTATAAAGCGTTTGATTTTGAGTTCTACCAAAGTTCCATTTTTATGCGTAATGGTTAAATCGGCTTTCAATTTTCTCGATAACGAATTTATTAATTTTAAGCCAAAAGACTTTTCTTTTTTATCAGCCGGATTAAAGCCTTTACCATTATCGGCAACTGTTAACAATAATATATTATCTTTTTTATGCAGTGAAATTCGTATCTCTGCATCTGTTGTTTCTTTTGAAAATGCATGTTTTAAGGTATTGACAATCAATTCATTAATAATAATTCCGATTGGGGTAATGGTATCGATATCCAATATTAACTTTTCAATATCAATATGTAGCTTAATTTTATCGTTGCTCACCTTATGTGATTGAAAAATACTTTCGGCCAAATCATTGATATAATCAGAAACTTCTACGCCGGTCAAATTCTCTTTTTGATATAGCTTTTGATGTATCAAAGCCATTGATTTGACACGAATTTGCCCGTCTTTAACCGAGGCCGCCGCTTTTTTATCTTCGATATTCTCTGATTGTAAATAGAGTAAACTGGAAATCATTTGCAGTGAATTTTTTACTCGGTGGTGTGTTTCTTTTAACAAGACTTCATTATCTGCCAAGGCCTTTTGAATTTGTGTGTTTTTTATGGCCAATAGTCGATTGTTCTTTTTTCTATTTTGAAACTGTTTATAGAGGATGGCTGAAAAAAAGAGTAAACTCAATATACCTAGAGCCAAACTGGTAATGATAATTTTATTCTCTTTTGCCTTATTTTTAATTTCAACGGCTTGTAATTCATTTTTTTTATCAAAATCATATTGCATTTGCATTTGCGTTATCTTCTTCACATTGTTTGTATTAAAAATAGAGTCTTTTAATGAAGTGTGTTTTTGTTGAAAAAAAAATGCGTTTTTATAATCTTCAATTTCGCTATAAGCATCTGACAAACATTTGCTTGCCACGCTCTGATATGCTATATTATCTGATTTTTTTGCAAAATTATACGCTCTTTCACAATCGGCTATTGCTTTTGTAAACTTATTTGTTTGAAGAAACAACTGTCCACGGCCTACCAAGGCATAGGTTAAATTATTTTGATTGTTTTTGGTTTCAAAAACAGGAATAATCTTATTAAAAATAGCCAGTGCTTTGCCGTAATCTTTGGTTCCTAAATAAACCAGTGCAATGTTTAAATCGGTCAATGTAATTGAACTTTGCGAATAATTAATCTCTTGCTTTAATTTTTTGCTTTTAGTCAATATTTCTAGGGCTTTGTCATATTCTTTTGTTTCTAACAACAAATCTCCTTGGTTTGACAATAAAATACTTGCAATTCTCTTATCGTTAAGGCTGATTGCCATGTGATATGCTTTCTCATAATAAAAATTAGCTTTCTCATAGTTTTTGGTGCCTTTATTAAAAATAGCAATGCTATTAAACAATATCATTTTATTGCCATTGCGTTTAATCTTATCTCTTTTTGAAAGAATAAGGGTATCTATTGCATCTAAAATTTTTAAGGCTTCTAAATAGTTGTGATTTGCCGTAACCAAATTGCCCTTTCTTTTATAAACACCTCCCTTGGTCATTTTAAGAGAGGCTTTGAGCAAAGGCATATATACACCTTCTTGCAGGTAAGATTCTGCTTTTTTGATACAAATTAGAGAAGAGTCTAGCTTTGCATTAAAAAAATAATAATTGCCCATGGCATAGTAAGCATTTACCAGTTGATTTTTATCATTTTGTTGTTGTGAAAATTCTAATATATTTGAAATGATTTTTTTTGACTTTTTAGGATAGTTTAATTTACCGATGATGCCTAAGGTTTGGTTGTTTTCTTTTTTGTCTAACTTTTTTTGACTCAATCCTTGAAGGATAGAATCAATTTTTTTGTCGGCGCCTTTTATCTGTGCTACCAAATTAGAAGCAAACAACAAAAAACACAGTAACAAAATATATTTTTGAAATTTAAAACTTTTGAAAGAAGAATTTTTCATTAATTTGGGAATACAATTGGGTGATGTTGGTTTGTGCCTTAAAAAAACCACCTATTTTGCAGGTGGTTATTATGAATATTTTATCTATTCTCTTTGTGCAATTTGAGCAAATATAAGAAATTATCGCAAGATGAGTATAACTATCTTATTAGATATCAAATATATAGATACAAACAAAAAATAAGGTTATTGCAGAGCAACCAGAAATTCTTCGGGTTCGGCCCTTTCCATCCAATTGGCATTGAGATAAGCATACGCAATCGTGCCATTTTTATGAATTACATACGTTGCTGCCAAAGGCAATTCAAAACTGGTACTCCCGTTATGGGCAGGGATATCCATCCCAAAAGCATCGTGAATAGGCCTTAAAGGCTCGGGCAAAGCAAAGGCAATTCTGAATTGTTTTGCCACTTCATTGCCCTTGTCATATAAAATGTCGTACTCAAATCCATTTTTCTGTTTTAATTCCCTAGAAAATATAGGTAACTGTGGAGAAATTACCACCAAATTTGCGCCTGCATTTTTGATTTCTGATATCGATTCTTGCAAGGCCTTAAATTCTAAATTACAGAACGGGCACCAATTGCCTCTATTAAAACTTAATACAACATTCCCCTTTTCTAATAAGCCGGATAGAGAAACCTGTTTCCCATCAGAATTTTCCAAGGTAAAATCGGGCGCTTTGGCACCTTTTGAAAGTGCATTCTCAACAATGTTGCTTTGGGATAACTTACCAATTTCTTCGCCCATGGTTTGTAATATTTCAGAGGGTGCTTGCTGTGACATTTGCTGGGCAAAGTCACTTAATTCTTTTTTTAAATTCATTTTTGCTGTTTTTAAATTTATTACAAGCCAAAAATAAAATTGAAAATTGTATTATTGGTGTCATATAATACATTATTTTTGCTTTTTAGTACAATTCGTAAATTATGGATGCTTTAAGTTCTCTATTAGAAATTATTAAAATTAAAAGTGCCGTTTACTTTAAAGCCGATTTTTCTTCGCCATGGGGAATGAGTATTTCAACAAGTGATGTCGCTCAATTTCACATGGTGGTAAAAGGAAAATGCTTGTTAAAGATAAATCAAGAAGAAACCGTCAAACTACATGCCGGCGATATTGTTATCTTTCCTACAGGAGACGCGCATTGGCTGGCAGATTCTGAAAACAGCAAAAAAGAAGACGGTTTGCATGTGGTTACATCTATTCAGCAAAACAAACCCATTTTTAAAGGCGAGCATTTTGCGACAACCTTAATCTGCGGGCATTTTGAATTTGATAAAAATTTAGACCCCTTTTTTTTGAAGTCGTTACCTTCTTTTATCCATATTACAGGTATCAAACAAAAAGAATTTACTTGGTTAGAAACAATTACGAACCTTATTATGAGTGAATCAGATACTGGTTTACTCGGCAAATCTATCGCTGTAAATAAATTGGCTGAGGTATTATTTATTCATTCTATAAGAGCCTATATACTTCAAAATACAGAAAAAACAGGCTTTTTTGCGGCATTAAAAAATCCGAAATTGAGCAGGGTTTTGAAGTCTATTCACAAGAATCCGCAATATCGTTGGAACCTTGAAAACCTTGCCAAAGAAGCCGGAATGTCAAGGACCCTTTTTGCCAATAAATTTAGGGATATTGTAGGCGAAACCCCACACCATTACATTACCAATTGGCGTATCGTAAAAGCAAAAAAATATTTAAAGGAAAGTACTGTTTCTATTGCAGAAATTGCAGAGAGAGTAGGGTATTCTTCTGAAGCTGCATTTAATAGAACCTTTAAAAAGAAAGTGCAAAAAACCCCCGCTCTGTATCGGAGAATTGGTAATTGAAGCATTCAAGAAAACGAATCGAATACGATTTCTATCCTAACAAAATCAGGTTCGCCTAACCCAACCTAAGGCTCTAATATCAAATAAAATGAAACATAACATACCTGCGATTTAATTATAACCTTAAAAATAAATTTGCCTATTTTTGAAGGGTTAAATTAAGGCTTTGGATTTTTACAGCAACGGAAAATTATTACTTACCGGAGAATACGTGTTACTCGATGGCGCCAAAGGGCTTGCATTGCCAACCCGATTTGGGCAAAGCCTCTCTGTACAGCCCTTAGGCGAGCCTAAATTAATTTGGGAAAGTTATACCAATAATAAACAACGATGGCTACAGGTAGAATTTGACTTACCGAAATTGAGAATTGTCACCGAAACATTCGATACTGCAAACGATGGTGGCCATGATTCACTTGCCCATAACTTACATACTATATTGGTAGAAGCCAAAAAAATGAATCCCGATTTTTTAAATGACAGCAATGGGTTTCTGGTGTGTTCATATCTTGATTTTAAGCGAAATTGGGGCTTAGGGAGTTCTTCAACATTAATCAATAATATAGCCCAATGGGCAGCTATTGACGCTTTTGCATTACAATTCAATACTTTTGGCGGTAGTGGTTATGACATTGCCTGTGCCCAGAAAGATTACCCTATTATATATCAATTAGTAGATAACAACCCCCATTTTAAAGCAGTAGATTTTAATCCGAATTTTAAAGAGCAGCTATATTTTGTATACCTTAATAAAAAACAAAATAGCCGGGAAGGAATTGCTGCCTATCAACACAAAAAAAGAAATATTGATAAAACAATCACAACGGTTTCTACCCTTACTGAGCAATTAAGTAACTGTACTTCGTTACCCGATTTTGAAAAATTACTGGCAGCACATGAAACGGTTATCTCAACTTTACTTCACCAACAGCCAATTCAGCAACAATTATTTTCTGATTATTTCGGGCAAACCAAAAGCCTAGGGGCTTGGGGTGGCGATTTTATATTGGCAACGGGTAATAGAGATACGCCGGCTTATTTTAAACACAAAGGGTTTAAAACGGTAATTCGTTAT
>Ga0256841_1003366_pt1 | contig 12003 bp, 11 predicted proteins | sample 356308metaG_FD_185971 | JGI IMG/M metagenome (GOLD analysis project Ga0256841, IMG submission 185971) | Hydrothermal vent microbial communities from Mid Atlantic Ridge, Atlantic Ocean - 356-308 | ecosystem: Environmental > Aquatic > Marine > Hydrothermal vents | place: Atlantic Ocean: Mid...
AATCAATGGGGTCAGACTCGATTGATTTCTGCGTCGGGAGCTGGTGACTTACCCCAGCGAATCAATCGAGTCTGACCCCATTGATCCATTGCGCTATAATCCCGGGCCATTTACGGCAAAAAACCCGGAAGAACCCGACCCGCCCCCATGGAAAAAACCTACGACCCCCACGCCATCGAACAGCGCTGGTACCAGACCTGGGAGAACAACGGCTACTTCGAGCCCGGCGGCGAGGGCCGGCCCTTCTGCATCATGATCCCGCCGCCCAACGTCACCGGCAGCCTGCACATGGGCCACGCCTTCCAGGACACCCTGATGGACGCCCTGGTGCGCTGCCACCGCATGCGCGGCGACAACACCCTGTGGCAGGCCGGCACCGACCACGCCGGCATCGCCACCCAGATGGTGGTGGAGCGCCAGCTCGAAGCCGAGGGCAAGACCCGCCACGACCTGGGCCGCGACGCCTTCATCGAGCGGGTGTGGGAATGGAAGAAGACCTCCGGCGGCCACATCACCCGCCAGCTTCGCCGCATGGGCGCCTCGCTGGACTGGAAGCACGAACGCTTCACCATGGACGAAGGCCTGTCGGAAGCCGTGCGCGAGGTGTTCGTGCGCCTCTACGAGGAGGGTCTGATCTACCGCGGCAAGCGGCTGGTCAACTGGGACCCGGTGCTGCACACCGCCGTGTCCGACCTGGAAGTGCTGTCGGAGGAAGAGAACGGCCACCTTTGGCACATGCGCTACCCGCTGTCCAACGGCACCGGCCACCTGGTGGTCGCCACCACCCGCCCGGAGACGATGCTGGGTGACTGCGCCGTGGCCGTGCACCCCGGCGACGAACGCTACAGCCACCTGCTGGGCGAGTTCGTCGAGCTGCCGCTCACCGGGCGGCGCATCCCGGTCATCGCCGACGACTACGTGGATCCCGAGTTCGGCACCGGCTGCGTCAAGATCACCCCGGCGCACGACAACAACGACTACCAGGTGTGGCTGCGTCACCGCGACGAAAAGGCCATCGCCGAGCAGCCGCACGGCGGGCTGATCAACCTCTTCACGCCGGATGCGTCCATCCGCGCCAACGAGAGCGGCGAGGGCGAGCTGATCCCGGAAGCCTACGTCGGGCTGGACCGCTTCGCCGCCCGCGAGCGCATCGTCGCCGACCTGGAATCCCGCGGCCTGCTGGAGAAGACCGAGGACCACAAGCTCATGGTGCCGCGCGGCGACCGCTCCGGCGCCGTCATCGAGCCCTTCCTCACCGACCAGTGGTACGTCAAGGTGGAGCCGCTGGCGAAACCGGCCATCGAGGCGGTGGAGACCGGCGCCATCCGCTTCGTGCCCGACAACTGGAAGAACACCTACTTCGAATGGATGCGCAACATCCAGGACTGGTGCATCTCGCGCCAGATCTGGTGGGGGCACCGCATCCCGGCCTGGTACGACGCCGAGGGCAACGTCTATGTGGGTCGCTCCGAGCAGGAAGTGCGCGAACGCCACGGCCTGGCGCCCGACTACCCGCTGAACCAGGACGAGGACGTGCTCGACACCTGGTTCAGCTCGGCGCTGTGGCCCTTCTCCACCCTGGGCTGGCCGCAGCGTACCGGGCGGCTCGAGACCTTCTACCCCACCAGCGTGCTGGTCACCGGCTTCGACATCATCTTCTTCTGGGTGGCGCGCATGATCATGATGGGGCTGAAGTTCATGGACGACGTGCCATTCCGCGACGTCTACATCCACGGCCTGGTGCGCGACGCCCACGGCCAGAAGATGTCCAAGTCCAAGGGCAACGTGCTCGACCCCATCGACCTCATCGACGGCATCAGCCTGGAAGCGCTGGTGGAAAAGCGCACCAGCGGCATGATGCAGCCGCACCTGGCGGAGAAGATCGCGAAGCAGACGCGCAGGGACTTCCCGAACGGCATTCCCTCGTTCGGCACCGACGCCCTGCGCTTCACCTTCGCCGCCATGGCCTCCACCGGCCGCGACATCAACTTCGATCTCAACCGCATCGAGGGCTACCGCAACTTCTGCAACAAGCTGTGGAACGCGGCCCGTTACGTGCTCATGAACACCGAGGGCCGGGACTGCGGCACGGCCGGCGGCGAAGTGGAACTGTCCGGCGCCGACCGCTGGATCCTGGGCCGCCTGCGCCAGGCCACCGGACAGGTCAACGAGGCCATCGACGCCTACCGCCTGGACCACGCCGCCCAGGCCATCTACAGCTTCGTCTGGGACGAGTACTGCGACTGGTACCTGGAGCTGTCCAAGCCGGTGCTGACCGGCCAGGCCAGTTCCGACGCCGCGCGGCGCGGCACCCGCCGCACCCTGGTGCAGGTGCTGGAGTCGCTGCTGCGCCTGGCCCACCCCGTCATCCCCTTCATCACCGAGGAGATCTGGCAGCGCGTGGCGCCCCTGGCCGGCCGCGCCGGTGACACCATCATGCTGGCGCCCTACCCGCGGCCCGGCGACTACCCGGCCGACGCGCAGGCCAGCGCGGAAATGGACTGGGTGAAGCAGTTCGTGCTGGGCGTGCGCAAGATCCGCAGCGGCATGAACATCGAGCCGCGCAAACCGCTGCCGGTACTGTTGCAGAACGGTTCCCGCGAGGACGCCGAACGCCTGGAACGCAACCGCCACTACATCGAATCACTGGCGCGCGTCGAGTCCATCACCTGGCTGGATAACGAGGACGCGCCGGAATCCGCCACCGCCCTGGTCGGCGACATGAAGGTGCTCATCCCCATGGCCGGGCTGATCGACAAGGACGCCGAGCTGGCGCGGCTGCGCAAGGAACTGGACCGCAAGCAGGCCGAGCTGGATCGCACCGAGAAGAAGCTGGCCAACGACAGCTTCGTGGCCAGGGCGCCGGCCGCGGTGGTGGAGAAGGAAAGGGCCAAGGCCGAAGCCCTGCGCGCGACACTCGCCGGCCTGTGCGAGCAATTCGAGCGCATCGCGGCCATCTGACCACCGCGCGGCCGCGGCGCGGGGCAACGATCAGGGCGAGGGACCCCAGCGCACGGCCAGGTAGCCGACCGGCGCATGGCCGGCACCCCCCTCGCCTTGCAGCAGCCGGTCGGTGGTCAGCAGCACCAGCCAGGCCGCGTCCTTGTCCTGGATGTTCACCTCGCCCTCCAGGCGCCCGACCTTGCCGTCCTGCACCGGCCGCACCAGGCCCGTCTCGAGCAGCCGCAGCTGCCGGTGGTCACGGTCCAGCAGCAGCAGTGCCGGTGCGAACACCAGGACGTCGCCGTCACCCGTCTCGACCGGGTCGCTGCGAATGTGCAGCGTCAGACCGCCGGCCGGCTCCGGCAATCGCCAGGCGCGGAAGAAGCTCTTGCCGGAAGCGAACACGAAGGCCGGCGAACCGGGATGCAGGGCGAAGCGCTCGGTGCTGCCGAGCGGCGCCTCGCGCCACGGCAGCCGCGCCAGCGAGGCGCAACACACCGGCGCGAAGGCCAGCGCCCGGTCCAGGCCCCGCCGGTCCAGGCGATAGTCGCGCTCCGTCACGCCGGCACAGCCGGCAAGCAGGAAGGCCAGCCAGGCCCAGCCGATCCGGCGGGCGCGGCCGGCCGCGGTCACCCGGCGTCCCCGCCGACGCTGCTCAACGCCAGCTTCACCAGCCCCCAGACGCCGAGAATGAAGCCGACGGTGGCGATCAGGCCCACCACGATGTAGGTCCAGGCGCTGCCGTGGGCGAAGTCCTCCTCGTGCTTGCGGCTGCTCTGCACGCCGAACATGGACGCACTGACGCTGCGGAACACGCTGCCCAGGGATTGCCTGCGCGGCGGCTGTCGTGATTCGGTCATGGTTCCTCCCCGTCTCCCGGACAGCGGGAGCGTAGCGGATGATAGGCCCGACGCCCCCTCTGCGGCAACAGGATGCTATACGAACGTCCAGCGAAACGACATGAACTGGCCGCCTTAAGTTGCCATTTCCATTGCCGATAACAGTGCCCGGGGCTCGGATTCGTCCGGCCACGGAAACCCGGCCGGCGCCCCCGCCAGCAGTGTGAACGCGGTCGGCACGGATGCACCGCACCGGGAAGCGGAATCTGCGGTGAAGAAAAAAACGGATGGAGAGGACCATGCCGACGGTATTGATACTGGATCGTGACGCGGCGCGCCGCGAACGGCTGATTGCGCTGGTCCGCCGGGTCGACCCGCACCTGCACGTCGAAGCCTTCCTGAAAGCCGAACCGGCGCTGTCGTGGCTGTACTGGCACAGCGCCGACCTGGTGGTGGCCGACAGCCAGAGCCCGGACATCGACGCCGTCGAATTCATCCAGCGGATACGGGCGCTGCCGGCCGGCCCCGACACGCCGCTGCTGATGCTCACCCCCTGGGGCGACGCCGCCTGCCGCCGGCGGGTGCTGGACGCCGGCGCCACCGACCTGCTCGCCACCCCCGTCGACGACCTCGAATGCCGCGCCCGCTGCAACAACCTGCTCACCCAGCGCAGCCAGCAGCGCATCATCCAGGAGCGCACGCGCTGGCTGGAACAGCGCGTCTCCGAGGCGACCAGCGAAGTGCGGCTGCGCGAGCACGAAACCCTGCTGCGACTGGCCCGCGCCGGCGAGTTCCGCGACGAGGCGACCGGCAACCACGTCATCCGCATGGCCAAGTACGCGCGCCTCATCGCCGAGCAACTGGGCCTGCCGCAGGACGAATGCGAAGCCATCGAACTGGCCGCCCCCATGCACGACATCGGCAAGATCGGCATTCCCGACCAGATCCTGCGCAAGCCGGGCCGGCTGAGCTACTACGAATTCGAAGTCATGAAGACCCACACCCGCATCGGCTACGAGATCCTGCGCGACAGTCCCTCGCCCTACCTGCAGATGGGCGCCATCGTGGCGCTCAACCACCACGAGAAGTACAACGGCACCGGCTACCCCAACGGCCTGGGCCACGACGACATCCCGCTGCCGGCGCGCATCGTCGCCGTCGCCGACGCCTACGATGCCCTGACTTCGGAGCGCCCCTACAAGCCGGCCTGGAGCGCCGAAAAGACCCGCGCCTACCTCGACCACCACCGCGGCAGGCATTTCGATCCCCAGTGCCTGGACGCCTTCCACGCCCAGTTCGAGCGCGTCAGCCGCATCCAGTACATGCTCGGCGACAAACCGCGGCAGCGCAGCGCCAGCAAATAGCATCCTCGCTGCAGGTGTCCAGCCGGGCGGGACTTGTATCGCCTGGCCGCTTGCCCAACAATCCCGCCATGTCGCGCCTGCCCGTTGCCCTGGTCCTGCTGCTGGCCGCCGCCGCGGCCGCCGCCGACGACCGGCCGCAGATCCTGCTGCCGCCGCACCGGCTGGCGGCGCAGGCGCTGGGGGTGGTGGTCAACGACGCCGACCCGCTCAGCGTGCGGATCGCCGCCTACTACCTGCAGGCCCGCGGCATCCCGCCGCGCAACCTGGTGCATGTGCGTTTCCGGCCGGGGCGCAAGCTCTCCCCCGAAGTCTTCCTGCGCGTGCGCGCCCGGGCGCTGGAACAGGCCCACCCCGGCATCCAGGCCTGGGCGCTGACCTGGGCCCTGCCCTACCGGGTGTCGTGCATGTCCATCACCTCGGCCTTCACCTTCGGCTTCGACCGCGGCTGGTGTTCGGCCAGGCAATGCGCGCCGACGCGCAAGAGCCCCCTGTTCAACAGCGTGACGCCGACACCCTTCACCGATCTCGGCCTGCGCCCGGCCATGGCCATCGCCGCCACCGACTTCGCTTCGGCCAGACGCCTCATCGACCGCGGCGTCGCCGCCGACGGCAGCGACCCGGAGGGCACCGCCTGGCTGGTCAGCACCCCGGACCGCGCCCGCAACGTGCGCGCCGCCGGCTATGCCCGTGTCGCGCGCCAGTTCCGCGGCTGGCTGAAAGTCCAGGTGGTCGAGGCCGACGCCATCCGCGACCGCGACGACGTGTTGTTCTATTTCACCGGCCGGGTGCGTGTGCCGGGGCTCGACACCCTGCGTTTCCTGCCGGGCGCCATCGCCGATCACCTGACCTCGGCCGGCGGCGTACTGGATGGCAGGGCGCAGATGAGCAGCCTGCGCTGGCTGGAGGCCGGCGCCACCGGCAGCTACGGCACCGTGGTCGAGCCCTGCAACCTGCCCGGCAAGTTTCCCAACCCGGGCCTGGTGATGGAACACTACACCCACGGCCGCACCCTGCTGGAGAGCTACTGGGCCGGCGTGCAACAGCCCGGCGAGGGCCTGTTCATCGGTGAACCCCTGGCCGCGCCCTTCGACGGCCAGCGGCTGGAAGACGACGGGCAACGGCTGATCCTGCGCACGCGCGTCCTGCGCGCCGGCCGCTACCGGCTGGACTACGCCGACGCGCCGCCCGGCCCCTACCGGGCCTGGCCGCACCGGCTGCAGGTGCGTTACCACCAGCGGGCGCTGGTGCTGCCGCGGCTGCCGGGCCGCTACTACCGGCTGCGGCCACTGGCCCGGGCCGGCCACTGAAAGCGCCCGCCCGATGCGCTAGCATGGGCGGCCATGAGTCTCGCCGAGATCACGCTGCTGCTGTTCCTGGTCGTCGATCCCTTCGGCAACCTGCCCTTCGTGATCGCCCTGCTCAGGAACCTGCCGACCGCCCGCTACCTGAAATCGGTCGGCCGCGAGGCGCTGCTGGCCTTTCTCATCCTGGCTGCCTTCGCCCTGGGCGGCGACGCCGTGCTGCGCCAGCTCCACATCGACGCCGCGTCGCTCAGCATCGCCGGCGGCATCATCCTGTTCCTGATCTCGCTGGGCATGATCTTCCGCTCCGCCACCCGCCTGTTCGACGACGACTACGCCGACGACCCGCTGCTGGTGCCCATCGCCGTGCCGTCCATCGCCGGCCCGTCCGCCATCACAGCCGTCATCATTCTGCGCAGCCGCGAACAGGTGCCGCTGGAGAGCGTGCTGGTGGCCCTGGCTGCCGTGTTCGTGGCGACCCTGATCGTGTTCGCCGCCGGCCGCCCCCTCAGCCGCCGGCTCGGCCAGCGGGGCGTGACGGCGCTGGAGAAGTTCATGGGCCTGCTGCTCAACCTGGTGGCGGTGAACATGATCCTCACCGGCGTGCGGGATTTCGCCGCGACCCTGTAGACCGGGCACGGACCGCAGCGGGCGGCGCGACCCGCTCCGCGGCGCTTTCGCAGCGTCAGCGGCGGCCGCCCAGGCCGAGCAGCGCGGCGATGATGTTCTTCTGGATCTCCGAGCTGCCCGACAGCAGGCGCCCGGCCAGAGCGTCCTGCACCAGTGCCGGCAGCTCGCCCTGCAGCCCGGCCGCGCCCAGCAGGTGGACGGCGTCGAGGCTGTTGTCGAGAAAGGCCTCGCTGGCGTACAGCTTGGTCTGGGCGCTGGCCAGGGTGATGCGGCGGCCGGCCTCGCACAGCGCCGCGCAGCGCTCGATCCACAACCGCGCCGTGTCCAGCCGCAGCTTCATGGCGGCGACGCGGTGCGCCACCGCCTGCACGTCGGCCAGGCGGCCGTCGCCGGACGGCCGCAACCGCACGTGGGCGGTCACGTGCTCCAGCTGCCATTCCATGACGCCCAGCAGGCCGGCGAACACGAAGGCGCGCTCCAGTTCCAGCGCCAGCTGGATCATGGTGGCACCGGCCCCTTCCCGGCCCAGCAGGCGTGTTTTCGGCAACCGGCAGTCCTCGAGCACCACGTCGCCCATGCTGGCGGTGGCGCAGCCCTGCACCACCGGCCCGTCGCGGAACCCGGCGCCCGGATCGTCGGCCTGCACCAGGAAGGCGGACAAGGGCCCGCCCTCCCCCAGCCGCGCATACACCACCAGCAGATCGGCCAGCGGCGCATTGGTGATGAAGCGCTTGTGACCGTTCAGGCGGTAGCCGTCCCCGTCCTCGACGGCGGTGGCGGCCAGCCCCTGCACGTCGGAACCGGCCTGCGGCTCGGTGATGGCGTGGCCGCCGATGGCGCGCCCGTCGAGCAGCTTCGGGATCCAGGCCGCCCGCTGTCCGGCGCTGCCGAACTTCTGCAGCGCGAACACGCTGCCCCACAGGTGGGCGTTGACCGCCAGCAGCAGGCCGGGGTCGCGGCTGCGGCGGCCCAGCGCCTCGTGGGCGGCGACCAGCTCGTGGAAACCGTCGCCGGCGCCGCCGTATTCCGGGTCCACGGCATGGCGCAGCAGCCCGGCCCCGGCGCAGGCCAGCAGGCGTTCACGCGCCTGCGCCGTCCCGGTGCCGGGCGCGGGGCCGAGGTCGGGCACGCTCAGGTGGTCGGACATGCGGCCAGTTCCTCCTCGATGCAGCGGCGCAGGCGCTGGTGGTCGGTCTTGCCGTTGGGCAGCACCGGCAGGCTGTCCAGCAGCACATAGTAGGCCGGCCGCATCCAGGCCGGCAGCCGTTCGGCGGCCCAGGCGCGCAGCGCCGCCTGCCCCAGGCCGTCGCCGGCCACCGCCGCCGCCAGCCGGGTGCCGCTGACCGCATCCTCCAGGCCCAGCACCACGGCGCCGCTGACGCCGGGCATGGCATTGAGCACCTGTTCGATCTCGGCCGGCTCGATGCGGTAGCCGGCGCTCTTGAGCATGCGGTCGAGGCGGCCGTGGAACAGGTATTCACCGCGGTCGTTGCGCGACACCCGGTCGCCGGTGGCGAACCAGCCCGCCTCGTCGAACACCGGCCGCGGCGCGCCGTCGCGCCAGTAGCCGGCCATCAGGCAGGGACCGCGCACCTGCAGCTCGCCGCTGGCCGGATCGATGCGCAGCTCGGCGCCGCAGGCCGGCACGCCGACCGGGATGGCCCGGTCGGCCCGGAGGCGTTCGCGCCGGACCGGCCAGTACAGGCAGACATTGGTCTCGGTGGGACCGAACAGGTTGTACAGGCGGGTGTGCGGCAACTGCTCCGCGAGCGTCATCAGGCGCGCGGTCGGGAACACCTCGCCGGCGAACAGGATGCATTTCAGGGCGCCGAGGTCGCGCTGCGCCAGCCCGCCCTTGAGCGCCAGGAAGCCGAGCAGCGACGGCACCGTGTACCAGGTCGTGATGCGCTGGCCGGCCAGCCAGTCGACCAGCCGCGCCGGCGCCAGCTTGAGGCGCTCCGGCACGAAACAGGTGGTGGCGCCGGCGGCGGGGCCGGTGAACAGGTCGAACAGCGACAGGTCGAAGTGCAGCGGCGCCAGGCTGGCGATGCGATCACCGCTGTCCAGGCCGAAGGTGTCGCGGCCCCAGTCGGCGAAGGCCCGCACGGCGCGATGCGGTATGGCCACGCCCTTGGGCGTCCCGGTGGAGCCCGAGGTGTAGAGGATGGCGGCGATGTCTTCCGGCCGCACCGCGACCGGCGGCGCGGCCGGCGCTGTCGTCGAAGCCGCGGCGGGGTCGAGCCAGTCGAGCCCCTGCGCCCAGCCGGGCGTCCCGCCCCGCCCCAGCAGCAGCCGGCAGCCGGCGGCCCGCGCGATATGGCGGAGCCGGGCGGGGGGACTGGAGGGGTCCAGCGGCACGTAGCAGGCGCCGGCCCCGAGCACGCCGTAGACCGCCCGGGCGGCGTCCAGGCCGCGGCCCAGGGCGATGCCGACCCGGTCGCCGCGACCGACGCCGCGATCGCGCAGCGCCGCCGCCAGCGCGGCGGCGTCTTCCATCAGCTCCGCGGCCGACAGCGACCGGTCTGCGTCCTCGAACAGCGCCTGACCGGGTTCGGCATGCCCCGCCCGCAGCAGGTGTTCGAGCGGGTTCACGCGGCGTCCGCCAGCAGCTCGGCGCGCAAGGCCTGCGCCAGGGCGTCGATCCAGTCCGGCGCGAAGCGCCTGGCGGCGTAGTTGATGCTCACCGTCAGGCGACCGTCGAAACCGCTCACCAGCAGGCCCAGCGAGGGCGGCGCCGTGACCTGGCTGACCTGGTACATGTCGGTGACCCGGCAGCCGGCGACCTCGGCCGGCCGCGGCTCCAGCGCGCCGGTGTAGGAGAACCAGAACGAGCTGCGCTCGCGCCCCCGGGGGGCGCGCCGCACGATGTCGCCGTAGCGCGCCAGCGGCAACCAGCTTCCGGCCTGCATCAGCGCCAGCATGGCGCGGTCCAGGCCGGCCTTCACCGCCTCGCGGTTCTGCGCCTTGAGGTGTTCGAACAGCCGTTCGCGCTGCGTCAGTTGTTCGCGGCCGGCCTGCGCGAACAGGAAACTGACCTGGTTGCCGAACACCGGGTACAGCGCCCGGCTGCGGCGCAGGTTGACCGCGTAGGGCACCAGGCAGGCGTCGCCGCCGTCGCCCGCGCCGGCTTCCAGCAGCGCCCGCATGGCGCAGCCGATGAAATACAGCGCCGTGCCGGTCAGGCCGGTGCTGGCGCGCGCCTGGTCGAGGATGCGGCGGCTCTGGCCGGCGTCGAAGCGCTCCAGCCGCACCGCCAGCCCGCCCGGCTCGCCGTCGCCGTGTTCCGGCAGGATGCTGGCGCGGCGGTCCAGCCGGGCGATGTTGCGTTTCGCCTGCCAGCCCTGGCGCACCCGCTCCCACAGGCCGCTCCGCCCCAGCAACCCTTCCAGCGCCGCAGCGGCCGCATCGTCCCCGCCGGTGTCGTCGTGCAGCAGGTGGTGCAGGACCAGTTCGATGCCCTTGGCGTCGCAGGCCGGGTGGAACCACTTGAGCGCCAGCACCGCGTGGCCCGGCCCGCGCAGCAGGTGCAGTTCCAGCGGCGCGGCGGCCTCGGCGTCGGCCGCGGCGTTGACGATGGCCGCCAGCTGCCGTTCGCCGGCGGGGCTGTCGCAGGCCAGCTCGTGCAGGTGAAAGGGCAAGGTCGCCGTACCGTCGCTGTCCCAGGCGTACCGTCGGCCCTGGCGCCGCAGGCGCGCCACGGCGCGCGGGAACCGGCGCGGGAAGTCGCGGGCGCGCTCGCGCAGGGCTTCGACGTCGGGCTCGCCGTCGAGCTGCAGCACCAGGGCGCAGAAGTTGCCGGCCAGACCCGAGCGGCGGATCTGGTCGTCCATCATCAGCGTGAAATGGTCCGCCGGGTTGAGCCGTTGCAGGGTCACGGGTCAGCGGTGGCGTTCGATCCAGCGCTGCAGTCGGCCGAGGGTGCGCAGGTTGTCCGGTTCCAGTTCGTCGTCCGGCAGGCTGATGCCGAAACGCTCCTCGACGAACAATACCAGGCGCATGATGCCCATGCTGTCGAGGCCGGCGTCCAGCAGGTCGTCCTCGTCACCGAAACCGGCGGGGTCGTCGACGAACAGCAGTTCGCTGAAAATGAAGGCCCGGATCTCTTCCTGCATGGGTATCGCTCGGCTCGCGGTCGGCTGGGGGTGGCCGCACCCGCCCGCCCCGGCCAGGCAGCGGCCGGGGGGCGCGGCCTGCGGGGATCACTTGGCGACTTTCACCACGTCGCCCTTGAAGGTGACGCCGGCGATGATGGCGCCGGTGCCGCATTCATACTCGGTATCGCTGCTGACCTCGTGGCGCTTGTAGTAGCTGCGGATGTTCTTCACCGCGTTGCCGCCTTCCAGGCGCGCGCGGTTCTGCAGCGACAGCATGGCGGACAGGAAGGCCCACTCGCAGGCGCGCTTGTCGGTCTTGTTGAAGGCGTTGGTCTTCTTGTTCGACATGAACTCGCCGAAACGCTTGAGCACCTTCGGGTGCTTCTGGTTGCCGAAGTACAGGCCGATGTCCGGGTCCAGCTTGGCCTTGGCGTCCTCCGTGTTCAGCGCCTCCTGAATCGAATACATCTTGCGCGTGTCCCGCGCCTGGGCATTGAACGCCATCATGGCGAACAGCGACGACAACAGTACAGCCCTGACCGCGTATTTCATGTCTCACTCCTTCTTGGTGTGGTTCTGTGTGGTGGTATACGCCCGGGCGCTGGCCTGCGCGCCGCCTCTTCGGGTCCGTCGATTCTACATCAAAACCGCGGCTACTTTGCCAGCCCGGCGCTCAATCGCGGTGGCGCGCCTCCATTTCCTCCAGCGCCTCGCAGATGCGCGTCCGTGCCGCCTCGGCCAGCCCGGCCGCGCTGCGCCGCTGCGGCGGCAGCGCGTCCGGGTGCAGCGGCTCCAGGTAGCGGATGGTCATGTGGTTGGGCCGGCGGCTGAA
>Ga0256841_1003368_pt1 | contig 12001 bp, 8 predicted proteins | sample 356308metaG_FD_185971 | JGI IMG/M metagenome (GOLD analysis project Ga0256841, IMG submission 185971) | Hydrothermal vent microbial communities from Mid Atlantic Ridge, Atlantic Ocean - 356-308 | ecosystem: Environmental > Aquatic > Marine > Hydrothermal vents | place: Atlantic Ocean: Mid...
AGCTTTGTTGTTGTTCTTTTCGGATTAACAATTTCTGCAAATAAACGTAAAGGCGGTTTAGCTGTTCACTTTGGCATTAATGTTCTTCTTGTTTTTATTTATTTAATCTTTATGAAGATTAGTCAGGCTTTTGGGAAAAACGGAATTATGAACCCAATACTTACGGCATGGATTGCAAATTTGGTTTTTCTTAGTGCCGGTATTTTTAATTTAATAAGATTAAAGAAATAAACTTTCTCAATACTTAAAAGAAGTAATATTGAAATAAAAAGAATATACTAAATTGAGATTCTTCTAAAATTTCCAGCGACTGCTCATTGCTACGCCAAGTCTTTTTGCATTGTTTCCGTCTAACAGAGCTTGAAAATAAGATGCTGCAAAATCCAAATCCAATATTCCGGTATCAAAGCCAAAACCAATTGCCCAGTTAAATTTATCGTAGCCTCCAACCGAAACACCGCTTCGTAAATTAAACCAACTTAAAGGTGCCCATTGCATACCAAGCGAAAATCTTTCTTTTTTAGTATTGCCCGGCATATCATTAAACCCTTGATGATAATTAAATTCAAACATCATTTGTCCGGGGAATTTACCTTTTAATAATTTATCAAGTTTAAATCCTACTCCTAATTTCATAGCAGTAGCCAAGCTGGTAGTAAAAGGTTCGGCAAAGGCTCCTTCCCCTTTTAACGATTCTTGTAATGAATCAAGCAAACCTTCATCTGTAACATTTTCTATTGTATAAGAACCTTTGGAAGAATATGCAACTACACCTTTGTTCCATTTTATACTTCCTAAATCCGTTAAAGAAATTGCAAAAGACCAAACCTTATTTATTTCAGCATAAATTCCTAAATCAGCTCCGTAACCGGTACCGGCAGGTTCATTAAAAAATCCTATTTGCTGTTCTTTTTCTACATTTTCATCTTCAAAATCATATTTAATTCCAAAACTTGGCGAAGCAGCCAAAAGCATACGGGAATCACCTTGAATTGCAATATTGCTGTTCTCTTTTGTTTCAATAGAAGTATGAATATAATCCACACCTGAATAAAAAAGACCATGTACCATTTTAACAGTTAAGCCAACGGAAAAAAACTTAAATGCATCGGGAAATAATTTGGATAAATCTTTGGAATAGGATAATGAATAGTTGCGCAAATACCATGCTTTCACATCCAAATCATCCAGACTAAAAACTTGTCCTTTTTTATTCCCATACAAAAGCAACTCTAATATTCCTTTAGGAAAATTCAGATTTACACTTGTCCAATCATTAATGGAAATACCGAACGCACCTAATTTTTTACCGGGATAAATTGAAGCGGAAAGTATGGTCGTTCCCACAGTTGTGTTTATTAAAGTTCCCTGGTCAAATAATTTTAAGAAACGTGTTTTGTCACTTTCAGTTAAATATCTTCCTACTTTTTGTCCGTTATCATTTGTAACACCGGTAAAGAAATATTTATAGTCGTTTAACGAAAAGAAATCATTTCCAATTGTAACATTCAAAGTCGGCAAAGGAAATACCGTAGCCAGTTCAACACTATGATCTTGCTTAACAACTAAATTTGCAGGATTAACACCAAGAGCAAAAACGCCTCTGGCAGAAACCACATTAGTTTTACCTAAAGCTATATTTTTTGCATTTAAAGCTCCGTTAGAACCAATTCCTTGACCGAATGAAGTTATATAAGTAACTACTGTTATCAAAGCTATTCTAATTAAATATTTCATTTTGTACCTCCATTTCCATCAAGCTCGGCACGGTAACTTGCACTGCCTTTTACGGTAAAACTAATTTTATTTGATGTTCTAAACTTAACCGGTAAATTATTGGCTCCGGCAGTTTCAAATCTTACTTCAATTATCATTTTGGAATTATTAAGGAATTTTTGAACATCATCCCCTTTTAACATTAATGTCTGTGTTAATTTTCCGGGTTCAATAATGTCTCCGTTCTCACTTACCGTAGGTTTTGGAATTCTTATACTATCCATTTCATTATAAGTAGGAGGTAACCGTAATTCTTTAATGAAATTATCATCTACAACGTAACCGACAAACGTTAAACCTATTGGAATTGAGTTTGTTATTTCAAAGGTTACTTCGGCGTAATTTACATTATCAATATCATCTTTATTTACATTATCCAAATTGAGTTCAAGTGTATCTTTAATAACTCCGGCTGCAATACCCAAATATAAAGGTATATCGAAATGAATATTACCATAGACAGAATCATTCATAGATACACTGCCAAGTTGATATTCAGGATTTAATAACGTTGTTCCTCTAACTGCGAAACTATCCGGTAAATCGCTTGAGAAGCCGTTAATTAAGCTACTCAAATCAATTTTAGTAGGCTCTTCGGAAGGAATGTAAATATCTTGCAGCGTAAGTGTGTTGGTAGTTGTACCATTTGAAGCAAAAACATTACCGTTAATTAAAATATTGAAATTAGCCGAAGAATTTATATCCAAATACAAATCCGCAGCACCAAAATTAATTTGGCTAAATTTTATTTTATCCGAAATATCACCGTAGTTTATTTTGAAACCACTATTATCCAGATTAACTTTTGTTGGTGTAATTAAACCGGTAAAGGATTCAAAAACAAGCTCTTCAAAATCCAAGTTAAATGAAATACTGTCATTTTTTGTTATTGTAGAAATCTCGCCGGTGGAATCGGTAACTACTGAAATTGAATAAGACAATTCGTTTGTAGGAACACCCGGTGTCAATGTTGAAATTTTCCATCCTTGTAAAGACGGAATATCAATTGCTTTGTTATGTTCGTTTCTTCCTAATGATAAATCTAAAACATAAGGATTACCATTTGCATCAAATAAATTATCGAATTTAACATTTGCTGATAATGCTACATCCATATTATTGTTAATATTAAGATTGATTCTTCCTTGGTGTATAACTACTGATTCAATTTTTGTAGAATCACTAATTTTTACATTTTCCGTAAAATCTAATCTTTGTACAGGTAAAGGAGCACTTGCTTCTGCAATAACCAAATTATTGAAGACTGCCAAAACCTGAGTTATAGCATCTTGCAAAACCATTACTTCTTGTCCGTTACTTCCAGGGGAATATATTGTACCAACATATTCCAGGGAATCCAGTATAGTTTTTCCGCTTATATCAAATTCCAGAGAATCTAACTTGTAAGGAGGTATTGTTAACCATTTACTGGGAGAATTTGGTCTTTCTGCAATAATACTACCATCAATAGCATTTTTAATTTTAACTCCACGTAAAACAATATCTACCGGTAAATCATTTAAAACATAAATAGTTAAACTTCCTTCATCAAGTTTAATAGATTTAATTGTTTGTAATCCGCCAAAGGGAATTTCAACATCTCCTTCTTGTTCGGGAAATACTTGTTTTGTACCGGGTATAATTTGCGGCGCCCACGTTGCTACATTAATTTCTGCTGCCGATGGAACGGGAACAGGAATTTTTATTGTACCTAATGTTTGAGAAAAAGAAGTGTTAAATCCGTCAATTTTAAGTTTGTCCTCTATTCTGATTGTTTCAAACTTAGTTGTATCACTAAAATATAACAATCCTAAATTTTCCGGATCTTTATACCATTTAAGAAGTGAACTGTCTTTTTCTACCATATCCATCAAAGAGAACTCTTTGGAAGTTACCGGAATGTTGACTTCAACATCCCAACTTGGACTAACAAAATCTTCAGGCGGATCAAAACAGCCACTTAGTAAAATACTATACAATATAATTATTAAGAGAGATAATTTTGTAACTTGGGGTGACATATTTTCCTCTGGATCTTTCTTTATTTAATTAAACTTTAATTTTTTTTATTTCATAAGAATCATCTTACGTATTTGTATTAAGTTATTACTTCGTAAAGTATATATATAAATTCCACTTGGTAAATCCGATGCATCAAAAGATACTTCATAATTACCGGCATACTGCACTTGGTTTACAAGTGTTCTAACTTTTTCGCCAAGTATATTATAAACATTTAATTGTACTTGCTGAGTTGCTTGCAACGTCTTTACTTTGGGCAAAGAATATTTTATTGTTGTTGTAGGATTAAAAGGATTAGGATAATTTTGTTCCAAATTAAACCCTGTTGGAATTCCCTGAATTCTTTCTATACCGGTTGGATCTTCAAATCTTCTTTTATGAATTCTACCTCTGCCCCCGCCAACTTTTGATAAATGTATTGCTTTAAAAGTTATAGAATCCGGTGTATCTGTTATTTCAATTCCGTTACCATTCCAATCATTTGTTTTTACTCCGTTGCTATCCCAATCATCATATTGCATATAAGCAAATGATAATGAATCATCTCTAGCAATTCCAACACTATCTAAAAAATTAAGGAATGCCTCTGATTTAGGTAAGGTTAATCTTGCATATTTTCCTTCATTAAAATAATAACTGCTATCTACAGGAAAATAACTTGAATCGGGTAAACCGGATGGATCATCCGGATCGTAAGTGGAATCGGGAAGTTCCCAAATTTCTATTTCAAAATAAGAGAATAATGTATCATTATCTTCCCCTCCGGGCTTATATTTTCCGGTCTCAGTATCTAAATTACGTATAAAAAATCGTAGTACAATATCTTTATCAATGGCTCCGTAATCAATTCTAAAATATCCACCGACCAAAGCATTAAATAAATCTTGAAACATCGTAAAATCCGCCCAAATTGATTTTGATAAATCTGCTTCGGGAATTACAAAACCTTGACCTTCTTTAAAAACTCCACTGCTAATTTCAAATTTTGGAGCAAAGCCGTTTACTTTAGGTTTTTGTAAATAAATTTTATAATAGACTTTGTTACTATCTTGACCAAAATATTGGGAAAAACCACCCAAAATCAAGAAAATGAAAACAATGAATATTCCTTTTAAACGCATTAATTCCTCAAAATATGTGATTTATATCAACATTTAATTAAATGGACATATTTCACTTGTCAAGTGTATAAATTAAGTTAAAAATTATTTATAGTAAAATTCAATTATGAATTATAATCGAATTTTTAGGTGGTTTGTTTAAGTGTTTTATCAACTATAGCGGATGAAGCGGAATATTTTTTTATATTTAATCTATTAACATTTTTTACAAAGTACATATCAATGCTGCCTTTTCCTTTTGCTTTAATTTTGCCTCTATATTCACAATCAAAATAATCACGAACTAACATATATGTATAACCGGATATATTTATTTCACCCGGTTCACCGGAGCTTTCCATTCTACTGGCAATATTAACAGTATCGCCCCAAATATCATAAGTAAATTTTTTGGAACCAACAACACCGGCAACAACACTGCCGGAATGAATACCAAGTCTCATTTCCCATTTTATCGGAGCTTTTTTATTTCTTTCTTTAATAATTTTTTGAAAATCCAATGCAGCATACACTATTTTAACAGCGTGATCTTTTACTTCGGTAGGAATTCCGCAGGCTGCCATATATGAATCACCAATGGTTTTTAGTTTTTCCAAACCATATTTATCAATTATCATATCAAATTTACTAAATATGTCATTTAGTTCGGCTACCAATTCTTCTGCCGGAAGTACTGAAGTTGTATAAGTAAATGCTTTAAAATCGGTAAACATTATTGATATATTTTTAAATTCTCTCGGTTTTACCTTTCCGTGCATTTTCAACTCTTCCACTAAACTGGAAGGTAAAATATTATGCAAAAGTTTATCAGATTTATTTTTTTCTTTTTCAAGTTCTTGAGTTCTCAGTTGAACCATTTCCCTTAGAACTTTATTGCGTTTTTTTACTTGCTGTGTTTTTATAAAATAAATGGAATAAACAAAAAGCAAACTTGATAAAATACCTAAAGTAATAAACCACCACGTTGAATAAAACGGAGGTTCAATTGTAAAAGAACTTAATTCTTTAGCTTCGCCAATAAAACCATCACTATTTTTTGCTCTAACTAAAAATTTATAATTCCCCGGTGGAAGTGCTCTGTAAGAAACCGAATGTTTTTTTGTTTCGGACCATCTTTGCTCTATGCCTTCAAGTTTAAATTGAAAAGTTGTCTCTTCCGGTCTTGCAAAAGAAATACTATAAAATTCAAATGAAATATTATTATGATTATTATCAAGTTTCTTATTTATAAGATTTTTGAAAGATTTTTCTTTTAACCCATCCGATACTTTTATTTCCGAAAGAAACACAGGGGGATTTTCAGAAATAGCTTTTCTTTTCGGGTTAATTTTAAACACACCCTTCTGTGTACCAAACCACAAATTACCTTTACTATCCTTAAAAAAAGCTCCCATGTTAAGTTCTTTGGAGGGGATTCCTTCGTCTTTACTGATATAACTAAATTTCAATTCTTTTTTTGTTTGATACAATTTATTATCTAAAATTGTAATACCATTTACAGTTCCTATGTATAAATTTGTGCCGTCTTCTAAGACAAAATAACATACATTGGAAGAAAGCCCGTCTTTTTCGGTAATATTGGTATATTTTTCACCATCAAACCTACAAATACCACCTCCTTCGGTTGCAAACCATAAATTATTATATTGATCTTTTGATATGGAAAAAACGCTATTTGATAATAATCCGTTAGAGGTATCAATTGTTTCAAACTTTTTACCATCAAATTTTTTTACACCATATTTGTCCGTAGAAAACAGAAAAACTCCGTTGTCCTCTTCAAAAACATCGTTTACCCAAGTATCTTTAAAACCTTGTTCGGCACCATAATTAACAATTACTTTGTTTGTAACCGTATCAAATTTTGTAATACCTCCGTTTGTACAAAACCAGAAATAGCCATTTTTATCTTCATAAATCTTTAATACTTCATTACTAATAAGATTATTTTCTTTTGTGATATTAAATATTTTATTGTTTGCATTAACGGTAATTCCATCAAAAGTTCCATACCATTTTCGGTCTCTTGAATCTATAAGTATTGAACTTAATTTATTACTTCTTAAATTTTTTCCTCTTGTTAGTATTTTAAACTTATTATTTTCTAAAATCGATACACCTTGTCCGTAATGACCAAAATACATTGCATTGTTTTTATCTTCGGCAATGGCAAATACAGCATTATCATTCATTCCATCTTTTTGGGAATATATTTCAAACCAATCGACAGGTAATCTGCTTACACCGCCGGCAAAAGTACCAAACCAGAGGTCTCCTCTTTTATCCTTTAATACGGATCTGATATTATCACTGGATAAACCTTTTGCTTTGTAAACTTTATTGCCATTATATCTATAAATTCCTTTGGTATAATAACCAAGCCAAATATCGCCATAACTATCTTCTTGAATTGCACTAATCTCAGCATCCGGGAATCCTTGTTCTTTGGTAAAGTTAATAAAGTTTCTACCATCAAAATTAGATAATCCTCTGTCGGTTCCTATCCATAATAATCCGTCTTTATTTTCATAAAGTGATAGAACATCATTACTTTGTAAGCCTTGTTCTTTTGCGAAATAGTAGAACATTGATCCGTCGTACTTAATTATTCCTTTATCTGTACTAGAAAACCATATATTTCCTCTTTTATCTTTTAAGACAGTTTGGAGAGTGTTGCTTGGAAAATCATTTTCTTTATTATAAACTGTTATTTTTTTACCATCAAACATACAAGCACCGCCGTATCTTGTGGCAATCCATATCCTTCCGTAATTATCTTCCGTAATAGCATAAATGTAGTCATCCGGCAAACCATTTTTGGTTGTATAATTTACAATTTCATCTTCAAATATTATTGAAAGTCCGTTTGTTGTTCCTACCCATACACTCCCGTGTGAATCAATAAATAAAGAACGAACAGTACTTCCAACAAGTCCATCACTCATATCGTACTTTTTGAAATTTATTCCGTCAAACTTTGCAACACCAGCTTCGGTTCCAAACCAAATAAATCCGGCGGAATCTTGCACTATAGTAAAAACCGAGTTTTGTGGTAAGCCATCATCAGTGGAATAATTATGGAAATTTAAAGATTGCGGAAAGGCAATGCTGGAAAATAGAATTACAAGAATCAGGGTTATATTTTTTATTTTTTTTAACAAAATTTCTCTTTTTCTATTTCCGGCAAACTATATTAAAACTATTTAGTATTTATATATTGTTTCAGACAAAATCAATTGATTTTTTCATCTTTGTTTAAGTTAGTAAACCCAAACTGTGGTGAAGTTTGTCCCTCTATATTTATTGTACCGAAACGTTTTTCAAATTTTTCGATATTATCTTGCAATGCTTTTAGTAACATTTTAGCATGTTGCGGGGTTGTAATAATTCTAGCATGAACTTTTGCTTTAGGAGCCCCGGGAACAACTCTTGTAAAATCAATTATAAATTCTGCAGGCGAATGAGTAATTATTGCTAAATTTGAATAAATACCTTCCGCTTCCTTTTCCCCTAACTCAATATTTATTTGTTGCGATTTATTTTCTTCATTGTTATTCATAATAAGTCCTAATTAAATGAAAAGCCCATAGTTTGTCAAGAAAGACTAATTATGGGCTTTATATTTATAAAATATAATAATTATTTTCTGTATTTATCAGCATTTTCAAAAGCTTCTTTTGATTTGTCATTCATTCCAAGATTAGCATATACTTTACCTAGTAAATCCCAAATAGCACTTTCTTCTTTATTAAGTGTTAAATATTTTTCCAATAATGGAAGAGCAAGTTTATATTTTTCTTGATATGCATCAGATTCAGGATCAGCCTCTCTCATTCCTGCACCCCATTTTACATAAGTTACGGCTAAATTATAAATTGCATTTTCATAATCAGGATCAATTTCAACTGCTTTTTTTAATTGTTTTTCAGCTTCGGCATATTCTTTTGCGTTAAGTAGTAAAGAACCATAGTTATATCTGTAGAATTTATTTTCAGGTTCTTTTTCAACACCGGCTTTAAAAGCTTCTTTTGCAACATCCAATTTACCTGCAGCAATATAGGAGTTTGATAATAATAATAAAATATCTCCGTTATTCGGATATAATTCTCTACCTTCTTCCAATACTTTAATAGCTTCGTTATAATTTTTTATAGCTTCATCTTTTTTGCCGTCGGCATCTAACTTAACACCTTTTTGAACATAAATATTGCCCAGTTGAACATAAGCATCTTCCGATTTTTTTCTTTTTAACACTTCTTTGAACTGTTTGATTGCCCCATCTTTATCATCAATATTCAAATAAGCAAAAGCTAAATTTTTGTATGTGTCAACTGAATCCGGTTCACACATAATTGCTCCATTAAATGTATCGATAGTTTTTTGGAAAAGAGCTTTCGAACTATCCGTACCGGCATACTTGGCAGCTTTATTAAACAATTGTACTCCTTTGTTAAAACCGTCTGCCCAGTGATATTTTTTTGATTCTTCAATATTTTTTGCAAATTTATTACTTATAGCAGCTGATTTATCAAAGTTTTCCAACATACCCTTAATATCGCCTTTTTCACCTAAAACATATCCCAATAAATAATAGCCTTCATCGCTTTTAGGATTTTTTGCAACTTCTTTTTTTAGTGATTCCAAAGCTTTATCTAAATTCTTTTGTTGGATATAAAGCTTTGCACTTGTAATTTCCGTTGATGAACATTGAAAAGCGGAAAATCCCGCTATCATAGATACAATCAACAAAATGTTAAATATTTTTTTCATTAGAGCCTCTCGTTTTTTTGTTATAAGTATTTTATAATAATATATAAAGTTTACAACTTTAAGTAAATTTTTGATTTTAAAATTTAGTTTTTTAATAACAGAAAAACAAATAATGTGATACATACATCTGGAATTATAAAATTCTATTGAAATAAAAATATAATTTTGACTTCTTTTAATATAATATACTAGAACTAAAGTGGTCCTCGGATTCCACAAAATTGTCATCTCGAATTCGCCGTGGCGAATGAGAGATCTCACAACCCAAATATAGCTTAGAGATTTCTCTCCCGATTAAAAAGCATCTGGCTCGAAATGACATATACTAAGTTTTATTTTCCGAAAACCAATTTGGACTTAGTATATATAATATAACCCGGACTTTCCTTGTTAACATTTGAACCTAACCGACCCAAATACTAATTTATTCACTTTAGTAATTCTTTAATTAAAAACATTCCTTTTACTTTCATTGCATTTACAAAGTAAAAAGAATATTTTTTAATTATAAAAAAATAAGGACTACTATGAATATAGAAAATATTATTAAGGAAGCTCCAAAAGTAATGTTACATGATCATCTTGATGGAGGCTTAAGAGCAAAAACAATTATTGAATTAGCTGAAGAACAACATTATTCAAAACTTCCCACTTCTGACGAAAAGGAATTAGCCGAATGGTTTCATCAAGGTGCAAATAAGGGAAATTTAATTGAATACCTACAAGGGTTTGAACACACTTGCGGATTAATGCAAACTAAAGAAGCTTTGGAAAGAGTTGCTTATGAAATGATGGAAGATATGAAAAACGATGGCGTTGTTTATATCGAAACACGTTTTGCACCAATTCTTCATCTGGAACAAGGTTTACATTACGATGATGTTGTTAATGCCGTTCTAACCGGTTTGGAACGTGGTAAAAAAGATTTTGGAGTTGGCTACGGACTTATTCTTTGCGGAATGAGAAACATGAAGCGTTCCCTTGAAATTGCCGAGCTTGCAGTTAATTATAGAAATAAAGGTGTTGTTGGTTTTGACCTTGCCGGTGAAGAAGGCGGATATCCTCCCAAAGATCATTTGGATGCTTTCCAATTTATTCAAAGAGAGAATTTTAATATAACTATTCATGCCGGCGAAGCTTTCGGGAAAGAATCCATTTGGCAAGCTATTCAATATTGCGGTGCGCATAGAATTGGGCATGCAACAAGACTTTTGGAAGATGTTGTACTGAATCAAGACGGAGAAGTTGCTTCGCTTGGTGAGTTAGCTCAATACGTTCTTGATAAAAGGTTACCCTTGGAAATTTGTCTTTTAAGTAATGTTCATACCGGAGCAATAGATAAACTGGAAAATCATCCTTTTAATATTTTTTATAAGAAAAAGTTTAGAGTATTTTTAAATACCGACGACAGACTTATGAGCGATACAACACTTACAAAAGAATACTTAACCGCTATTGAACAATTCGGAATTTCGATTGATGATGTAGAAAGACTTAATATAAATGCAATGAAATCCGCTTTCATTCCTTATGATGAAAGAATTAAATACATTTACGAAATTATTAAACCGGGTTATCAAAAAATTAGAGAAAAACTTTTATCACTAAAGGTATAATAAATTATGAAGAGAAAACTATTTAAAAGTTATGAATTTGAATTTGACAGTAATCAAAAAAAAGTTATTACTTCGTTTGCCAAGCAATCCCTGAAACAAATGTCTGGAGACGACAGGTTAACAAGAGAAGTAAAAACATTTGAATCAATTGTTCAAAAGTTAGAATCATCCTCGGCTAAAATTAAATTTACAAAAGACGAAAAAACGAAACTGACTTTTCAATTAAAAGAAAATGTTAAACATCTTAAAAAGAAAATGGATGAAGCTTGGTTTTTAACAAGATGGTTTTATAAAAATATGTACACACAATACAAAAATATTTTACAAACATTAGAAGAATAATCATGAAAACCAAAACAAATATTTCCGCACCAACCGGCACGCAACTAACTTGCAAAGGCTGGCTTCAAGAAGCTGCAATGAGAATGCTGATGAACAACTTAAATCCGGAAGTTGCAGAAAACCCGGACGAACTTATTGTTTACGGAGGCTCCGGTAAAGCCGCCAGAAATTGGGACGCTTATCATGCAATTATTAAAACATTGCAGGAACTTGAAAACGATGAAACTATGTTGGTTCAATCCGGTAAACCCGTGGGAGTTTTTAAAACTCACACAGATGCTCCGCGTGTTATTATTTCCAACTCCATGCTCGTTCCCGATTGGGCAAATTGGGATGAATTCAGAAGACTTGAAA
>Ga0256841_1003369_pt1 | contig 11999 bp, 15 predicted proteins | sample 356308metaG_FD_185971 | JGI IMG/M metagenome (GOLD analysis project Ga0256841, IMG submission 185971) | Hydrothermal vent microbial communities from Mid Atlantic Ridge, Atlantic Ocean - 356-308 | ecosystem: Environmental > Aquatic > Marine > Hydrothermal vents | place: Atlantic Ocean: Mid...
CAGTCTCCCTGGAAATTGGTGGATCAGCACTTGGATACAGATAAAAAACCACATGAACTGCACCTGGAGGTCAAATCAGATCGGGGTTCGGAGTATGCGTGGAGGGTGTTTAAAACTCTGTGTCAGTTGAATATTACAGAGCGATATGTTTCTCCAGTCTCCCGTCAAAATGTATCGCCAGTTGTGACAAGGTCAGGTTCCAGTTTTGCACGGGGTGCGTCCAACGCTCGGAGGCCTTCAGTATACCCGCATAGAGCAGCTTGAGTAAGCTGTTCTCGTTGGCAAAGCCACCTTTGGTCTTGGTCAGTTTGCGGAACTGTCGATGGACGGCCTCAACCGCGTTGGTGGTGTAGATGGCGGTGCGGACATAGTCCGGGTATTTGAAGTACGCTGACAGTGTTGGCCACTTGGTTTTCCAGGACTTGATCACCATGGCGTATTTCTCGCCCCATTTGGCTTCCAGTTCATCCAGGGCGCTTTCTGCGGCATTGAGCGTCGCCGCCTTGTAGACGCACTTGAGGTCCGCCATAAAGGCTTTCTGATTTTTCGAAGCAATGTATTTCAGGGAGTTGCGGATCTGGTGGATGATGCAGTGCTGAATCTCGGTGTTCGGATAGATGCTTTCGATGGCCTCGGGAAAGCCCTTCAGCCCGTCCACGCAGGCGATCAGGATATCCTCGACGCCCCGGTTGTGCAGATCGGTCAGCACACTCAGCCAGTGATGCGCCCCTTCCTGATCGGAGAGATACAGGCCCAGCAGCTCTTTTTTGCCCTCGATGTTCAGCCCCAGAATGGTATAGACCGCCTTGCTCACATAGCGCCCGTGCTCCCGGATCTTGTAGTGAATGGCATCCAGCCAGACGATGGGATAGACGGCCTCCAGATCCCGTTCCCGCCAGGCCGCAAGCTCGGGCAGGAGCTTGTCGGTGACCGCATTGAGCGTACCATTGGAAAGCCGCATCCCGTACAGATCGGCGATGCGGCTGTGGATATCCTGGTAGCTGGTACCCAATGCAAACAGGGCGATGATCTTGCGCTCCAGCTCATCGGTGAGGTGCGTCTGATGCTTTTTGACAATCTGCGGCTCAAAGGTGCCGGCCCGGTCGCGTGGCGTATTCAACTCGAACTCACCGGCAAGGCTATTCACGGTTTTGCCGGTACTGCCGTTGCGGCGATTGGGGGTCTTGTCCTGAGCCAGATGTTCATCCAGTTCAGCCTTCATGGCCGCCTCGGTGAGCTGCTTGATCAGCGGTGTCAGAATGCCACCCTGGCCGCTCAGGTCCTTGCCTTCACGCAGCGCCTTGATGGCTGCATCCATATCGAATGTGATGACGTCGTTCATGTATCATTCCTCCTCTTGCCAGTTTAGAGAAATGACACAGAATTCTGAACACCACCGCAATGTGGAATCAATAGGACGACATCACTTGCTTGCAGAGCAATACTATTTTGTTACAGTTTCTATGATTGCCTCCAGCGCCTTATTGAACTCCGCTGGTTTTACTTGTGCAACGAAGTGCCCGACACCAGGTATCATCGTTACATGCGCATTTGCCGGGGACTCTTTGCCAGTAGGGGAGGCGTTGATGTTGTAAAGGATATCAGCAAAGTGCGCCAGATCAGAAGATGCCTGATGAGCATTCCAGTCAAACAGTTGGTACATGGCACTGATCCCTACTTTTGGATCAGCAGACGAAAATTTTGCGATGATCGCATCGACAACAGCAGGATCAGCTTGTGGTGTGAACATGGAGCGTAGCAGCTTATCACTGGTTGCGTGAAAATCCGTTTCGAACGGTTCCACAAATTGTGCTATCGCCTCTTGGTTGGTTGGATATTCAAAGGGCGTATAGAAGGTGTCGACTCCGACGATGCCAATGACACGATCACCCAGCAACTTCGCCGCTTCCACAATCACCGGTCCGCCCATGGAATGGCCCACCAGGATGACCTTTTTGGCGCCAATCCGGTTTACCACTGCCGCCACATCCTGGCCGAAAGCGGCCATGGTGTACTGTTGACGGTGACTGCCTGACTTTCCGTGACCGGCCAGATCCAACCAGACAACCTGATAATGTGAAGCGAAGTAGTCCAGCTGCGGATCCCAGAAACTGTGGTTGCATGTCCAGCAATGCACAAAGACAATGGCCGGTTCACCATGCCCGCGAACACCATACACAATGGGACTGCCATCGGCTGACTCGACTGTTGCCGTGATGCTGTGCTTGCCATTGGACTCCATTGATGTGCATCCTGCGAATAGAAGCAGTGCAAGCGGAATCAACCACAGGATTGTGTTGGTTTTCTTTTGCTTGGTCATTGCCATGAGAATGAATACTCCTTTGAAATTCAACGATTGCTGTTTTCCATCCTTCTTTGCTCCTGGGCAATCATGTCTTCCAATGTTTTGCCTGGCTCATGAGGATAGCGTGTTTCGCAAACTTGTAGCGCTTCGATTCTATCCAGACGAAAATTTCGAAATGCCTGGCGCAATTCGCACCAGGCTCCCAGCGTCCAGACTGTGCCCCAGAAGAACAACCCCAATGGCCAGATCGTTCGCCGGGAACTGATGCCATCCGCTCGTGTGTAAGAAAGGATTGCTTTCTGGTTATGGTCAACGGCATTGCGTAGCTCCCCCATGAAGGCTGCGACGTGTGCAGGTATTTGAACCAGGGGAGAGAACAACCGGGTTTGATCAAGCTCTCCCTTGAGAGTATCCGGAAGGACTGTTTCAACCTTGCTCAATACCGATTGAGCCGCCATCGCCAATCTGGGATCAGCCCAACTGTTGATGATGCGTGCACCGAGGGTCAGTGCTGTGATTTCTTCTCGGGTAAACATCAGCGGAGGTAAGTTATACCCCCGCCGAATAACATAGCCAACACCGGCTTCTCCCTCTATCGGTACGCCTGATGCGATCAAGTCCTGCATGTCCCGATAAATTGTTCGCTCAGACACTTCAAGCACTTCCGATAACCAGTGTGCAGTGGTTATGCGTCGAGATCGAAGGAATTGTACGATCTGAAACAAGCGGTCTGCGCGTCGCATACTGCCATGCCTGCCTATTTGTTGACGTAGGTAATTAGCGACAGCGTCGCTCCCTGTGGATCACAGATAACACAGAATCTTCCGACATCCGGGATATCACGTGGTTCCAGCAGGATTTTTCCACCGAGTGTTTCAACTTGTTTGGCGCTGACTTCCACATCGTCAACGGTAACATAGGCGCCCCAAATGGGCGGCATGTCGCCAGCTTCTGGTGGCATGCCCATGATGCCTGCTACTTCTTTATCGCTCGCCTTTGCTATGGTGTAGCCCATGTCATTAGTTTGCATGTCCTCCAACGTCCAGCCAAACAAATTGCTGTAGAAGGTTTTAGCGGCATCCACGTCGCGGGTCATCAATTCATTCCAGCTGAAAGCGCCATGTTGTTTCATTGGATCAGTCATTGTTGTCTCTCCTGGAGAGTGCGTTGGAGTTTTAACTATACTCCACTCCTCCTGACAGCCTGATGTCAGGAGTTTATTGCAGCATGGTTGGAAGGTGCCTCAAACCAGAATGTGACGTGCGGAATCTCCAGCTCCAACCCCCGCTGTTGTAAAAAGGTAAGCTGCTCCCGATTAAAGCGCACGCCGTTTTGCCGCTCGAACTCCTTCATGCCCGCCAGGAACCGGAATTCCTCCAAAGAGCGGGAGCCGCGCATGGAATGGCAGCTTTGCGCAGCGTCAGCCTTGTCTCAAAAGTAGTGATACCGGCAGGCAATGATTGTTATGTGGGCATCGTCAACAGCATAGACGACACGATGGGTATCGTCGATTCGTCTTGACCAAAACCCGGACAGGTTTTCTTTCAAAGGCTCCGGTTTGCCAATCCCCTCAAAAGGAGCGCGCATGACATCGGCAATCAGCTTGTTTATTCGTTTCAGCGTTTTCCGGTCCTGGCCTTGCCAGTACAAGTAGTCTGACCAGGCCGCTTCGGTCCACGTGAGTTTTCTACTCATCCAACAAGTCCCTTTCGTGGACATGGCCAGCACGGTATTGTTCGATGGATGTTCTCAAGTGCTCGGCATTTGCCGGGGACTTGAGCAAATGCACGGTTTCCATGAGACTGTTGTAATAATCCAGCGACATCACGACGGCATCTTCACTGTCCCGGCGCGTTATTACCGTACAGTCCGCATCGTTAGCCACTTGATCTAAAACAGATTTCAGTCGGTTTCTTGCCTCAGAAAATGATACGATTCGCATCTCATCCCTCTACTTGTACATAATAAGGTACAAGTATAGGCTTCCGTTGAGGTATGTACAAGATGTAGGACAAACATGCATGACAGGTTGCCGGGAGCACCACCCAAGTTGCTCTTTCTCATTGCTTCGCCTTTATTCCGACAGAATAACCTTCCCATCAATTACAAATGCGTCTCGAACCAGAACGTAATGTGCGGAATCTCCAGCTCCAATCCCCGCTGTTGCAAAAAGGCAAGCTGCTCCCGATTAAAGCGCACACCGTTTTGTCGCTCGAACTCCTTCATGCCCGCCAGGAACCGGAATTCCTCCAAAGAGCGGGATCCGCGCATGGAATGGCAGCTTTTGCAGGCGAACAGGGGAGCACCGTCATCGCCCGTGCCCAGTGCCAGCTGGGAAAAGAAAGTCAGGGGCGTACCGCAATAGCTGCATCGCCCCTGGCTGGCCACCCAGGCGATGCCTGTGGTGGATCGGGTTTGTGGCCGCACCACCGGATCAAGGGGGTTGTCATGGTCGGTATTTCGTCCCAGGGGGATGCCGCGCAAGACAGTATAGCGTTGCCTTTCGTTATCCATGGTGATCAGGCGGCGCTCCAGCAGCTGTCTGCGGATGATCTCGCCACCATGGGTTTTCGAAAAAACCAGCAGATGCTTATGGGAGAAAACCCGGTAGGCGATCAGCGGGGCGCCTGCATCCAGGTCATAGAGTTGCACGAAGGCCTTGAATGCCCGCCAGGGCAGTTCGATCTGCGTGGGGGCGCGGGTGGTCAATGTGGTTGCTGTTTCCATTGTGATATGTCCCTGTGTCTTGCCGTAGCGTGATTATGCCGCCCAGGAAAAGAAATCGCACTTCGGAAAACCGCTGCATCCGAGGAACTGCTTGCTCTCGTTTTTTCCTTTCTTGAGCGTTCTGAGAATCAGGTTTCCCTTGCCGCACTGGGGGCAGGGATCGCCTACCTGGTGTTTGTCGCCGGTTGTGGCGGTGGATCGTCGGGCGCCGGGCTTGCCCTGGTTGTCGGGTGCTGTGTATCGGCAATCCGGGTACTTGTTGCAGCCCCAGAACCAGCCTTTCTTGCCCTTGCGTCTGCCCAGCGGCGAGCCACATTCCGGACAGGTGTATGCAGGGGTATTGGCAATGGCAACAGAGGACAACTGCCCCAGCTCGTCATCCAGCTTGTGATCCACCTGTTCCACCAGTTGACGGTAGCCGTGGATGCCCTGGGCGATTTCATCCAGGCGGGCCTCAATGTCGCGGGTGTAGTCGTATTCCACGAACTCGAACCGTCCTGCCAGGGCTTCGATGACCGCAAAAGCAGGCTCCGCCGGCACCAGGTGACGGTTTTTCTCCGTGACATAGCCGCGGGCATGCAGGGTTTCCATGATGCTGGCGTAGGTCGAGGGACGGCCAATGCCCCGGCGCTCCAGCGCCTTGATCAGGGTGGCCTCGGTATACCTTCCCGGTGGTTTGGTGCGTTTTTCCACCACCTTGCATTCCTGTGCGCTGAGGGACTGCCCTTGCTGCAGGGCGGGCAGGGGTGTGCGCTCATGCTCCATATCCTTGAGAAGGCGACGCCAGCCATCGAAGATTTCCACCCGACCACTGGCAACAAAGCTGTGTTGCCGCCCATCCGGGGTGGTTTCCTGGCTGTACAGGGTGGCCGTGGCCAGTTGATCCTCGGCGTTCTTCATCTGCGAAGCCACCGTGCGTGTCCAGATCAACTGGTACAGGCGAGCGGCGGCGGGATCGTCCGCCTCCTGGGTTGCATCGGTTTTGTCGATGTGGGTCGGACGGATGGCCTCGTGGGCCTCCTGCGCTCCGGCCTTCGATTTCCAATGATTGGGTGACGAGGGCACATAGGCGCCAAGGCCAGCCTCCGCCAGATAATTCCGTACCTCTTCGATGGCCTCATCGGACAGATTGGGGCTGTCCGTGCGGTGATAGGTGATCAGACCGGCGGCGAACAGCTGCTGGGCCAGATCCATGGTTTTCTTCGGCCGCAGCTTGAGCTGTGAGGAGGCGGCCTGTTGCAGGGTCGAGGTGGTAAAAGGCGCGGGTGGCCGCGTGGATTGTGTTCGGGTCTCGATGCTGGCGATCCGAAAGCGGCGCAGCCTGGCCACCTCCTGCGCGTAGGTGACGTCCAGCCAGTATTTTTCCCCGGATTTCAACCAGGGACTGAAGTCCCACTTTGCCGTCCAGGCAAGACCCTCGGATTCAAAGTCGGCCTGTACTTGATAGTGTGTCAGCGGACGAAAGGCCCGGATCTCCCTCTCTCGCTCGACCACCAGGCGCACCGCAGGCGTCTGTACGCGCCCGGCGGAAAGCGCTTGGCCGGTGAGATCACGCAGCACGCCGGACACCCGGTAGCCTACCAGGCGGTCGAGCACCCGGCGCGCTTCCTGGGCGCGCACCAGGTTGGCATCGATGGGGCGGGGTTTGGCCAGAGCCTGTTGCAGCGCCTCCCGGGTGATTTCCTGAAAGCTCACCCGCTCGGCGCCGGACAGCTTCAGGGTCTGTTGCAAATGCCAGGCGATGGACTCCCCCTCGCGATCCGGGTCGGTGGCAAGCAGTACGCGGTTGCCGCGCACGGCGGCGCGCAGGCGCTTGACCACATCCGGCTTGGTGATCTCATAGTGCGGCCGATAGTCCGGTGCAGCCACGCCCATTTCCCGGCGGGGCAGATCCCGAAAGTGACCCACGCTGGCAACAACCTTGTACTGTTGCCCGAGGAGGGCGGTGATCTTCTTGATCTTGTTGGGGGACTCCACGATCAGGACAGTCTGGGTCATGACGAACTTCCTCCGGAAACCGTGGCATCGGTCGAGGCCTCGCCGTCGTCAACCCCGGGCGCTTGCGGATCAGCGGACTCCTCTTCGTCATCCAGAAGATCGACCTTGGCATCCGCAGTGCCCGAAACGGTGCGGATGGGCGGCGCAAAGCGGGAGCGCAGGGTGCCTTCAAGAACCTCGGCCGGAAGCTCTCCCATCTGATCTATCGCCTGGGCGCCGCGCTGGGTGGTCATGGTGATGTCCTTGCGGGTGATGCCCAGCAGCTTGTAGTGCGCGGGCGTCAAAAAGGCCCGGCGAATGATCTTGGAAGTATGCGAGAGTCCGGCCATGGCCATGTCGCGGGGCATGAGCGCCACATGCACGGCGGTGAGCAGGCTCAGCACCAGCTGATCGAAGTCCTCGATGAGATAGGCGCCCATGTAGCCGTAGGGGGTGGGAAAATTCAGGGGCATCTCCACCGGCTCCAGGGAAGAAGCCACCTCGATCTTCACCCGCTCCCGGGACTGGAGAACCCTGTCCACTTCCTGCTGCCTGGCGTGAACGCCTTTGCGGGCCTCCTCAATGGCCTGCTCGGCCTGCAGCAGAAACCAGTCGGCATAGGGATCATCCAGACCGGCGGCTTCCCATATCCGCGTCATGATGGCCGAGAATGCAGTCAGGCCGATGATGCCGGGCTTGTCATCGGTTTTGCGCCGGCCGCGAAACAACCGCTGCGCCTGGCGGGTGTGCAGGATAATGGCATAGCTGCCGCGCAAGCGCCCTGGCTGGGCAGCCTGTGCAGACCGGGCATCGGAAGGGGCGGGGGATTTTTTGTCAGTGGTGTTCATGCACGTCGATCCTCAATACAGTGAAAGCGAAAAGCCCAAAGCAATGTGAACCACCAGCACCTGCTGGTCGTCCCTCTCGGGCAGTCTGATTTACTGTGACCGCACTACAATGCTGTGCGATCTTGAGGAAAGCCGGGAAAAACCCGGACGTGGATCCCCGGCAAGCGCCGGACATGCGGTAAATGGATCCTGGTGCATGTAGGGCCATGATAAATCAAGCGGCGGTGGGTTTCAAACGGGATCGATCTAAAAAATGGAGCGGCCATCTTCAATCAGGCTTATCCACAGAATCTGTGGATAAGCCTGTGCAGATTTGGATGTGGTATTTTTCTTCATCAATATGGCGACCACATTTATCAGAACGCGACCCCGCCTTCTTGCCATCCGCACGCCAATAGTGCCTCAACGCGGCTATGGTGCCTTATCCAGTTAGCGGTTTTTGGGCAAATCCAGCCCGTAACATTCAAAATCGAGTGGTAGTCCTTTTGGAGATGCCGGTTAAAGATGGGCTCATGGTGAGCGATCCGGTTCCTGAAGGTTCGCAGGTAGTCGAGCGGTCGATGTGTATCAGTGCGCTTCAGGTGACTATGTGGAAATGCTTTATATAGCGCTGGCCGCCACAGTGTCATTTCGTAGTTTTTCCTGCCCGTATCAGGTGGTGCCGCTCGTCCGCCACGTCCCAGCAATGATACCTAGAACCCAAACGACAGCTCTGCAACCACATGCGGGGGATCAATGGCGTAGCCTCCACGGCCTAGAGTTTTTTTGGCATTTTCAATTTTGCGCATTGCGCCTTGATCGAGCCCGCAAGCAGGATTGTCATACCAATCTGCCCCATAGGCTGTGCTGAGTTGTTGGTGCATAGCGTTGCGCAGCGCAACTTCGAGACCTTGAAGTGGTCCATAAAAAGCGGCACTGATTGCCGTGTTCCAGGTATATAGGCGCAAGGCAAGTTCTCTGTTTCCCCCTGTCTCTGCCGTGTAAGTAGCTATTCTTTGAGGAGAAAGAGATGTTTCGAGGGCATCCAAAACTTCCTCATCAAAGGAAAAATTCTTGACTAGTGTGCTCATTACGTCCTATCCTTAAATCGTAGACCCCGGATCCGCCTCTGCTTATGCATGCGCCCGGGGTTCAGCTTTTCTGGGGGCTCCTCTTTTTGGGTTGCCGCTTTTAGCCCGCCACGTCGCGAAACTTGACGCCGCTTGACCATGCCACATTTTCGCATTTAGCAAAGGTAGCGATATGGGTCGTAAATGTCGAAAAAACGTCATTTATGCAGATCAGGAGAACGTCTTCCACATATTCTTCCACGCCATGGCGATATTCAATACGCTGTCGTGCAATACCGCTTGGTCGAGCGTGGGCAACAAGTCTGGGGATACATTGCGGCTTTTGAACACGGCGTCATAGGTTGTGTGTGTCTTTGAACGATAGGAGATCCTGGTTGGAGGCACCAGGATGCTTGAGACAGTGAATGATCCCCGGCACAGGTAGACCACCTCTTGCCATAGATCCTTGGCATTCAGATCCGGAACATTGTCAGCAAATTGAACGCCGATTTTTTGATCGACCTCTCGGGACTGCTCCAGGATGGTGTGAGGCGAATCAGTAGTTTTCAGCAGTTTCTTTTTTTCAAAATAGGTGCCGCACAGTTTGTTCCAGTGCGCCTCCAGCTCCTTGTGCACGCCAGCGGAATACCCCGCCATGGGACGGGCGTCGCAATGGAAAGGCTGGCAGGCATCCGCCACGAAATGGCTGAGCATGAAGCAATAGGTGGCGATTTCCTCAGGGCGGGGACGGCTGTCAGGGGCCAGGTTGTGGGCGAACCGAACTTGTCCAGGCACCAGTCTGGCGACCTTGGGATCGCCCAGGATGAGCTGATCGACCAGTGTTGTGGACAAGGCCATGGAGCGGTTCGCCAGGTGCTGTCCAGGGGGCGGATCGGCGCGATAGGCCTGTTGCCACCAGTCTGTACCAAGAATGTCGCCCCAGTCCCGGATGAATTGCGTTATCAGCCGGTGGGAGCCGAGATCCTGCAGGGTTTTCTCTTTCGAGCGGACGAAGCGCTGTTTCCCCAGCCTGTCGTAGGGCTTCAGTTTGAAGATGTGGTTATCGATGTCGCCGAACCCCTTTTTCGCATCGGCCATGTCGGGAATCCAGGAGCCGATTGCTGCATCTTTCGCATGAGGCTTGAGGAGCTTCACCAGATTGGGTGCCTTGCCTTCATCCTCCAGCAAGGCGATGGCCCGGAGCGCGAGCCAGGTGTGGGTTCTCTGTTTCATGTCGTGTTCCTCGCCCGTCAATCCATAAGTTGGGGTGGTTCGACATAGTGTACTCCCAGAAAATACTCTAAGTAGTGGACAATGCCTCGGCATTCATTCAAAACGCCTCCGGCCATTTTCTTGCGGCATGGTAGACACTTAGAAACTGGATCTGCTTTTTCTTGATTCAATGTATGGCTGGCTTGTGATCACTAAATCATAGGTGACGCACACCCGGCCTCTGCGTCCAATATTAGGGTGTTCGGCCAGCAGCTGTACGGTTGAAGCCGAAAAAGCGTGGTCGTCCAAAGGGATGGCGGAAGAGGGTGAACGATTTACACCCGGATCAGGGTTGACAGTTCTTCCAGGGCATCGCGTGGGGTGCAGATTTTGAGTGCTTCGATTTGCCCCAGGCAAAGCAGATCTTGGTCACCGCTGATCAGGCGTTGTGCCCGGCATTGGCGTGCGGCACGAATGAAGTGGTCATCGTCCGGATCACGACTCCAGCTGCATTTGGCCAGTTGCGGGTCGATTTCCACCCAATAGGCAGCGGCGCTGAAGTCGTGCAGCAGGGCGTGACGGGTTTCTATTGAGAGGTAACGGTCGAATTTTGGTTTCCAGAGGCGGCTTTCCAGTTCCGCGAAGGTGGCGTGGGAGAAGACGAGGATGCTGTTGGACAGCAAGTGCTGAAGTAATTGCGCTGGTACGGATTGAGGGCTGAGAGCGGCGCTGATGAGTACATTGGTATCGACGACGACCAGCTGCCAGGGGTCATCTTTCTGCTCAGGACTCATCTGCCAGCAGTTTGTCGAGCTTTTCCTCGGTCAATCCGGCCTTGCTGGCAGCTGCGGCGCTTTCCTGCAGACGATGGCGTAACCGGTCAGCGTAGAAGGCGCGCATGGCGGCATAATCTTCGGCACTGACCAGTACGCCCACCACGCGGTTGTGGCGTTTCACTTGTACCGGTTCTCGCTGCGCCTTGTCGAGGAATTCTCCAAAATGGGTCTTGGCCTCATTGGCGGTCATTTCCTGCATGGTGTTTTCCATGGTGTGTGGTATTTGTTGGACATTTATAGCACGAATCGAACGAATCATGTAATTTTGTAGGTACTGTCATTCGTCTATTTCCGTTTTCGACAATGCTGCTGTCGGCTGAACGAGCTGGCGCAGAAGCTGTCGGATCGCACTATCGACATCGACAAGCGGGTGGTTCGCCTGGAAACCATGGTGGAGATCGCCTCGCGGCGAAAGCTGCCTGACCAGGAGTAATGATTTGTCGTAACCAGCAGCTTTGACAACCTGCCGGCTCCGGACTACACTTTTTTTATTACATTGTAAATGAACGGAACACAGGGACAGGGATTCTCCATGCTCACACTGCTCAAAAACCCCATCGAGGCCGGCATCCTCATTGCGCTGGCCATCTACGGCCTGATCCTGGCCTGGAGCCTGCTGGCGCGCTTGAACTGGCTGCCCAGGGGGATGCTTCACGCGGTGCGGGCAATCCTGAGCCGCCTCCAGCACCTGCCCCCGCTAGGCTGTGCCGTCGCGGCCACCCGCCGCCATCCCCTGAGCCTGGGACTACTTGCCGCCATCCTCATCGGCGTCCTGATACCCGCCCTGGCGATCTCCCTGACCTTCCTGCTGGTGGCGCTGACGTTCATGGCGGTCATGTATGTGGCGATTCGATATGGGGATTGGGAAGATATGTCAGAAAATGAAATTGATGCGCACGGGCTTTACTTTGCGCACTTCACAAATGAAATTGTGCATGGGTCAGATCCATACGCAGATAAGGATCGCCCTTACCTGTGATATTCATTTTCGCCGTACTGCCGATCCTGCGGCTTTTTTCAGTGCGCCGGGACCAGACTTACCCGC
>Ga0256841_1003371_pt1 | contig 11993 bp, 14 predicted proteins | sample 356308metaG_FD_185971 | JGI IMG/M metagenome (GOLD analysis project Ga0256841, IMG submission 185971) | Hydrothermal vent microbial communities from Mid Atlantic Ridge, Atlantic Ocean - 356-308 | ecosystem: Environmental > Aquatic > Marine > Hydrothermal vents | place: Atlantic Ocean: Mid...
GGGGAATGAAGATCCCCAGGGGCTCCTTCCCCCTCCGGGCCACGAGCAACGGCTCCCCGAGCTCCAGGTAGCGCTTTAAGTGCTGGCGAAACTCGGCCACGGTTACCGGCTTCAGACGCTCGGTGGACGTCTTCATCCCTGAACCCCCGAGCCTTAGCTTACCCCATTTTGTACAAGTTGTACATGTATACGCTGCGCCATTCGGGCGCGGAAGACTGCGCCCCGGAACCCTTAGCCTCCCCCGGGGCCAAAGCCCACCACGTCCGGCAGGGCTTGGGCGGCTTCCTCGAGGCGCTTTCGGCTGATGTGGACGTAGACCTGGGTGGTGGCGATGGAGCTGTGGCCGAGGAGCTCCCGGACCTCGGCGAGGGAGCGGCCGGCCTCGACCAGGGCGGAGGCGTAGGAGTGGCGGAGCTTGTGGGGGGTGAGCCGCTCCCAGTTCTCGAGGCCCGCCCGGCGGGCGACCCGCTTCAGCATGAGCTGGACGCTGCGGGGGGAGAAGGGCTCGCCCCGGTGGGGGCCCGAGGTGTGGCTCCAGACGTAGGGGCTCGCCGGGGAGCCCTCCAGGTTCCGGTGCTTGAGCCACTGGTGGAGGGCCCGCTGGGCGGTGGGGGAGAGGACCACCACCCGCTCCCGGTCCCCCTTGCCCCGGACGGTGATGGCGTGGGGGATGCCGTCCTGATAGGCGATGTCCCGGTAGGTGAGGCCGAGCGCCTCGGAGAGGCGGAGCCCGGTGCCGTAGAGGAACGCGAGGAGGGCCCAGTCGCGGAGGCCCTTCGCGGGGGAGCGGTTCTGGTAGGCGGCCTGGAGGAGCCGGGCGACCTCCTGGGGGGTGAGGTAGACGGGGAGCCTCCTGGGGAGCTTGGGGCGGCGGACGCGGGCGGTGGGGTCCTGGAGCACCGGGAGGCCCTCGACCTCGGCGAGGTAGCGGAAGAACTTGGAGAGGCTGGCGAGGAGCCGCTCGGCCCGGGCAGGGGAGGCCTCGAGGTCGGCGAGGAAGGCCCGGACCTGGGCCGGGGCCACCCGGTCCCAGACCGGGGCGGAGCCCCGGCGGTCGGCGTGCCAGCGGGCGAAGAGGGAGACGTCGCGGAGGTACTCCCGGGCGGTGCGCTCGCTCCGGCCCTCCTCCAGGCGGAGGTAGCGGTCGAACCGGGCGAGGAGGTCCCGGGTCCCGGGGTCGAGCGGGCCCCGGAACTTAAGTGGGTGGGGGGTGCGGGGCATGGGGTGATTGTACCCGAGTTTTCGTCAAAGAATACTTTGGCGAAGCGAGCGGAGGCCGCCCGCGGGCGGCGTTTTCGCGATGGCGGCGGGCCGTCCGGGGGCCGGGGCGGGGGCGAGGACGGGGGCGGGCGGGGTGCGGGCTTTCGCAAAAGCCGGGGGTGTTTCGCAAAAGTTAAGGATTCGCGGGGCTGTTTGGGGGCCGGGGGCGGTCGCCGGAGGGGCGCGGGCGGGGCGGCTCGACGGTTACTGATTGCAGTAATGCAGTAACTACTGCAATACTGAATCCATGGCGAGGAGGGGAGAGAAGAGCCAGGCGCGCTGGCAGGAGGCCGGGGTCGAGCCCCTGGTGCACACGGTGGACGAGGCCGCCGCCCTGCTCCGGGTGCACCGGGCGACCATCTTCCGCCTGGTGCGGGCGGGGAAGCTCGAGCGGGTCTACATCGGGCGGCGCTCGGTGCGCATCACCCGGGCGAGCCTGGAGCGGTTCGTGCGGGAGCAGCTCGGGGACCGGCCGCCGGAGCTCGAGGGGGGCGGGCAGCGGGGGGTGCGGGAGCTCTTCCGGCGGTTCGGGCTCTAGCCCCGCCGCCTGCGGCTACCCTCAAACCGTGGCCGCCACCGCAGGTGGAGGAAGGCCTCGAGCAGCGATAGCGCGAAGTCGTCGTATCCCGGGGCGAGAAGGATGTCGGCTCGGGCGAGATGCTGGTGCATCCAGTCCTTAAGCGCCCCGTCCTCGCACGGGACACCCAGTTCCCGGCAATTCCCCCTGAGGTCTTTGAAAAGCGTGCTCCTCGCTTTGGCGCCGTAGTGCTGATAGCGGTACCGCTGCTCGGTCCCGGACCCCGCCTTACCCACCTTGAGGAACTCCCCGCGCTCGGGCCAGAAGAAGGAGTAGACCGCCCCTCGCCCCCTAAGCGCCCCTGGCGGCCGGTGGGGTGGCCAGCGGATGTCGGGCTCATACACGAGCTCAGGAGGCGACCCCTCCGAGGCCACGGACAGGCACCGCTTGAAATCATGAAGGGCCGCTTCGAGGGCGGCCTCGAGCTCCTGCCGCGTACGGATTGGCTCCACCCCTCTAGCATAGGGGGCGTGCTCCTGGCCGGCACCACGAGCTGGACCGACCCGACGCTCATCGAGGCGGGGTGGTACCCGCCGGGGGTGAAGGACCGTGCACAGTGCTCCTTGTAGACGCGACCCCGTGCGGGCGCGGGGTCGCGAGGGAGGCGGTACCAGAAAGGTTGCCCCCTGCCATGGACCAGCATCGAAGCGAAGAGTTCCCGGGCTCTCACCCTTTCACCCGAGCATTCTCGGCTCCCCGCTCAAACTGCCCCGCTCCCAGGACGAACTCGGTTCGCCAGCCCAGGAGCTCGAAACCGAGCTCAGCGGTGAAGTTGGTGAGGTAGTGCAGGAGGATGGGGAGGAGGAGCCCCCCGGAGGCGGCGCTGAGGTAGGCGAAGGTAAGAGCACCGGCGAAGGGGAAGGCGAACCCCCCGAGCAAAGCCCTAAGGAGGCGTCCCCGCCCCCTTAGGGAGAAAAACACCGGGAGGGCGTGGGCAGCGGCGAAGATTAGGGCCTGAGGGAAGGCCCAGACGAGCCAGTCGCCCCCCTCGCCCCAGATGCCGTAGGGCACCAAGAAGAAAAGGCCGCGAAAGAGCGCCTCCTCGTTGAGGATGCGGCCGAGCTGATCGGCCAGTCGGCGAACGAGGGGGGCTGAGAGAGGCCATCGAGGAACCGACCCGGAAAAAAGCGCACCGACGGAGAGGAGGTAAAGGGAAAGGTAAAGAGCAAACCAGGGGCTAGCAAGTGGAACTTCCCATCCTGGGGCAAAAAACGAGGCGGGAAGGGTGGCGACGAGTAGGGCGGCCAGGAGGTGGTTGAGCTCCACCTCGCCGTCCCGGCGGAACCATCCCCAAAGGAAGAGCAAGAAGGGGGCGGCCACGAAGGCCGCCTTGGCAAGAAGGGTGGGGCTCACAAATCTCCTCCCGCGAGTTCGTAGACCACCTCGAAGCGAATGGGCTTGCGGAGGAAGAGAAGTCCCACCGACCCCTTCTCCTCCACACGGAGGCGAACCAGCCGGTCCCCCCGGAACACGTAGGCGAGCACCCGGGTTCCCCCGATATCGGGCACCGGCTCCCGGGCAACCCAAACGCCCTCTGAGGTCCGCTTCAGGGAGGCGCAGTCCGGGAGGGGCGGGGTGGGGTCGGGGTCGAAGCGGACCTCAGCCCCCCTGACCCTGCGAACGCGCTCCTCGATCCTCCCCTCCACCACCCGAACGCGTTCGAAGAAGCGCTCGCGGCCATCCCCCCACACGCGGGCGATTCGGACGTAGTGGGGCGGGGCTGGCGTTAAGGCCTCCTTAATCCGCGTGCACCCGCCGTTTCCGCCTCCTCCCGCCCAGGCGGGAAGGAGGAAGGCGAAAAGGAGGACGCCCCACCTCATCGGGCTCCCCCCCGGCGCCAGACGGCCCAGGCGAGCAGCAGGTAGAAGAGGTGGGCGAGGATGCGGGCCGCGTTGTGGGCGGTGTCCTCGAAGTGGGTGAGGCCGAGGCCTGGGAGGACGCACCACGCCCAGGGCTGGACGGTCTGGGGAAGGAGCTTCAGCAACCAGGGGGCCGCCTGCATCCAGACCATTCCGGCGACCAGAACACCCGCGAAATGGCGAAGGAGGCCGCTCAGCCAGGTGAGGGTGAGCAGGCTGGAGAGCACGGCGAGACTGCCGAGCCCAAGCTCGCGCCCGGGAGGCAGCTCCCCGGCCAGGCCAACTGCGAAGAGGAAAGAAAGGAGGGCGAAAAGGGCAGTTGTCAGCGCCTTGGCCGCCGCCAGCCGCGGCGGGGTGACGGGGGTCGTGAAGATCCACTTCCCGGTGCCGAGGGTGGCTTCCAAGGTCAGGAGGTGGGCGCCCAGGAGGGCGACGACCACCACCGGAGCCTGCAGCCAAGGTTGGATGGTGGAGGTGATTTCCACCCGGTCGCCGGCGAGGCGGTCGGCCAGGAATACGGCGGCGGGGAAGAAGAAGCCCAGGGCCAGGAGGGCGAGCCCAGTGGGGTTTCGCTTGATCTTAAGCAGCTCGTTCCAGACCATCCTTGATCCTCCAGTAGAGCTCTTCCAGGTCCTCGAAGCGTTGGTCCAGAACCTGAACGCCAGCCTCGGCGAGGCGGGCGCGCAGGCGGTCGGCCTGACCGACGGCGTTCTCGATGTAAAGCTCGCCGGGACGACGTCCCAAAAGGGCCTCGTAGCCGGCGGCCCGGAGGGTGGCGAGGGCCTCGGCAGCGTCGTCCACCCGCAGGACGAAGCGGCGGCGCTTGGCCAGGTCGCGGTAGGGACCCTGGTAGGCCACCCGTCCGCCGTGCAAGACCACGAGGTACTCGGCGAAGCGCTCGGCTTCCAGCACCTGGTGGGTGGAGACGAAGAGGCTCACCCCCTGGCAGGTGAGCGCCTGGAGGGTGCTCCAGACCTCCTCGCGCCCCTCCACGTCGAGGCCGTTGGTGGGCTCATCGAGGAGCAAAAGGCGCACCCCGGGGAAGAGCTGGGCGGCGAGGTAGAGCCGCTGGCGCATCCCCAGCGAGTAGTCGCGGAAGCGGCGGTGGGCCGCGTTGGCAAGCCCCACGCGCTCCAGGGCCCGGAGGGCGGCCTTCGCGGGGTTTTCTGCACCGCGGTAGCGGAACGCGATCTCCACGTTCTCACGCCCGGTGAGCCAGGGGTAGAAGCGGGGTTCCTCCAGGGTCACCCCGAGGAACCGGCGCACCCGGGGGCTCCAGGGTTTTTCGAGGATGTGGATTTCACCGGCGTCGGGGGTTTCCAGCCCCGCGAGCAGGCGGAAGGTGGTCGTCTTGCCGGCCCCATTGGGGCCCAGGTAGAGGGTGATGGCGGCCTCGGGGACCTCGAAGGTCAGTCCGTCCAGGACCCGGCGGCCGCGGTAGCTCTTGGTCAACCCGTGGACGGCGATCGCGCTACTCATATCCGGCCACCCCCCGCGCGACCACCGCCCGCTCGGCCCGGGCGACGGCCAGGATGCCCGCAAAAACCCAAAGGAGCCCGAAAAGGAGCACCGGCAGCGGCGAGATCGCCGGCTCCCGCAACCAGCGAACGGCGCCGGCGACGGGCACCGCCGCGATCCAGTCCGGGCGCAGCCCGGGGGTGAAGGCGGCGGCGAAGAAGCCGAGCTGGACGAGGACGGCGAGCCCGTCTACCTTGCGGAAAACGAGTTTCAGGGCGAAGAGCAGGAAGCCGGCCCCGGCCGCGCCGAGCAAAGCCAGGGCCATCCCCCCAAGGACCACTCCGAGCGCCGGGGCATGGCGGGTCACGGTGAGGGCGGCCAGGAAGTAAACCCCGACCAGGCCCACCGCGATCTGAGCGGCGTTGACCGAGGCAAGCACCGCCACCATGCGGGCGAGGGGATGGGGGTAGAGCATGGCCTCCTCGGGCGGGTGGTCCTTGCCTCCGGCAAGGAGCCGGGGGATGAGGTAAAAGAGCGAGACCGCTCCCATAGCCACGTAGGTGGCGAGTGCCCCCACGCCGGCCTCGGTTCCGCTGGTGCGGGCGGCGGCCAGGCCCAGGCCCCAGAGCACGGCGCCGGTGGTGAACCAGCCAAAGACGAACTGAACGGGGTAGCGGAGTTGCTCGGCGAGGTCGGCCCGGACCTTGACCCAGGCGGCTCGAACGAGCGCGTTCATGAATCACCTCCGGTTCGGGCGCGGGCAAGCACCTCAACTCCGGTCTTGGTATGCATCTCCATGACCCGAATGCCTTCCAGATCCAGCCGGTCGAGGAGCTGAACGACCAAACGGGGGTCGTTGGGGAGCTCGAGGCGATTCCCCTCGGCCCGCACTTCGGCCGGGAGCGCAAAGGCCACCGGACGGTCGGTAACCAGCGCCACTCGGGCGTAGTCGGCGACGGGCCCGCGGGGGACGCGGGTAATCCCCTGGTCCAGGAGCAGAGCGTCATCCACCAGCTTGCCCAGGACCGCGTGGTCATGGGAGGTAATGACCGCGCTCATGCCCTGGTCGAGCCGCTCCCGCAGGAAGTGGGTGAAGGCCTCCACGGTCTGAGCATCGAGGGCCAGGGTGGGCTCGTCGAGCAGGATGAGCTCGGGATCGTGGAGGAAAACGACGGCCAGGTTAAGGCGCTGGCGGTTCCCCAGGGAAAGAGCGGAAAGGGGGTCCTTCTCCTTGCCGGCTAGGCCGAAGGCCTCCATCAGTTCGCCGACCCTCCTCGGGGGCACACCGTGCATGGCCGCCACGAAGCGCAGGGCGTCGCCCACGTTCCAGCGGTCGGGGAAGTGCCGCGCGCCGCTTAAGAGCACCCCCACGCGGCGCATGAGGGCGGGGCGGTGAACCACGGGGTCCAACCCCAAAACCCGCGCCTCGCCCCGGTCCGGCCGGATGAGCCCGGCCAGCACCCGCAGAAGGGTGGTCTTGCCGGCCCCGTTAGGGCCCACCACGCCGAGGGAAACACCCCTTTTAAGCCGCAGGCTCGCAGACACCAGGGCAATCTTGGGGCGGGCGAAGGGGGGACGGTAGACCACGCGGAGGTCCTGCGCGCAGGCGGCCTCCGCAGGGTCCGGACACCCCCCGGTCCAGTGGTCGTGTTTCATGACTTCCACCTCCACGGGAGAAAGGAAAGCTCCAGGAAGGTAAGGAAAAGGTTAGCCGCCCCCAACGCCCCTGGCTTACCCGCCCTCCCGTCTCATCGCGGGCAAGGAGGTGGAGGAAAGGTGCCCAAAACCATCCGGCTCACAACCCTTGGGAGGATCACCGTTTTCGGAAAATCCACGCGCCAGATCCGTCCGCTGGAGGCGGCGGCCCTGCTCACCTTTCACGGGGGGTGGGCGCTTCGGGAGACGATACGGACGGCGCTCTTTGGCGAGGAGTCCCCCAACTCCTCCCTCACCAGCCTGCTCACCCGCGCCCGCAAGTTGGGGTTTTCGATTCGCGAGGAGGGCGGGGGTTACCGTCTCGCCGACCGGGTGAACCTGGACGCCCTGCGGTTCGACCAGCTCCTGCGCGAAGGGCGGGTGGACGAGGCACTAAAGCTCTACCGGGGACCCTTCATGCCGGGGGCGCAGAGCCCGTTCGCCGAGGAGGTGCGGACCTACCTCGAGGAAGCCCTGATCCGGGCGGTGCTCGACGGGCCTCGAAAGCCCCGCTGGATCAAGGAGGCGCTGACCCGGGTGGGCCCCGAGCCGAGGCTCGCCGAGGCCCTGGCGAACGTTGCCGACCCGGGCATCTTCGCGCCCCTGGCGCGCGCCCAGGTCGTGGGGGCAGGGCTCGCGTAACCCAAGGGTGGGGGTGAGACCAAGTTAAACTGATCCCATGCACCAAGGCTGGCTCGGCAGGGTACAGGATCTCCTTTTATCCGGGGAGGGCCCGACCTTCGTCGAGGCGGATGAAGCCTTCGGGCTCCCCCACGTGCTCGCCGACCTGGCCCAGAAAAAGCGAATCGTCTGGGTTCGGCTCCAAAAGGGCGACGCCCCCGACCGGGTCGCCACCGGCAATCGCCTGGTCGAGGCGCTGAACCGCTACCTCGGCAACCCGATCTACCCCCTGGGTTACCCGCTCCAGGCCGTGCTCGCCGCGCTGGAGGCTGAAGGGACCCCGCGTGTTTGGCTCGCGGTCAGCGGGACGGAGCAAAACCCCGCCCTGGCGCTGGAGCTAGCCCAGAGCTGGGGGCACGAACGAACCCTGCTCGCGGGAACGAATCCTTCCCCGCCGCGGTTCCGCGTCGTCAAGGAAAGCGACCTGGCCCTCACCTGGGAGGAGGCGAGGCAAGAAGCCCGCCGCCTTGGCGAGCCCCCCGAAGAACGGGTTCGTGCCCTTTGGGAAGCGACCCGGGGGGCCTACGAGCGCTTCCGCCAGGGGCTGCACGAGGCGCTCGGTTACCCGCCGCTCCTCCGCCCCTACCCCGAGGGACCCGAGCCGCCCCCCGAGCTCGCCAGAAGCATGGACGTCCGGCGGGTGCTCTCGCTCCTGCTCCGGCAGGAGCGCTGGGGCGAGGCGTTCGCCCTGGCCGTCGAGAATGACCCGGAAACCGCTCTTTCCATCGTGGAAAAAGCCTCCGAGGCTCTGCTCGCGCGGGGTGAGTACGACACCCTGGCCGCCCTCGCCGAGCGACTGCTAGAAAAGCACCCCCAGCACGCCCTCCTTCTGCGCGCCTGGTACGAGGCCCAGGTCGGGCTGGGAAAAGCCATCCCCGCCTCGAGACGGGCGATCGCCTTCCTCGAAAAGCACCCCGATGCCGACCTGGAGGCTCTGCTTACGATCGCCATAGGCCACGGGGAACAATCGGATTGGGAATGGGCGGAACACGCCCCCTGGGAACGGGCCGCGACCCCTTACACCCTGCTGGCCCAGGGGGTCGTGGAGTGGCGCTGCTCCACCCCGGAGAACACCCGCTTCGCCCCCTCGGCCACGCGGGCGGCCATGCTGGCCGCCGAGCGGGTCCAGGGCCGGCTCGCCGTCGTCGCGGCCGGGCGCGCTTCGGGCATTCTGCTCTCGCTGGGGCGCTACCGGGAAGCCCTCTTCTGGGCGGAGTGGGCGCTCCAGGTTGCCGACTCCCACGGCATCCAAGGCGCCAACGAGCGCCTTCTCGTTCTGGGTAGCTGGGTCTATGCCCAGGGGGTGATGGGAAAAACCGAGGGACTCACCCTGGTGCTGGAGCAGGCCCTTTCCTTTTTGAGGGCGGCCGCGCCGAAGCAGCGCCGTCTTTTTATGGAAACCCTGGCCTACGTCCATCTAGCGAGGGGGGAGCCGGAAAAGGCGATCGCCACCTTCGAGGAGCTCTTCGAGGCGTACCCCGACCCCCTCCTGCGGGTCCGCTACGGTGGAGGGTACGCTCTCGCCCTTTGGGCTGCGGGGGAAGACAAAAAGGCCCTGGAAGAAGGGGAGCGCGCGGCCATGCTTTCGTGGGGACTCGATCGTGGGAACGAACTCTTCAGCCTCACCACCTTCATGCCCCTTCTCTCCGAGCAGGATCCAAAGCGGGCACTCGCCCTGTTCAAGAAGCTTCTTCCCAGAATAGAAAGGCCTGGCTTCGACGCCACCTACTGGGTCCGGGCATGGCTCAGCGCGGCCGCCGCCTACAGGCGGCTCGGCCAGGACGAGGCCGCAGCGCGGGCGCTGGAGAAGGCCCGCCCCCACCTGGAGGACGTCGCGGTCCCGGCCGGACTCGCCTTCTTCGTGGGCAAACCCGCATCTTTCCTTGACCTCTTGGGGAAAGCGGCCTCCGGGGAACGGTTGGAACTTCGCCTTTTGGGGCCTACCCCGCAGGTGCGATTGCGGGGGAAGGTGCTTCCCCTCTCGCCGCGTTCGCTGGAGATTCTGGTGGCGCTGGTCCTGCGCGGACCCCGCCGGGGTGAGCAGCTTATGCTCGACGTGTACGGCGACGAGGGCAATCTCAACCGGCTCAAGGTGGCGGTGGCCAAGCTCCGCGAGCAGGTGCCGGTACAGTCCCGTCCCTACGCGCTGGGGGTTCCGGTCTGGGCCGATTTCGCGGAGGTTGAACACCTGCTCTCCGAGGGACGCTTCCGGGAGGCGGTCGCCCTCTACCGGGGACCGCTCCTGCCCGACTCGACCGCGCCGGTGGTGGAGGAGCACCGGGCGGCGCTGGAGGAGCTTTTGCGACAGGCGGCGATGGCTAGGGCCCACGACCCGGCGGCGCTGGAGGTGGCGGAACGGATGGAGGAAGACCTGGAGCTCTGGGAGCGCATCGCCGAGGCCACGAGCCCCGAGGATCCCCGGGCGGTGGTGGCCGCCGCCCGGGTCAAGCAGCTCAGGGAAGCCTGGGGATTTTAAGCTCTCATCCGGAAAAGCACCTCCGTGGCCCCAAGACCGCTGCTATTCGCCTCTTTCGTAGCGGTCGCCAAACCCGAGAGCATCGCAACCACCAGGAGCGCCAAGAAAATACCGATAACTCTACGCTTGCCCATCTCTCTCCCTCCCTGGAACCGATTGGGCCACGGAGGGGATAAGTCCGAAGTTATGGGGAGGATCTAACCCCGCGCTTACCTTGGGGCCCGAGCAAAACGCGGCCCCCGACAGTGGGGGCCGCGCGGGTGCTCGATGTCTCAGGCCGGTGGGAAGACGGGAAGCGGGACCAGCGGGGGGACGGGTAGGGGGACCGGAAACTTTACAAGCTTCATCCGCTTTCACCTCCTTTGAGCGACGAACCCTTTGGCCTCCTGCTTTAGTTGATCGTAATGCTCCAGTTGCGCCCGTGGTAGGTAAACTGGATGACCCCGAGGTTCAGCCTGTAGACCAGCTTGCGCATCCCACTCACCTCCTTTCCGTTCCTCATTCACGCCGGACAGTTTGGAGGGGGCGGGCTGTAAGTGGGCTGCAGCCTGGCTTTGTACGGGCTGCACAGATTGAAAGGAAGGAAAAGGAAAAAGAGAGGCGGCCACGCGGCCGCCCGGTGCACCCCGGTCCCTTTTAGAAGGGGCAGGGGCCGATAATGCAAATCACGATTCGAAAGAGTCGCCCAAGCATCCTTCGCTCCCTCCTTTCCCGAGGCGGACCCTCGCTCCCTAGATGTCGCGCGCGCCCGGCAATAAGATCGTGTTCTGGCTTCCCTGCGGGGTTGTTTTAAAACGAACGGCACTGCCCGGCCCCGGCGACGAGCCCGCCCCGCCTGTGGATGCGCCGCCAGAGAGCGAAGAGGTCCACCTCCCGGGGGCCCCGCTCGGAGAGGAGAAGCGCGGTCAGCACGGGCACCACCCGTTTAACAAGTTAACACCTGACAACTATAGGGGCCGAGGGATGGAAGATCAGGCCTTCTCGAGGGCCGCCAGGGTGGCCCGCAGGTCCTTCAGAAGGAGGTACATGCGTCGCTCCCCGGGGAGGGGGGCGAATCCGAACTTGCGGTAGAACGCCGCGGCCTCCTCGTCCAGGGGGTCCACCAGAACCAGCGCGAAGCCGGCCTCCTCCCCCAGGCGGGCAGCGTGGAGGAGGACATGCAACAGCAGCCTCCGGCCCAGCCCCCTTCCCTGAGCCCGCCGGTCAATCGCGAAGCGCCCCAGGAGAAGGGCGCCGATCTCGCGGTATCGCCGGACCTTGCCAAGCTTTCCCGGTGCCTTCTGGGGAACGAGGGCGGCCGCCGAGAGGGTGTAGTAACCCAGGATGCGGGCAGGCTCGTCCCGGTGCACGAGAACGAAGCAGCGCGTCAGGTCGAGCCGCTCGTCCTGACCCGCGAACCGGCGGAGGTAGTCGTCCAGGCTGGGCTTTCCGCAGGAGAAGGACGCCCGGTCGTGGTGGGGCCCGAGGGGCTCCACCCGGAGGGGCGGTTCGATCACCGGCGGACCTTCCGCAACTGGTCGAGCAGCTCGGGCACCGGCCGGGCGGGGCGGGCGAGCTCGGCGGCGAGGCGCTCGAAGGCGGCCTCGGCCACCGCCACGCGCTCGACACGCCTGTGCTCGGCGAGGATCCGGCGGGAGGCCTCCAGGGCACGGGCCACCACGAACTCGCTCACCGAGGCCCCGCTCACCCGGGCGGCCCGCTCGATGAGCGCCTTGTGTTCGGGGTCCAACCGAAGGTCCAGTCGGGCGGTCTTGGGCACGGTGCCTCCTCTCCCCCGGATTGTACGGCATTCCACCGTACAACGCCAGCCCGGCACGGGGCGCTCGGGTTCACCCGAAGAGGCTCTTGTAGAGGACCCGGAGGGGCTCGCGCTCGGGGAACTCGACGGCCACGGTGCCGTCGGGGTAGCGGAGGACCCGGTGGCCGGGGGGGAGGAGGTCGAGCCGGGCCTCGATCTGGGCCCAGCGGTCGGCGAGCTGGGGCCGGA
>Ga0256841_1003372_pt1 | contig 11992 bp, 5 predicted proteins | sample 356308metaG_FD_185971 | JGI IMG/M metagenome (GOLD analysis project Ga0256841, IMG submission 185971) | Hydrothermal vent microbial communities from Mid Atlantic Ridge, Atlantic Ocean - 356-308 | ecosystem: Environmental > Aquatic > Marine > Hydrothermal vents | place: Atlantic Ocean: Mid...
GCGTTTGTTCAAGCGATCAAAAGAGCCCGAAGGCGGCGGAGCCTGAGCCCTGCGCGGACGGGTGGCCACACGGCACAAACCGGGACGATCCCGAGGTTGCCGGCCTCGCCGCGGAGCCGACGGCCGCTGCGGCTTCCCGCATCGCACGCCTTGGTACGTTTCATCGGTGCCCGCCACGGCCTGCTCGGTTCAGACCGCCGACTCACCCAACCCCCGCCGCTTCGGCCTGTCGCCGGGGGCTTGCGACCGTGGCCACGGGCTCTGGGGGTCCATCTGGCGCCGCTGAGGTGGCAGCCAAACGGCGTGTTCGTGGCTGGGTCCGGTACGGCGGTTGCGAGATCCTGCTAGAAAGCTACAGTAGACAAGGAGCGGAATGCCGAAAAAACGCCGTCAACGCCGCGGCTCAGCGGCGAAGGGGGTTTTTCTGGCGCTCGTTTGTGATCGGCGGTGGCATGGACGAAACGGACGCGTTCCGCCGTCCGCGCTCGGTGCGCCGCTGGCACAGCGGTTTCGGGCGGGCGAGTGGTCCCGCAACATCAGAGGGGGGCGATGCGATGCAGACCAAGTCGGTTTGGGGGTTATTCCTTCTGTGCGTGCTGATCGTTGGGGTGTGGGCGCCGGGTGCGGTGCTAGCGGTTCCGACACTGTTGGAGGCACAGCCCGGGGAGCTCGATCTGGAGGGCCGGCCCGGCGAGACCGTGATGGGGCAGGTAACCATCAGCGGAGGTGTCCCGGCGGCCTATGAGGTGAAGGCGGACATCGGTACGGCCGAACTGGATGGTGATACCGTCCTGTTTTCATTCACCATCCCCCAACAGCCGGACCGGGGTTCGTATGCGGGGACGATCACGGTGGTGGATGCCGAGAACCAGGAGACGATCGAGGTGCCGGTCACCGTGCGGGTGATCGCCGAGCCGGTGGTGCTCCAGGGACCCTCGGTGCTCACCGGAAAGCCCGGAGAGGAGGTCTCGGCGACGGTCGTCGTCGTGCAGGGCGACGCGCCTTTTGCCCTGTCGGTGGACCGGGGCGTGCTGAGCAAGCAGTCCGGAGTGAGTCTGCAAGAACCCGTAGAGTACCGCTTCACCATTCCTCAGGACGCCAAGCCTGGCCAGACTTTCGGGGTTACGGTCACGGCCACCTCCGCACTGGATGCCGTGGGCGAGGCGAGCTTCACCGTCGAGGTGGTGGGTAACGCCCGGCCGGTGGTGCTCGACGTGCCGGCAGGCATCGAAGCGCGCGCGGGGGAGACCGTACAGGCGCAGATCCGCGTCATCGAAGGCGATCCCCCCTTCACGCTCTCGGTCAGCGCCGGCCAGCTCGACCGGACCACGGAGGTGGGCTTGAACGATCCGGTGCGCTTCACCTACACCGTCCCGGCGGACGCGCAGGCGGGTGATCGGATTTCCGTGCGGGTGAGCGCGGTATCGGCATTGGGCGGTACCGGTGAGGCGGTGTTTCGTATCGCGGTGAGTGCGTCGCTGGCCGACGTGCTGGAATCGCTCGGGCGCACGCCGCCGCAGCGCGAGATGGGACGGGTCATCGGTACGGTGTGTTCCGGTGGGACGGCGGGTCCGAACTTCCAGCGAGACTGCAACGCTTTGGTGAGCGCGGCACTGGGCGGGGACCCGAATGCCTCACAAGCCTTGGCGCAGGTGACGCCCGATCAGGTATCGGCCCCCACCGATGCCTCGCAAACCGCCATGCAGACCCAGATGCGCAATCTGGGTAGGCGTCTGGCGGCATTGCGCGCCGGGGCGCGCGGTTTCTCGGTCTCAGGCCTCTCGTTCAGCCTCGACGGGCAGCCGATCCGCCTCGCGGCGCTGTCCTCGGCACTGCTGGACGGGGTCTTCAACGCCTCGGAGGCCGAGACGGCACGCAGCCCGCTCGGTACCGTCGCCGGCGGTCGCCTGGGTGTGTTCATCAACGGGGACGTACGCTTCGGCAACCGGGACCGGACAGACCGGGTCGAAGGGTTCGACTTCGACACCTACGGAATCACCGCTGGCGTGGACTACCGTTTCACCGATTCTCTGGTGGCGGGCCTGAGCCTGGGTTACACGAACAGCTCCCTGGACATCGACGGTAGCCGCGGCTCGTTGGATTCAGATGGCTGGACGGGCAGCGTGTACGGGACCTGGTACAAGGATTTGGATGCCAAACGGAGCCTGTATGTCGATGGGCTGATTTCGTATGGTGCCCTGGGCTACGATCAGCTCCGCTCGGTGCGGTACGGCTTCCAGACCGGCTCGCGGGTCGATCAGGGATTGAACGCGGATTTCGACGGTTCCCAATGGGCGTTCAGCATCGGAGGGGGCTATCGGATGCAGCGGGGTGCCCTGTCGTTCGGGCCCGTGGCACGGCTGGAGTACGTCTCCGCCTCCATCGACGGCTACGACGAGAAGGCGCGTGATCCCAGCGCGCCCGGCAGCGGCTGGCGGGTGCACATCGACGGACAGGACGTGGACTCGCTCACGACCCGCGTCGGCCTGGATCTGAGTTATGCAATGAGTCAGTCCTGGGGCGTCTTCGTCCCCCAACTGACCGCCGACTGGGTGCACGAGTTCAAGCTCGATGCCGATCCCGTGGTGGGTTACTTCGTGGAAGACTCGAGCCGAACCTTGTTCCGGTTGGCCGTGGATGGTCCCGACCGCGATTATTTCAATCTGGGTGTGGGCGCCGTGGCCCAGTTGCCCTATGGCATGTCCGGTTATGTCTTCTATCGTAAGCTCCTGGGGTACGACACGCTCTCCGTGGACTCGATCTCGTTCGGATTGCGCATGGAGTTCTAGCCGGTGAGGAACACACATCGCCAGGGCTGCGTAGTGCGGCCCCGTTTCCTCTGGATGGGTCTTGGGGCCCTGCTCGCGGCCTTGGCGGGTGGCTGTCAGAACACCCCGCAGCGCACCACTGTTCCGGCCGTGGGTGGCGCGCCGGGTGCGGTGGTGGAGATCGACGACCTCATGCCCGTGGACTGCCTTCTGCCGCCGCGGGTGAAGGTGCTCGGTGGGAAGGTCTACACGGAGGCCCGCCGACCGCTCAAGACCACGGCGGCCGATTGCCGGATCCGCGGCGGGGAATACGTCGCCTACGACCGCGCCGACTACCGGTGGGCGTTGAAGGTGTGGTTGCCGGCGGCCGAGGCCGGGGATCCCGAGGCCCAGACCTACGTGGGGGAGATCTATGAATCGGGGGTGGGGGGCGAGCCGCAGTACTCCAAGGCATTGGAGTGGTACCGGCGCGCGGCGGCACAAGGTTACCGCAGGGCCATGCTCAAGCTGGGTCACCTCTATGAAAAGGGGCTCGGCGTCCGGGCCGATCCCCTCGAAGCGCTCAACTGGTACCGGAGAGGCTCGGGACTGGAAGACGAAGGAATCGCCTACGCCTCCACTCTGGAGGCGCGGGTCGCGCAAGCGGTTGCGTTGCGCATGCAGCGGGTGCAGAGGGAACTGGAACGCGCCCGGCAGCAAGTACGCAGGCTCCAGCAGGAGTTGGGGCGCACGCAAAGGCGCCTCGAAACGTTGGGACGAAAGCCGGCCCGTCCGGACGGGGAGGGCGCCCGTGCCGCCGAGCTCGAACAGATACTCCAACGTCAGAAACGGGAGCTCCACAAGGCGTGGCTGCGGGAGGCGGAGTTGAAACGCCTCCTCGCGCAGCGGGAGGCAGAGATTTCCCGCCTGGAACGGGAGTTGAAGGAAAAGCAGCGTTCTTTGGCGGCGGCCGCTGGCCGGGCCGCCGACGCTCGCGAAAAGCTCGACGCCCTCTACCGAGAGCTCGACCGTGTCCGCCAGGATCCGGCCCGCGTGGCTCGATTGGAGGAGGAGATTGCCCGGCGCGAAGCGTCGTTGCAGGCCATGCAGGCGCGGGTGGTGGGCCTGGAGTCCGAAATCGCCCGTTTGAAGGCCCAGCTCGCGCACAAGGACACGGTGGCGGTGCCCGGTCCCAGCCTGGAAATCGTCCAGCCGCCGGTGCTCGCGACCCGTGGCAAGCCGCGAATTCGTCTTCGTTCGGTCAGCCCACCCCCCATCGTGGGACGGGTCAGCGCACCGGCCGGTCTGGAGCGGCTCTCCGTCAACGGGCAGGAACAGTTGCCCGATGCCAACGGCCTGTTCCGGATCCGGCTGCGCGGTGTGCGGGAGGAAATGCCCATGCGGGTGGAGGCTGTGGATTCGCTAGGACGGCGCGCGCTGCTGGAGTTCGTCGCCGTCCCGGGGCAGCCCACGCCGGCGCCCCCGCCCGAAAATCCATTCGCCGGTGTGGACTTCGGCCGCTACCACGCCCTGGTCATCGGTGCCCAGGACTACCGGAACGTGGAACCTTTGCAGAGCGCCGTGGCCGACGCACGGGCCGTGCACCGAGTGTTGCGGGAGCGTTTCGGATTCGACTCGCGTCTGTTGCTGAACCCCACACGGGCCGAGATGATCAGCGCCTTGGCCGAGTTGCACGCCCGGCTGGGCGAGAAGGACAACTTGCTGGTGTATTACGCGGGCCATGGCCGGCTCATGGGGGACAAAGGGTATTGGCTGCCCGTCGATGCCCGTGAGGACGATCCCGGGACTTGGATCGCCAACCGGCTGATCACCGACTACCTGAAAATCATGAAGGCTCGGCATGTCCTGATCATCGCCGATTCCTGTTATGCCGGCGCCCTGAGCCGCATGGCGGTGCCCCGCCCGCTGGAAGTGCCGGTGTCGGACCGAATTCCCCCCAAATGGGTGCGAGCCATGGTCGAGCGGCGGTCGCGGAACGTGTTGACCTCGGGAGGGCTGGAGCCGGTGCTCGACATGGGGGCCGGAGGTCACTCCGTATTCGCCAATGCCTTGTTGAAGGTGTTGCGTGGCGGCGGTCACGTACTGGACGGCTACCGCCTCTATCAGCGGATCTTCGTGCCAGTGCAGGAGTCCGCGGCCCGCTACGGCGTGCGACAAGTCCCCACCTACGCGGCGATCCTGGGCGATGGCATCAGCGGAGAGTTTTTCTTCGTGGCCCGCCAAGGGGGGGGACATACGGCGATGCGGAAACGGGGGTTGTTCGGGTCGATCGCGGGCCGGGGTTCACTGCGGGCTGCCGGACATCCGATCGCGCAGGCGGAGCAGGGCCTCGTCGTTCGGGAAATACCTTAACGCCTCGTCCACGAGCCGCCGGGCCTCGGTCACCTGGTCTGTGGAATACAGGCGCGTGGCCTCACTCGCCAACAGGGTCGAGATCTTGCGCATGCCTTCCCGCGCGCGGGTGTTGTCCGGGTCCATCTCTAGAACCTTTCGGTAGGCGTCGTAGGCATTGCTCCCGGGGGGAGCCAGCAGCCGCCCCATCTGGCGTTGCAGGTCGGCCAGCTCGAGCAGCTCGGCGATCTTGGCTGGATCGGGCGGTGGGCGTTGCGGGGCGGGCGCGGGCCTCAGGAAGAAATAGGCCGCCAGCGCCAGCGCCGCCAGCGAAACGGTGAGGGTGGCGAGCCAGCCGATCCGGGCCGTGCGGCGACCGGCCAGCTCGGCATAGAAGGTGCGAACATCGGGGGTGCGTTTTTCCCTGCGTTGGTCGAGCCCGTGAAGCAATGCTCGCCACCGCCTGCGCGGGAGCCCCGGGACCGGTTTCGGACGGAGTCCCTGGTCTCGAGCCTGGACTGCGGAGAGCCGCCCGAAGGGATGTCGTCCCGTGAGCAGTTCATAGGTCAGGCAGGCCAGGGCGTAGACGTCGTCTCTGGGGTCTGGGGGTGCACCTTCGATCATCTCCGCGCTCGCGTAAGCCGGGGTCAAGGCGCCCAGCGCGGCCGGGTCGAACACGGTGGCGTCCTGGGCGGGCGCCGACGGCTTGCGCAGCGCACGGGCGATGCCGAAGTCCAGCACCTTGACCACACCGTCCCGGGTGATGAATACGTTGCCCGGCTTGAGGTCGGCATGCACGATCCCCTGGTGGTGGGCGTAGTCCAGGCCTTCGACGATGCCCCGAATGATGGGCAGCGCCTGATCCAGCGGCAGACCTTGCGGGTGACTGCGCAGTACCTCGGCCAGGGATTGCCCATCGAGCAACTCCATGGTCATGAACACGATGTCACCGTCCCGGTCGAAGTCGTACACGGTGACGGTATTGGGGTGGGCGAGTTTCTGCGCCTTCTTGGCCTCGCGCTGTAGCGCGATGAACGCATCCGGATGATTGCGCAGGTCGCCGCCCAGGACCTTGATGGCGACATAGGGGTCCCGGTCGCGGGCCTCCTCCCGGCGCCGGTCACGCGCTTTGAAGACCGTGCCCATCCCTCCACGACCAATGCGTTCTTCCAGCACGAAGCGGCCCTTCAGGACGTCTCCGACACGGGGTTCTCGCGGGGGCGAAGGGGGCGGTGCGACGAGGGTTTCTTCGTTCGATGACGCGGGGCCGGCCGCATCCACGCTCCGGGGTTGTGAAGGTTGCTGCGGAACCGCTGTCATCGCCGCACCCCCGTGGGGGGCGGACCCGGTCTGAGGGGGGCTGCCCACCGAGCCTGGGGGATGCGGTTCCAGGGCGGACGGGCGGAGCCGGGTGGCCTCAGCGTCTCCGCGGTCGGTCTCTCCTTTCCTCTCGTTCGCCTGGTCCATCAGCCGGTCGATCCATTCGGCCGCCTCCGGATGGCGCAGGCCCCAGTTCACGAGTTCGCGTTCAAACTCCGCCAGGCGGACGCGGCCGCTGCGGTAGTCCTCCAACAATCGCTGGAGTTCCGGTGGCATCGCGTTCATCGGCCGGTGTCCAAGTATCGGACGAGGATCAGCGTAATGTTGTCCCGGCCGCCACGAACCAGGCTCTGTTCGAGCATCCGTTGGGCGAGGGTGTCCAGGGACTGAGGCGCGCTCAGGATGGATTGGAGCTCGTCGTCGGTGAGCTCCTTGTTCAGCCCGTCGCTGCACAGTAGAAAGACGTCCCCGGGTCGAACGGGCAGTGAGATCCGGTCCAGGGCGAGATCGCCTTCCATCCCCACGGCCCGAGTCAGTACATTGGCATCGGGCGAGTCCTCGGCCTGGCTGGCCGGCAGGTCGCCTTGGGAGATCCGTTCCTGGGCGACGGAGTGGTCCCGGGATAGGCGACGCAGCGCGTGCGCGCGGTACAGATAGACGCGGCTGTCACCGGCCCAGAGCACCGTGCAACGCCTCGAATGGGCGGCCAGGACCGCCACCGTCGAACCAATCGTCTCATGGTTGCGCGTGATGGACTCGGCGCGGATGGCCCCGTGTGCCTCCGCGACGGCCCGTTCGACGGCCTGTACCAGGCCCTCCAAATCCCGGGTGGGCTGGATCCGGTCGAGCCAGGACACGACCGTGCGGCTGGCCAGATCCCCGGCGGCGTGTCCCCCCATCCCGTCGGCCACCGCCCAGAGGCCGAGGTCCGGCCGGGCCAAATAGGCGTCCTCGTTGATTTCACGCAGCCGGCCCGGGTGGCAGCGGACCGCCGTCTCCCACGGTACGCCCGGTGTGGCAGGATTCGCCGAGATCTCTGCCATCTCCGATCAGGTCCGCGAGGGAGGTGTGGCGGTTCGGGCGGTTGCGGTACCCCCCGCACAGTCCTTCCAGGACGGGCCGGTCCAGCGGTCGCTCAACAAGGCTGCGAACCCCTCCGGCGCAGGCAGGCCGCACCACGCCATGAAACGGGCCGGGATCTCCCGGGCGTCCTCGGTCCACCACAGGCTGGCGGGCCGGTAGCACGCGGCGAGCAATCCGGGGGTCATGCGCGGCAAGGTCTCGGACAACGAGGTGCCGGGATCCAGGCGCAGCAACCAGGGTCGTCCCGCTTCCGGACAACCGGGATGAGGTTCCTGCGGTTGGCCCAGTGCGCGGACACGTTCGTGAAAACGGTCGAGGTCGAAGTCGTCTTCCAATGCGCTCAACAGGACCCCGCGAGCCTCGTCGAACCAGGGCTGTGCCGCTGTGAAGCAGGCGGCGTACGATTCGGGCGGCACCGCAACGGCCAGCGTCAGGGGGAAGTAGCGGCCCACCCGATCGACGCTGGGCATAAGGAGCCCCACCCAGGCGTGCATTCCGCAGATCCCGCCCGCCAGCGCAAAACGCCATACCGGACAGACCAGGTACCGATCGAGCCATTCGGATCCCAAGCTGTGGCGGCTGGCCTGGAGCGACGACTGGAGCCAGGCATCCCACGGATCGATGAACTCCCGCGGCAGGTCCCGCGCGATGAAGTCCCCGTGGGTATGTACCTTGCCGTAGAAACCCGGTCCGTTTCGACTCATAGGCGTGCAGGGCAGCGGAACCGACCGAGGATATCCGGTCGGAAAGGGTTCTCGACGCTTTCGGCCTGTAACAGGAACATGGCGCGGTGGCCGTCCTTTTCGAAAGTCACTCGATAGCGGTCGGGAAAATCCCCTGTCGCTAGCCTGGCGTGGTCCAACAGGTGAAACCAAGCCCAGGGTCCGGAAAAGGTTTCACTGGAGGTCTCGAGTGCGGTGGTCTCGAACACTACGCGCGCACGTCGTGTGGGCTGGGGGCCGGGCCAGGTCAGGGACATGCTCCGGGGAGGGCCGTGGCGATATTCCACGCGCTGTCCGTCGATCTCCAGCAACACGCGACGCAACGCCGGATCCAGGTCGAGCGGCGTGAGCGTGAAGTGCACCCGGACCTCTCGTTGACCTGCGGGGAAGAACGCTTTGCGGATCCGATCGGCATTCTCGAACTGTCGCAGGGCCTGGCTGGACAGTGGCGTGCTGCCGTGCGTCTTTGCCCGCCACGGATGGCGTGTGGTGTCCACGAACGGGGACAGATAGTCGCTGAAGAACCGATCCAGCAGTCCGCCCGGGCCGAAGAACCGCGCGAAGTCCTCCAGGGTGATTTCGGCCCGCGCGCTGCGCACGATGGGGTAGCGACCGGCGATGGCCCGCTCGCAGAACGGCTGCGCCTCGGCGGACCAGGCGCGTTGGATCCGACTGCGAACCTGCCCGCCCAGCACGCCGGAAACCCCTTCGGACAACCCGCGTATCCAGCGTTGCACGGGTTGGGGCAGGCGGTCCGCCTCGGCCCGGATCCGCTGCAGGACACCGGCGCCACGCGCTCGCTCCCGCGCCACCCGCAGGGCCTCCTCCCCGCGATCGGCCGCACTGGCGATCGTGTCCACGTAGAGGTAAAGCTCCTCGAGCCGATCGAAAACGCGATCCAGCGGCGGCCGTCCGCCTTCCGGCGCCGTGACCAGCCGGTGCAGGCGCTCGAAATGACGGTCCACCTGCTCGATCGCGCCGGTGGCGGGATTCGCCACGGTCTCGGCGGCCGGAGACCCGAACCAGCGCGCCAGCCGGTCCTGCAGTCCGGTAGATGAACCGGCTGATGCAGCGTCCGTGGTTTCCGACAGCATCTCCCGGAGCCCGGCCGCCGGGGAGGTCTCCAGTGCGACTGCCTTCAGCAGGAGGCGCATGGGGGAGTCCGCCGCGCTCAGCGTGCGCAGCACCTCTCGCGCCTGAACCAGGTCGCGCAGGGGGACGATCTCCAGATCCTGCAGCAGCGCCTCCCAGTGACGAATGTAGTCACGGGCATAGCGTTCACGGACCTGTTGGAGGAGCCGCCGCAGCGCGTCCGCGTCAGGAGCCGAAGAGGCCGCACCGAGCACCCAGTTCTCCGCAGCCAGACGGGCGGCGCGGGTGGAGATCTGTGCAGAGAATGCCTTGAAGCCGCGTCGCGTGAACAATCCGGGCACGCCTTCGTTCAAGGGCCGGCCGCTGGGTCGGTGGAAAACGAGGGCGGCGTCCGGCCCCGCCGCCGCGGCCGGATCGAAGGGGGCCAGCCTCCGGAGCACGGCCGTGCTCCGGAGGCTGCGGTAGATCCGGTCGGCCATGGGAAGGGACGCCAGGGCCCGTCGCGCTCGGTCCACCAGGTCGCGGTCCAGTGGCAGAGGCGCGCCGCCTTGCTCGATGCGCCTCAGGGCGGCGGACAGGTGCCGATCGAGGGCCCGGCGCTGGTTCTGCGTGGTCGCCGGGGGCAGTCCCTTGTCGCGCCAGTCCCGGTGTACCCACGTGGCCACGGCCTTCCGGTCGAAGTGGTCGGGGTGGTGAAGCATCAGGTAGATCCGCAGGGCCTCGTAGAGTTGCTCCGGGTCGTCCATGGATTCCCGTATCCGCCGTACCATCCGCCGCTGGATTGCGGGCAGTAACAGGTTGTGGAGGGCCCGGTCATAGGCGGCGCGCGCCGCCGAGGCCAGTTTGGGGCGTTGGTCCAGTCCACCGACGGCCCACCGGCCGAAGCCGCCGGATTCGGCATCGTACCCGGCCAGCTCGCGTAAGGCATCGAGCAAGGGTAGGACCTCCAGCAGACCGGGTGAAACGTCGGACGGGTTGGAGAACCGGTTTTCCAGCCGCGCCACCGTCTCGCTGACCCGATCGAGGGTGTCGCGTTGCCGCTGGTATTCGAGGCCCCACCATCCAGCCAGTGCCAACGTGCCCAGTGCAATCAGCGCCACGCCCGCGCGCATGAGCCAACGGGTCTGGCGCTCCAGACGGAGATTGGCGCCCGCGAGACCCGCCTCGGCGAAGACCACCTCGCGCAGCAAGCGCGTGATGAAGAAACTCTGCCCCTGCCCCGAGAAGGCCGGGAGTTGACGCCGGTCCAGATGGAAGGTGCCGGCCACCGAGGACAGGAAACGGTCGATGGGACTGCCCTCCTGGGTCCCGCTCGTAAAATACACGCCGCGCAGTTGCGCCGGGGTTTCGAACCGGCTCGGCTGGAAGGCCTCGTCCAGCAGCTCCCGCAGCGATGTTCTCAGGTTGGCGAACTGCTGGGGAAAGGTCAGGAGCAAGGCCCGGCGCTCGGGGTCCGGTTCTTCCTGGAGGCGCCGTAGCGTGTGGGCTTCCAGGCGCTGGACCAGCAGATCGAACTCCTGCGCGAAGCGGTCCACCGGTGCGTGGCCCGGCCGCGGTTCCTCGAGGGGGAAGGTCATTCCCCAGACCTGCTCGCGGCCCTCTCGGTCCAGATCGGCGAAGAATTCCATGAATCCCGCGATGAGATCGCATTTGGTCAGCACGAAGTAGATCGGGAAACGGATGCCGAGACGCTCATGGAGCTCCTTGATCCGCTGGCGGATGACCCGGGCATGGGCGGTGGGCCCGGGGCTGGCCTCTGCGAGCAGATCGGCGACGCTGACCATGACCAGAACTCCGTTGATGGGGCGGCGGCGGCGATAGCGCTTGAGTAGATCGAGGAATCCCAGCCAGGCGGCGCGGTCGGCCTGTTCGTAGCTGTCCTGGGTGGTGTATCGGCCGGCGGTGTCCAGTAGCACCGCTTCCTCGGTGAACCACCAGTCGCAGTCACGCGTGCCCCCCACCCCACGCAGTTTCGGGTCGCCGAGCTGGTCGGCCAGGGGGAAACGAAGCCCCGAGTTGCGAAGTGCCGTGGTCTTGCCGGAGCCCGGTGGTCCGATGAGTACGTACCAGGGCGTCTCGTAGAGATATCCGCGCCCCAGTCTGCGGGCCGAGCGTCCTTTGAGCAGTTGCAAGGCCTGTTCGAAGTGCTGGCGGAGCTGCTCGATTTCCTCCCCCTGGACCTGCGGTTCGCGCCGGGACGTGCGCGGCTCGCTCGCCAAGCCGTCCAGCAGCGCTCGGTTGGCGCGACGCACCCGCCAGATGCGAAACAGTTGCCGAAGGCTCCACATGGCCGCCAACACGGCTAGCGCGGCGATCCGCTCGGGCACCGTGTCCAGGGGGCGCATGGCGCCGATCTGCACCAGGGGTCCCAACAGCCAGAGCACCACAGCCAGTGCCGCCGTACCCAGCGCAGACAGCGTCACGGGATGGATGAAAAGGCGTAGAAGGCGGCGCATCACGGCTGTGTGTTGCCGGGCGGTCCGGCGGACTGGAGGGGCACGTAGTACAGGGTGATTTCCACGCGCCGATTCCGGGCGCGGTGGCGGGGCGTGTCGTTGGGTACGAGTGGCTCGGTGTGCGCACGACCCTCGGCGTAGAAGCGTTCGGGTTGGCCGGTACGCTCGGCCAGGATGCGCAGAGCGGCCTCGGCCCGGGCCTGGGAGAGGTGCCAGTTGG
>Ga0256841_1003373_pt1 | contig 11987 bp, 13 predicted proteins | sample 356308metaG_FD_185971 | JGI IMG/M metagenome (GOLD analysis project Ga0256841, IMG submission 185971) | Hydrothermal vent microbial communities from Mid Atlantic Ridge, Atlantic Ocean - 356-308 | ecosystem: Environmental > Aquatic > Marine > Hydrothermal vents | place: Atlantic Ocean: Mid...
ATCCAAATTATATCCTAATGCTTCTGCAAATGGTTCGCCGCTTTCGTTTATTTCATTTGCCAAAAGTAATTGATCGGCAGTACTATAAAAATGTGTGTTTTGTATCTGGGCAGATATTTGTACTGCTATTAAAACAAATAATAGAGCAGTGTATATTTTTTTCATTTATTCCTCCGTTTGAGTATTATTAAAATTGATGTTAACAAGTTTATGTTACTCAACAGGAATTTAGTGTAAGCTACTTTACAGTGACAGTTTAACTAAGCTGTATTTGTCGGATATACGACATTTGTACAATAATAAATGAATTTAGTAGTCCTGTTCTTTTACTAAAAAATTAAATTTAGATTTTTGAAACTTTTTAGAATATTTGGAATCGAATAAGAATTGAATTTTTATTATTTTTAATAGATAAAATACACGATATAAAAAAGGAGTATAAATGGCAGAGCACAAAGCTGTAGTAAAACAAATACAAGGCATTACTTTTATTGGCAAAACAGAATCTAATCATTGGGTTCCTATGGACGGACCTGAAACTTTTGGCGGAAGTAATGCGGGAATAAGACCCAAAGAGTTATTATTGTTAAGTTTGGCAGGTTGTACCGGTGCCGATGTTGCAGCAATATTACAAAAGAAAAGAGTTAAATTAGATGGTTTTGAAATAAATATTTCAGCCGAATCAACGGAAACACATCCGAAAGTTTATACTAAAATTCATTTGGAATTTGTTTTTTACGGAAATGATGTTAAAGAAAAAGATGTTGAACGTGCAATTGAACTTTCACAAACAGTTTATTGCGGTGTTACGGCAATGCTTCAAAAATCAATTGAAATTACTACTTCTCATAGAATTGAAGAAAGTAAATAAAGCTTGTAGTTTGGAATTAGTAAAAAGCCGGATACTAATAATTAGTCCGGTTTTTTATTTTAGAGAGGACATATAAAAATAATGTTCGGGTATTAATTTTCTTCCTCTAAAACCTTCATTTATGCCGTGGTAATATTCAATGCTTTCCTCATCGCTTTTCCAACAAAGGTAAACTTCTTTACCATCAATAATAGAAGGAAAGTCAACCAGTCCAACTGAAAAATTCCAATGCTTATAGCTGCATCCTATTTCTTCCAGCTCTTGCATAAAACCTCTTATTTCCGAGATTAAATTCAAGGCAACGGGATTATTATCAATTTCGCTACCAATTGTATCTGTTACGGTTTTTAATTCCTGGCTATAGTCTAAAATATCCTTTACAATTTTTCTAACAAGAGGTAAAGTTTTATTTGCTTCAGACGGAGTAAAATATTTTATTTCTGTATCTAACATAGTAATCATTTTTGTTTAATGTAAAAGTAAGTATAAATTGTCTATTGAATCAAGGTAATATTAAATAGAATAATTTTGGTATTTGTGAATACAAGAGTTCTATGTATATTTTATGTTTATAATAAAAATACTAATATAAAAATCTTTGGAGTTATAATGAAATTAAAACATCTCTCTGTAGTACTATTATCTTTTTTTCTAATACTTTCCTGCAATAGCAAAAAAGAAGAATTCAATTCTAAATTTGCTTTTTCACCGGATAAACCGAAACAAGGAACTGAAATTACTATAAAATACAATCCTACAGGTACCGATCTTGAAAATGCTAAAACTATTGATATGTTTGCATACTTGTACAGTAAAGATTTGGACGAATCAAAAAATATTCCTATGCACAAAGAAGGTAAAGGCTGGATAGGCAAAATTAAAACCGCAGATTCAACAGCCGGGGTTTTTATAAAATTTGTTAATGATAAAATAAAAGATAATAATAGCGATAAAGGATATGTAGTAAAACTTTATAACGATAAAGGAATTGTACCCGGAGCAGATGCCGGTTTAGCAGTGCTTTACATCAAATATTCCCGACCGTTAGATATTAAAGTTGATGCCGAACAAGCAAAACTTTTGTTTAAAAACGAATTTGATAAAAATCCTGATATTAAAAAAGATTATTTGGAAGCTTACTTAAGAACCGTTTCAAGAGAAAAAATGAAAGATGTTATTAAAGAAGAATTAGAAAAACTGGAATCATCCGATAAATTAGATGAAAAGGATTTAACACTTTTAACAATGTATTCTCCGGTTCTTGGCGATATGGAAAAAAGAACAAAGTATGCAGAAATGTTAATGAGTAAATATCCGCAATCCGAATATGCTCAACAAATGGCATACAGAAATTTTGATATGGAAAAAAATATTGATAAACAAAAACAACTTTTAAACAAATATATAAAAGATTTTCCCAAAGGTAAATATGCAGAATTTATGTTGTATGGTATAGTTAAAAAATTAGTTTTATCTAATAAATTTAATGAAGCAAAAAAAATGCTTGAACAATATCCTAAATTGGCAAATTCAAATTTGTATAATTCCGTAGCTTGGACGATGTTTGAAAATAAAGCTCAATTAAATTCCGCCGCTAAGTTAGCGGAAAAAGGTGTTGAATTAGCCAGAAAAGAAATTAACCTAAATGACGATAAACCAAATTTTTATACCGATTCTCAATGGAAAGAGCAAAAGCAAATGTCCCTGGGTATGATATTGGATACTTATGCTAATATACTAATTGCAACAAACCAAGAAGAGAAAGCATTAAAAGCATACGAAGAGGCAGTAAAAGTAACAAAAGAAGAAATGCCTGATATAGATAATGGTTATGCGGCTCTTTTAGTTAAATTAGGAAAATACCAAAAGGCAAAAGACATTTTAGAAAAATACCTAGAAGAAGGCAAAGTTACCGATCAAACAAACTCTCTTTACAAAAAAGCATTTTTAGCTTTAGGCGGAACAGAAGCCGAGTTGGAAAAATATTTAGCTAAATATGAAAATGATGCAAAAGCAAAAATTAAAGAAAAGATAAAAAAAGAGATGATAAATACCGAAGCTCCGGCATTTACATTAAATGATATAAACGGTAAAAAAGTTTCACTATCGGATTTTAAAGGGCATCCTGTTATAGTCGATTTTTGGGCAACCTGGTGCGGACCTTGTGTAAAATCAATGCCGGCAATGTTAAAAGCACAACAAAAATTAAGCAAATCGGAAGGAGTTAAATTTTTGTTTATTAACACTTGGGAAAGAGTTGATGATAAAATTAAAAATGCGAAAGATTTTCTAAAGAAAAATAAATATCCGTTTCATATTCTTATGGATGTTGAAAATAAAGTTGTTGCCGATTTCGGCGTTGAGGGAATTCCAACAAAATTTATTATTGATAAAAACGGTAAAATAAGATTTAAAAGTGTTGGTTTTAGCGGAAACGCAGAAGAACTTGTTAATGAATTAACAGAGATGATTAATTTAATAAAGTAATTTTATATAAAAGAAAGCATTTAAAAATATCTAAGGGTGATGTAAGTAACAGTTACATTCACCCTTTTAATTTTTATTAAAAAAATAATTATTTATTGTGGAAAAGAATTTATTTAGTACTAATTTTCAATTATAAAATATTTTTTTAATGTAATTATCACGGAGAAAATAATGGCTGTTATCAGACCTTTCAAAGCAGTTAGACCAAAAGAAGAAGTTGCGCATCTTGTTGCCAGCGTTCCCTATGATGTTGTAAATAGAGAAGAAGCGGCAGAGTTAGTAAAAGATAATAAAATTAATTTTTTGCGTGTTACAAGATCGGAAATAGAACTCCCCGCAGATACAAATCCGTATGATAAAATTGTATATGAAAAAGCAAAAGAAAATTTTGAAAAATTAAAATCCGAAGCTCCGTTAATTCAAGATGAAAAACCTAACTTTTACATTTATCACTTAACAATGGGCGAACAAAAACAAGTTGGTATTGCGGCAACATTTTCTGTTGATGATTATGATAATGATGTAATAAAAAAACATGAAAAAACCAGAAAAGTAAAAGAAGACGATAGAACAAATCACATTATAACAACGGAAGCACAAACCGGTGCTGTGTTTTTAACATATAAAGGAATTGATAAAGTTAATGAAGTTGTTGATAAAACAATGAACGAAAACGAACCCGTTTATAGTTTTACATCGGAAGACGGTATCATTCATAAAATGTGGATTATGCCTGAGGAATATAATCAAACTGTAATTGATGAAATTGGCAAAGCAAAAAATCTTTATATTGCAGACGGACATCACAGAGCAGCAAGTGCCGGAAGAGCCCGAGCAGTAAAAAAAGAAAACAATCCGAATCATACAGGAAGTGAAGAATATAATTATTTTCTTGCTGTTCTTTTTCCTGCCGAACAATTAAAAATTCTTCCTTACAACAGAGTTGTATTTGATTTGAATGGAATGGACGAAGATGGATTTCTGCAGAAAGCAAAAACAAACTTTTCAATTGAAGAAACAAATAATCCTATGCCGGCAGAAAGAAGAAACATCGGTATGTATTTATCTGGTAAATGGTATTTGTTACAACCAAATGAAAATGTTAAACCAACGGAAGATGTTGGTGGAAATTTGGATGTAAGTATATTACAAAATTATTTGTTACATCCTATACTAGGAGTAGAAGATCCAAGAACAGATAATAATATTGATTTTATTGGTGGAATAAGAGGGACACAAGAATTGGAAAAACTGGTTGATAGCGGTAAAGCAAAGGTTGCATTTTCAATGTTTCCGGTTTCTGTAGATGATTTAATAAATATTTCCGATGCAGGAGAAACAATGCCGCCAAAATCAACATGGTTTGAGCCAAAATTAAGAGATGGATTGGTTGTTCATACAATATAAGAATTGTTAATAATTCTTGAATGTACTTAAACTATAAATTATAGTTGTTTTTCTTTTGAGTTAATTTGATGAAAATTCAAGGTTAAGAACAAATATACCAGAAACAAAATGATAAATCATTTATAATAAGGAAATTTAATTATGGAAAAAAGAATTTATAATTTCAGTGCCGGACCCGGTGTTTTACCGGAAGAAGTTTTGCTAGAAGCACAAAAAGATTTTTATTCTTATAAAGGTCAAGGTTTATCCGTAATGGAAATGAGTCATCGTTCAAAAACTTACGGAGAAATAATTACCGAAGCGGAAAAAGATTTACGTACTTTGTTAAATATTAGTGATGATTATGCAGTTTTGTTTTTACAAGGTGGAGCAACTTTACAATTTTCTATGGTTCCGTTAAACATAATGCCGCCTAATAATAAAGCCGATTATATCAATACCGGTGCTTGGTCTAAAAAAGCAATTAAAGAAGCTAAAAGAGTTGGCGAAGTAAATGTTGCCGCATCATCGGAAGATGCAAATTTTAATTATATTCCCAAGCAAGACGCTTTACAACTTACCCCTGATGCATCTTATGTTCATTTTACCTCTAACAACACAATTTTCGGAACCGAATTTAAAACCGAACCTGAAGTTGGAAATGTTCCGTTGGTATGTGATGCCTCATCGGATATTTTAAGCAAACCAATTGATGTAAATAAATATGGAATTATTTATGCCGGTGCACAAAAAAATATGGGACCCGCAGGTGCAGCACTTGTTATTGTAAAAAAATCATTATTAGAACGCTCTCCGGAAACTTTACATACTTATTTAAATTACAATACTCATGCTGAAAAAGGTTCGATGTATAACACTCCGCCGACATTTACTATTTATATAATGGGATTAGTATATAAATGGTTGTTAAAAAACGGTGGACTTGTAGAAATGCAAAAGATAAACGAAGCAAAAGCAAAAATGCTATATGACGCAATTGATAATTCTGATGGATTTTATAAAGGAGCTGCAGCAATAGAAGATCGCTCTCTTATGAATGTTACATTTAACTTAGCTAATCCTGAGTTAGAAAAGAAATTTATAGAAGAAGCCCTGGCAAAAGATTTTTCCGGATTAAAAGGACATCGTTCAGTTGGAGGAATACGGGCATCAATATATAACGCTTTTCCAACTAAAGGAGTTGAAGATTTGGTTCAGTTTATGGAAGACTTTAGAAAGTAAAATCACCCATAAAATTTCCCCTCCTTTCTAAGGAGGGGATAAAAAATTCTGTAATTCAAAAAATGAAAACAAAACCCTACATAACTCTTGTTATTTTCCTTTCAACACTAATAGCATGCAATAACAAACCGGAACCAAAACTAGAATTATCTAATCCTGAAGCATTTGCATTTAATATTGAAAATAGTTGGGAAGTAAACTCTTCGGTTAACGCAAAAGGATTCTTAAAAAAAGAGCTAAATAACGGGTTTAGTTCTAAACTCTTTTATACGGTAAATTTAATTACACCTGCTCAAGATACAATAAAAAAAATATTTACAGATACACTTGCATCTTTTCAAAAAAATGATTTTAATGATGTACAAATAGAAGCTCAAATGGAAATGGATTCTTCGTTTGCCAAAGGGAACTATAAGTTAATTTTTATTGTTAACGATATGTATTCAAAACAAAAAAAATATACGGAGGTAAATTTTAGCTTAAGTAATTAACAATAAAAAATAATTGCAAAATAATTTTTAACCTGTGTTGTGTTAAGCATTAAGTACAAAGTAAAATATTATAAACTTAACATTACACAAAAATAATCCTCAGAAAACCAAAACACTAAATACTCGGTTTTCGTATCTATAGCAACCGACTTAAAACCAAAAGGAGGTGCAAAATGTTATACGAAAAATTTATCCGGTTAGTAGAAGAACACGCCGAAGCACTTACAAAAGAATGGATACATGAAATTAAAACTAATCCCGCAACAAAAGGTTACCGCAATATTGATGAAGCAATCTTGGGAATAAGAGTTTATGATGTTTATAAGAGATTGGGTGAATGGATTATGAATGCCGACCCAAGCGATCCTAAAACAGCGGAACACTTTATTAAACTTGGACGAGAACGTGCTAAAGAAAATTTGAAAAATAGCGAAGTAATTTATGCACTTATTTTAGCAAGGGTTGTTTTGTGGCGGTATATAGTTAATCAAGGTGTTATAAATTCTATTCTGGATCTTCATCAATCATTAGAGTTTTACCAAAAAATTAATAATTTTTTTGATAAAGCTACTTACTTTGTTGCCGTAGGTTTTGAAAGTGTAAACCTAACGGAACAAAACAAATTAAAAGAAGAAGATTTTGTGGAAAAAGCTGTTAAAGGCGTAACAAATTGGTTTATTAAAACTAAGTAGCTTTAGCAAATTCTTAAATATAATTTTTATCAATTAAATTAGTAAAGATAACAGATTATACTATACGTTTCTTAAAATAAGAATTTAAGTAAAATTTAATTTTTCATATAAGGACTAATCTTAAATCTTATAATGGAAATAGTTTAGGATAACTATGATTTCCATTTTTTAAATAAGAGCATTCCCAAATAAGTTTAAACAATACTAAACCACTTTTTAATAAGGAGAAATATTTTTCTCTTGACTCCGTACTATGCTACAGTACTTATATTTGTCAGTAAGTAAAATTTAGTTTGTTAATAATCGTAGAATATTTAAAAATAGGAAACCAAATGGAATGTTGTTCCGAAGAAAATAGTTGTAAAACAAATGCTGAAAAAATTGTTTGCATTACGTGTGGTGCACAAGCACAAAAGGTGAATTATAAAACCGTTTTAATGATGTTGAAGTTTGAGCAAGTAAAGACGGCAGAAGAATCAGATTATTTTTTATGCACTAACCAGGGTTGCGACACGGTTTATTTTTCAAACAAATTAAACCTAATCTATAACAAGAATGATATAAGGATAAAAATTGGATTTAAAGAAAAAGCCGAGCCAAAACTTGTTTGTTATTGCTTTGATATAACGGAAAAACAAATTACCGATGAAGTTAAACAAAAAGGACAAAGCTTAATAGTTGAATTTATTACCGAAAAAACAAGGAATAAACTTTGTGCTTGTAGTATTAAAAATCCTACGGGAAAGTGCTGCTTGAAAAATGTTAACAAAATAATTTCTAATGTTAAATAACATATTTATTGAAAACTAAATTTTACATATTGTTTTTGCTTTTTACTTATGCAAATATGTTTGCACAAGGTCCGCCAATATTTACAGATTCCCCAATATTGTTAGGTCTTGATGGAGGAGGCATTAGAACTTTTGGTAAATATAGTTCAAAAGAAAAAAGATCTACTTTTATACAAGTAGTTGCTGTTCCTTATAATTTAACTTCAGATTTACAAATTGGTATTGTTCAGCCTTTTGTTATACAATTTTCCGGTAAGAAAAAAAATAATATTGGATTAGGTAATATTACTTTTTTTGTTAAACATCTAGTCTATAAATTTGATGGCATAGGAAAAACATTCAGAAATGTTTTAAAATTTAAGCAAAGTATAACTTACAGTAATAATAATGTTGGTGCCGGTTTTAATGTTTCTCATTTGGAATTTGTTACAGGTTATATAACTACAAAATTCGGACTATATAGTTCTGTTGGTTATGTGTATGTTCCGGATGGATTGCCTGATAAATTATCTTATAGTTTGTCATTTGGTTATCCTTTACTACCGCAAAAATATCCGCCATATCAAATAAATCTTTTTGGAGAGTTTACGGGGGAACATACTTTTACACTTAAAAACGAATTAATTTTTATTTCTACCGGAATACAATTTATTACAGCATCAACATTTTTAATTGAGACCGGCTTACAAATACCATTAATTAACAAAATTAATACATTGAAATATACAGCGTTATTAGGAATTAGATATTTAATCTTTTAGAAAAGGAATTAATATGAAAAAAATAACATACATAGGTTTTATTCTCCTATTCATTTTTTTTAGTAATAATAATGCTCAAACAGATATCGGTAAGAATCAGAAAATTAAAATTGAAGTAGAAGGATTATCTTGTCCTTTTTGTGCGTATGGATTGGAAAAAAAACTTAAAAAATTAGATAATATAAAAAATATGGAAATTGATTTTAAGAAAGGAATAGTTTTTTTAACAATACAAGATTCAAAAAAAATATCAGATGAACAGCTTAAACAAGCTGTTATAAATTCAGGGTTTACCCCTAAAAAAATTATAAGAGATTAGAACTATATAACAAAAGAATATTATGAGTGATAATAAAAAAGAAAAAAAACTAATAGGTGTAAGTTTGTTAGGAGCGTTTGCGTCTTCATTGTGTTGTATAACACCAATATTTGCTTTAGTTGCCGGTGTTGGTGGATTTGCTTCAGCGTTTTCTTGGTTAGATCCGTTAAGACCATATTTAATGATTTTTACTGTTTTTGTTCTTGGTTTTGCGTGGTTTCAAAAGCTTAAACCTAAAAAAAAGATTGAGTGTGAATGTGAAACAGAAAATAGTGCCCCATTTATCCAATCAAAAAAATTCCTTGGTATTGTTACTATATTTGCAGTTATAATGATGGCTTTTCCATATTATTCAAACCAATTGTTTGTTAATAAAAATAAAGAAAATAACGAACTTATTACTAATAATTTACAAAACTTAAAAGTAGAAATTGTTGGTATGACGTGTGACGGATGCGAAACATTTATTGAGCAAACAGTATCAAGTGTTCCGGGTGTAACTTTTGTAAAAGCAAATTATAAAACCGGTTTTGTAAAAATAGCTTTTGATAGTACTACAACAAATAAATTCAAAATTGAAAAGGCTATTAATAAAACAAGCTACAAAGTTAAGGCATATAAAAATTAAACTAATGTAATTTAGCCGACACTTCTCATCAGAAAGTCCTTATAAATTATTTTATAAGAATTTTGAAATGTTAAATTAAATGTAATTATTATTTACTTGATTTAATAACCAATACTCTTTACTTTTATAAAACGATATATTATCTTATTAAAACGTTAAAATAAACAATATGAAAAAAGGAGAAAAAATGAAGGATATAAAAATTGCCAAATCTGTAACATTGTTAATCTTTATGCTATTAATATCTGCCTCTTTAACAATGGCGCAAGATGCAGCAGTAAAAAAAGTTAAAAAAGATATGAAAAAAGCTTGTTGCACTACAGATATGGCAAAAACAGCAAAACATGTTTGTACAGATGAATGTAAAACCTTAGGTTGCGATGCGGTAAAGGCTAAAGAAGCCAAAGCAATGATGAGTAGCAAGCATGTTTGTACGGATGAATGTAAAACCTTAGGTTGTGATGTAGTAAAAGCCAAAGAAGCCAAAGCAAAAATGAAAATGAAAAAACATATTTGTACGGATAAATGTAAAAACGGTTGTACTGCAAAAAGCTAGTTGACCAATTTTGTATATGTGAAAAAAGCTTGTAGAATGCTCTACAAGCTTTTTTATTATTTTAACTTTTTAATATAGTGTTCCATTGCTAAAAGGTAATAGTTTTTGTCAACTAACCTTTTTATTTCGGGTAACATTTTTTCCGTAGCTGCTTCACCTGCCTTTATAATATCTTTTACTTTTGTAAATTCAGACCAATCCAAATGTCTAACCTTTGGTCTTATAATAAGATCGGCACTTTCCAATCTTAACTTTGATAAATGAAATGTTGAAATATCTTCGGTTCTAAATAAAATATCAAAAAGATTATTAGGTTCTTTGCCGGTTTGAATACATCTGGTTACGTCAATAGCCAAAACTCTATCGGCACCAATTTTTCTAACAATTTCTACAGGAACACTTTCAGAGGCTCCACCATCAACTAAAAGCATATTATCCATTTTAACAGGAGGAAAAATAGCGGGAATTGCCGAACTTGCTTGAACAACTTTTCTTAATGAGCCGGTTGTTAAGTTAATTTCTTCTCCGCTAATCAAATCCGTAGCAATTGCAGAAAATTTAATTTTAAGTTGGTTAATTGGGATATCCGGCAATCGAGAAAATATTTTATTGGTAATTTCTTCTGTAAAAAAAGAAAGTCTGTTTAACGATTTATAAAGATTATATCTAATCTTTATGTATTTGCCAATATTATCAATTAAACCGCTTGAATTGTGTTTGTTTTCATTAAGTTCGTTTATGCCTAATTCATCAAAGTCAGTATTGTTAATAAAATCAATAAAAAATTTTTCCAATTTTTCCGAACTTTGAAAATGTGAATATAGTGCACCAATAACAGAACCCATACTGCAACCGGATATTGCACTAATTCTAATATTTTCTCGTTCTAAAACTTTTAGAACACCAATATGAGCAAGACCTCTGGCTCCACCGCCTCCAAGAGCTAATCCTAATTTCGACATAAAAATTCCTTAATTCAAATTATTAAAAATATTTTCATTAAATTTCCTAAATCATATTTTCCGGTGATAAGAGTTTGTCCAATTCATCTTTTGAAAGCAGTTTCTTTTCCAAAGCTAACTCATAAACACCTTTGCCGCTTTCCAAAGCCTCTTTTGCCAATTGTGTGCTGGTTTCATAGCCGAGAACAGGATTCAATGCAGTAATAATTCCGATACTGTTTCTAACTAAATTTAAACAATGCTCTTCATTTGCCGTAATACCGTCAACACATCTGTATTGTAAAGTGCTAATACCATTTGCCAAAATAGAAATTGACTCAAACAAGCTTTGTACAATTACAGGTTCCATAACATTTAATTCAAGTTGTCCGGCTTCGGCTCCAAGGGTAACGGTTAAATCGTTTCCGATTACCTTGAAAGCAATTTGATTAACAACTTCGGGAATAACAGGATTTACTTTTCCCGGCATTATGGAAGATCCTGGCTGCATTGCCGGCAAATTGATTTCATTTAATCCTGTTCTAGGTCCGGAAGAAAGTAATCTTAAATCATTGGAAATTTTAGAAAGTTTAATTGCTAATCTTTTAATAGCGGAAGAATACATTACAAACGCTCCGGTATCTTGCGTAGCTTCAACAAGATTTCCGGCAATAACAATATCTCTGCCGGTTATTTCACGCAGATACATAATGCATTTTTCACTATACTCAGGGGTTGCATTTATTCCGGTTCCAATTGCTGTTGCACCCATATTAACTTCAAGAAATAACTTAGAGTTTTGTTCAAGTCTATCAATCTCTT
>Ga0256841_1003374_pt1 | contig 11987 bp, 1 predicted proteins | sample 356308metaG_FD_185971 | JGI IMG/M metagenome (GOLD analysis project Ga0256841, IMG submission 185971) | Hydrothermal vent microbial communities from Mid Atlantic Ridge, Atlantic Ocean - 356-308 | ecosystem: Environmental > Aquatic > Marine > Hydrothermal vents | place: Atlantic Ocean: Mid...
GGCGCCGACGAACCCGCCGGTCGGGTCGAGCATCGCGCTTCTCGACAGCACGTACCGGGTCATGGAACGCTATGACGGCGGGCCGTTCTCCGCCGACCTCACCTTCGCGACCGGCGGGCTGACGACGGACGACGAGGCCGACCCGTCCCGCATCAAGCTCTTCCGCCGGGACGCCAACGAGGACGGCGAATGGCTGGTGGCGGCGACCGCGACCGCCGTGGACGCCGCCGCCGGGACGGCGGTCTTCCCGGACGTCTCGAACAGCGGGCAGTTCGTCCTGGCGCGGGGCGCGAGCGCGCCCGCCGTGGCCGGAAGCGCCCTCGACTTCGACGGCACGGACGACTTCGTGAAGCTCACCGGCCTCGTGCTCCCGAACACGTTCACCGTCGAGATGTGGATCGACCCGCAGAGCGGCACGGACGGGCGCGCCTTCTTCTCCAAAGACGTGGACGACGGGTCGGGATTCCTGAGCACGGACGTGTTCAACGTCGGCTTCTATGACGGCAGGTTGCGCGTGTATTTGCGCGGGGAGACGGTCGATGCGGGCGAGCGGGTGACGGGGCAGCAGCACCTGGCCGTCGTCGTGAAAGAGACCGGCGGCTCCTCCGTGGTGACGGTCTATCGCAACGGCGTCGTGATCGCCGAAGAGACGCTGGCGGCGCTCCTCGACGACGACGGCAGGGGGCCGGACTGGACGCTCGGGCAGAACTGGGTGGAGGTGGGGCTGGCCAAAGCGCAGGCCGACCCGCCCGCGGACGACTTCTTCGACGGCGCGATGGACGAGGTCCGCATCTGGAACGAGGCCCGCACCGAAGCGGAGATCCGCGCGACGATGCACCACGTCTTCGACGGCACCGTGGACGGGCTGCTCGGCTACTGGCCGCTCAATGAGGGCGCGGGCCTCGTGGCCGCCGACCTCGTGGCCGGGCACGACGGCGCGCTCGAAGGCGGCACGGCGTGGCTCGACTCCGGCGCTCCCATCGGCGACGCCGTCACCGCCGAACGCGCCGAGGACGACGGGGTGGTCGAGTTCTCCGGCGCCGATCTTCAGATCGACTATGCCGCGCAGGACGGCGCCGACGTGTACGCCACCCGCATCGACGGCGCGCCGAACCAGACGCCTCCCGGCGTGACGGAGGTCTTCGACGGGCAGTACTGGGTGCTCGAACGCTTCGGCGCGGGCGCCTTCACCGCCGACGTGACCTTCACCCCCTCCGAGGCGCTCGACGACCTCGACGCCCTGCTCGCGGGCCGGATCAAGCTGTACCGGCGGGCGGGCGCCGCCGACGGCGCGTGGACGCCCGTCGCCGAAGCCGCCGGGGTCAATCCCTTCACCGGCACGGTCACCTTTCGCCACCTGAGCGAGCCGGGGCAGTATCTCCTCGCACGCTCCGACGCCGCCGCGCTCGCCCTCGACGGCGTGGACGACTACGCGAGCACGGAGAACACCGACCCGCTCGACTCGTGGACCCTCGAAGCGTGGGTCAAGGGCGATGCCGCGCCTTCGGACACGCTCACCTCGGCGATCGTCGCGCGCGGGACGAACTATGCGATTTTCTGGGATCATCCCGACGCGACCGCGCGGGGGGCGGCGGCGCTCACCGTCGGCGGCGTGCGGTATACGGCGGGCTTCGGCACGCTGGAGGCCGGGCGGTGGTACCACCTGGCCGCCTCCTACGACGGCGAGACGCTCCGCGCCTATCGCAACGGCAAGCTCGTCACCGAGAACGAGGATCCCTCCGGCGCGCCCGACGACGACGGCGCCCTCCTCGAAATAGGCCGCGACGCCGCCACCGGCGGGCTTTTCTCCGGCATGATCGACGAGGTGCGGCTGTGGAACCTCTTCCGCACCGGCGACAAGATCCTCGCCGACATGCAGCACACCCTTGCCGGCGACGAGACCGGCATGGCCGGATACTGGCGCTTCGACCTTCTGGTCTCCGGCGGCGTGCGCGACCTCTCCGACGGCGGCCACGATGCCGCCCTCCACGGCGACGCCGTCCTCGTCGCCTCCGACGTGCCGGCGGACCTCGTCTTCCCCGGCGCGGTGACGGCCTCCGACGCCGTCTATGAGGATCGCGTCGAGATCGCGTGGGATCCCGTCGAGGTCGAGGAGGCCACCATCGCCGTCCTCCGCGACGGCGTGCAGATCTCCGTAGCCGCCGGCGACGTGACGTCGTTCAGCGACACCGAGGGCCTGCGCGGCGTCACGTTCGAGTACTGCCTCGTGCTCTCGGCTCCGCTGCGCGGCGACTCCGACCCCGTGTGCGACGACGGCAGCCGCATCCTCTTCGCCCCCGACGCCGTGGCCGCCACCGACAGCACCCTCGCCGACGGCGTGACGGTGTCGTGGACCGACCGCTCGGCCTTCGAGACGGCATACAACGTCTATCGGGACGACGCCTTTCTGGCCGCCCTCGACCCGGATGCGCAGTCGTACAGCGACACCACGGCCGTGCCCGGCACGGCGTACACGTACTGTGTCGAGGCCGAGGACGAGGCAGGCGTCTCTTCCGAACAGCGCTGCGACGTCGGCAGCCGGGGCTTCGTCCTGCCTCCGCTCGACGTGGCCGCCACCGACGGGCAGTACCCCGACCGCGTCGTGCTCACGTGGGCCGATCAGGCCGCCGACGAGACGGGCTACCGCATCCTTCGCGACGACGCCGAACTCGCCACCGTGGCCGCCGACGTGGTCACGTACGAAGACCTCGCGCCCGTCTCCGGCGTGACGCACACGTACTGCGTGGTGACCCTCAAGGACGCCCTCGAATCGCTGCCCGTCTGCGACACCGGCGGCATCGACATCCTGCCCGTGCCCGGGGACTTCTCCGCCACGCTCGACGCGTTCGACGACCGCGTGGAGCTGGCGTGGACCGACCCGGTCGACTTCGAGGACGGCTTCCTCGTCTACCGTCGCGACCTGGCCGAGGCGGACTCGACGCTGCTGACCACCACCGACGCCGGGGCCGAGAGCTATACCGACAGCGACGCCGTGCCGGGGGTGGATTACCGCTACTGCGTGGCCACGCTGAGCAGCGTGAGCGGCTCCGACGTCGTCTCCGAGGCCGCGTGCGCCGTGGGCCGCCGCTCGCTCGTGCTGGCCCCGACGGACGTCGCCGCCACCGACGACGAGCACGAGGACCACGTCGTGCTCACGTGGAACAACCCCGCCACGCGCGCGGTGCTGATGAACCTCTATCGCATCGACGCCGACACGACGCTCATCAAGACGATCACCTCCTCGCTGACGACGTACTCGGACTACGAGCAGGCTTCCGGCGTGACGTACACGTACTGCGTGGCCGCCGTCAACGAGGACGCCGACGAGTCCGCATGGGTCTGCGACGAGGGCAGCCGCAGCCTGAACGCGCCGACGAGCGTGGCCGCCGGCGACGCCGTCAGTGAAGACTTCGTCGAGGTGACGTGGGTGGACAACTCGGAGATCGAACAGGGGTATCGCGTCTACCGGCAGGCGGCTTCGGAGAGCTTCCCCTCGCTCGTCGGCGAGACGGGCGCGAGCCAGGTCTCGTTCCAGGATTTCACCGGCGTCTCCGGGGTCACGTACACCTACAGCGTGGTCGCCTTCGACGCCTACAGCGAGTCGGAGCCGGGCCTCGACGAGGGCTTCCGCGCGCTCGCCGCGCCCACCGACGTGGCCGCCGCCGACGGCGCCTTCGAGGACCGCATCGAGGTCACCTGGCGCGACAACTCCCGCGCCGAGGACGGCTACCGCATCTATCGCCGGACGCTCGCCGCCGAGGATTCGGTGCTCGTCGGAACCACGGACAAGAACCTCGGCTCCTTCGAGGACGCCACCGTGGAGCTGGGCGAGACCTATCTGTACAGCGTCGTCGCCTTCGACGACTTCGGCGCGTCGGCTTCGGCCTCGGACGAGGGCACGACGGTGATCTTCGCGCCCGAGACGTTCAACGCCTCCGACGCCTATCCGGACCGCGTCGTGCTCTCGTGGATCGACCGCTCGGAGGTGGAGGAGGGCTATCAGGTGCTCCGGGACGACGTGCTCATCGCCACGACGCCGGCGGGCGGGACGGCCTACATCGACTCGACCGCCGTGCCCGGCGTGACGTACACGTACTGCGCGCGCGCCTTCGGCGGGGTCGCCTTCTCCGAGAAAAGCTGTGACGCCGGCGCGGCCGTGAGCGGGGACGGCATCGTGATCACCGGCGCGAACGCCGTGGCCGCCTCCGACGGCGCCTTCGACACCCGCGTGCAGATCACGTGGTCCACGGCGAGCGTCGACGGCAGCCAGGGCTTCAACGTCACCCGCGACGGCGTCTCGATCGACGTCACCGGCGCCGACGTGAGCACCTACAACGACTTCGACGCCGCCCCGGGCACGCTGGCGCTCTATTGCGTCGCGTCCGTGGCTACGGGGCTGGAGGTCGGCTGCGACTACGGCTGGACGCCGCCCGACGGCTCCATCAGCGGGCGCGTGGCCTCGCAGCTCGGCGGCGGCATCGGCGACGTCGAGGTGTGCCTCGACCCGAACCCGAACAAGGCGCTCCTCTTCGACGGCGAGGGCGGATACACCTCGGTGCAGGAGGTGACCCTGCCCGACGTCTTCACCGTGGAACTGTGGGTGCGGCCCTCGGACCTCGACGGCGAGCAGGATCTGATCGTGCTGCCCGCCGCCGGAGTGCGGCTCGGCTTCTCGGGCTCGAAGGTGCGCGCCACACTCGGCGCAGACGTCATCGAGAGCGCCGACGGCATCGTCACGACCGGGTGGCAGCACCTGGCGCTCGTCATCGAACAGGACCGCAACGCCGGCACGAGCGCCGTGCAGTTCTTCCGCGACGGCGTCGCCCTCGTGGCCTCGGCGACGGTGGGCGCCGTGTTGCCGAACACGCCGCAGCCCTGGCTCTTCGGCGGCGACACGGTGAATGCCGCCTACTTCGGCGGGCGCATGGATGAGGCGCGGCTGTGGTCGCGCGCGCTGACGACGGAGGAGATTGCCGCTTCCGCTTCCGAAGCGCTCCCGCTCTCCGGCGACGAGGACGACCTGCTCGGCTACTGGCCGATGGATCAGGGCGAAGGACGCATCGCAGGCGACCGCTCCGGCGGCAACGCGCACGCGGCCTTCGTGGGCGGCGTCTACTGGACCGAGGAGAGCGCCCCGCTCAAGGCCTGCGCCACGACCGACGCCGAGGGCAACTACACCGTCTCCAACCTCCGGTACGGCAGCGGAACGACCTTCACCGTCACTCCGAGTCTCGGCGTGCGGCAGTTCGACCCGACGTTCAAGACCATCACGCTGAGCGCGAACAGCCCCGTGCAAAACGAGGTCGACTTCACGGACGTCTCGGCCTTCACCATCGCCGGCGTCGTGCAGTATGAAGGCGCCGCCTGTCCCGTGCCGAACGCGGAGGTCTACGTCGACGACGTCTTCAAGGGCACGACCGAGACCGACGGATCGTATGCCGTGGCCGCCGACGTCGGCGAGCGGCTGGTCGAGGTCCGTCTCGGAAGCGCCGGCGACGAACATCCCTTCACGCCGGCCTCCACCACCGTGACCGTGGCCGACGACGTCTTCGGCGTCGACTTCACCGACGGCAAGACGCGCACGCTCTCCGGCTTCTTCGGCGGGAGCTGCAACACCGCCATCGGCACGGCCACCATCAAGATCTTCACCGCCGACGGATGCTTCGAGAAAATCATCGAGACCGACGCGAACTATGAGGTCGAGTTGCCGCCGCAGAAGTACCTCGTGCAGGTGACCAACGTGGAGACGACCAACGCGGCGCTCAAGGCCGACATCATCGAGTTCTTCGACAACCTCGGCGCGCAGGAGGTGGACCTGACCGAAGCGGCGGACACGCTCGATCTGATCTATCACGCGCCGCTGGCCGTGACGATAAGCGGCTTCCCCGAACCGCCGGCGGCCTGCGCGGCGGGCTTCAACGACGGCGGCCTTCCGGCCGTGCCCGTGCTGGCGCAGGGTATGGAATACCCGCTGACGATCAGCGTCGTCGAAGACTTCGGGGACGGTCAGACGTGCCCGCTCGAAGACGGAACCCTGACGGTGACCGACGGCATCGGCAACGAAAGCGTCGTGGCCACGCTCGAGCTCGTCGACGGCGAGGCGAGTTATACGACCACCGCCGGAGAGCCGGACATCTTCTCCGGACGGACCATCGACGGCGTGAACCGCTCGTTCCAGCGTTCGCTCAACGTCGTCGCCGAAGTGGACGGTCGCGCGCCGGTGGACGAGACGGCCTGGGCGATCATCGAAGGCGCCAAGGCCCGGACGGCCACGTTCGTCTCCGCGACGACGGGGGAGATCCCCCTGCTCATCCTCCACGACCCGCCCGGAAGCAATTCCTACAGCTATCTCGCAAAGGGCACCACCACGTGCAACAGCGTGAGTCACATGAAGCTCACCGGCGGCGATGCGGGCGTCGAGTTCGACCTGGTGCTGGGCTTCAAGTCTGCGAACGGGCTGGGCGTCTCCATCGAAAGCGGCGCCGGGCTCGCGGTGCGCGGACGGTTTGTGGGCGGGCAGGACGTGACCGAACTCGACGACGGCGAGCGGTCGCTCGAAATCTGCGCCACCACGACGGAGCGATTCGCAACCTCGAGCGACATGACCTGGGTGGGGGAAGATCTCTTCGTCGGCGTCGCCTTCAACCTCATTTTCGCGGAAGCCGACGTGCTCTCGGTCGACGCCGCCGCCTGTTCCGTAGACCTCTCGGAAGCCCTGGCCACGGACTTCGACGAGATCGAGCCTTTCAAAACGGTTTACGTCTACGGAAAGAGCCACATCGAGCTTTCCCTGATCCCGGAACTGGAGGATCTCATCGAGCTGGTGGGAGAAGATGCCTCGATCGACATCTCATCGGCCGTGGGCGTGAATCCCCTCCTCGACGTGAGTGTCGAAACGAAACAACTCCTGCTGACGGAGGCGCTGGCAAACTGGCAGGGGATGCTGGATCAGAACGAAGCGAACAAGGCCGAGGCGCTCGAGGCGCCCTCCGTCAACCGATCGCTCAGCGGCGGCGCCGAGTTCGAATACGCGATAGAGACCGTTGAGACGGAAACCAAGTTTGCCCAGACGACCCGAATCTTTTTTGAGAGCACCGGAGGAATCGGGGCCGTTCTCACGGGGGCCGGATACGACCAGACCGGGCTGGCGGTGTTCGATGCCCGTTCCGAGAGCGTCAAGGATACGCTGGCCACCGAAGCCGACAGCGAGCTGATGGGCTACGTCCTCTCCGACGGAGATACGGGCGACTTCTTCTCGATCGACGTGGGGACGGACCCGGTCTACGGCACGCCGGTCTTCGGAACCGTCAGCGGGCGCAGCTCCAACCCGTGGGAAGCCAACACCCAGAAGCGGGACAATCCCAGGATCGAGATCTCTCCGCCGATCCTCACCGGCGTCGATCCGGACGAGCCGGCGAGCTTCAACCTCACGCTGATCAACGCCAGCGAGAGCAAGGAGACCCGGCAGTACAGCATCCTGGTCCCCGGAGAAACCAACCCCAAGAACCTCGGACTGACGGTGACCGGGGACCTGCTGGGCGGGGAACGCCTGGAGACGTTCACGCTGGAGCCGGACGAGGCGCTCACGATCACCATGGATGCGCTGCGAACCTCTACGGCCTATACGTACGACAGCGTCGGGGTGATGATCTATCCGCCGACCGAATACGACATCTGGAAAGCGGATACCCGGCAGCCCTTCGCGCTCTCCGACACGGCCTTCTTCAGCGTGCACTTCGCCTCGCCGTGCAGCGAGATCGCCATCCTCCGCCCGAAGGAGAACTGGATCTACAACGCCGACATGGCGGAGGCGGGCGACTCGGTGGAGGTCATCCTGAACGACTTCACGCTGCAGGAGGCCGACGTCGACCCGGTCGAGAGCATCGGGCTGGAGTACCGGCCGGTCGATACGCCGGACTGGCTGCCGGCGCTTGAGGTGCAGGCCTCCACGCTCGACCCCGGCGCCGACTCGTACGTGGCGAAGTGGAAGCCGCCCGCCGACGGGCTCTTCGAGGTGCGGGCCTTCACCTCGTGCCCGCTCGGGACGACGTACTCGGAGCCTTTCCCCGGCGTCGCCGACACGAAGCGGCCCGAGCCCTTCGGCACGCCGCAGCCCGCCGACGAGGCCCTCGCCCTCGGCGACGACATCGCCGTCACGTTCGACGAGGACATCGACTGCGCCACGGTCAGCGCCGACGGCCAGTTCCCCGACGCGACGCTGACGTACCTCGACGGCGCCGACGCCGGCGCGACGATCCCCGTCGAGGCCTCGTGCGACGGGCGCACGATCATCCTCGACCCGCTCTCCGACGACGCCGATCTCGAAGGCCGTCTGCTCGAAGCGCGGCTCCTCTCCGGCGTCGTGGACGGGCAGGGCGTGCCGGTGGTCGTCTCGGACCTCGTGGGCAACGGCATCGGCGAGGACGTGGCGTGGACGTTCACCGTGCGGCAGAGCGCCTTCACCTTCAGCCCGGTCAACCTCGACCTCGAGATCACGCGCGGCACGGGCGCCGTGGCGGCGACGAGCCTCGTCAACGGGCGCGCGCAGCCGATCACCTTCGCGCTGCCGCCCACGTTCGACCTCACCCACGAGGACGGCGTCACCACGGTCACGCTCACGCCTTCGGTGACGGCAGGCACGATCGTGCCCGGCGGGGCGAAGACGATCCAGTTCACGTTGCCCGACACGCTCGCGCTCGGCGCCTACGAGGGCACGCTCCTGGCCTCGGGCACGGACGCCGACGGCGTGGACCTCGGGCAGACGCCCTTCACGCTCACGGCCGATGTGGTGTGCGAGCCGCCGGAGTGGCGCGTCACGCCGTCGAACTTCCAGTACTCGATGACCCTCACGGCGCAACTCTTCTTCGACGGCGTCGCCTCGGCGGACACGTCCGACGTGCTGGCGGCCTTCGTCGGCGACGAGGTGCGCGGCGTGGGGACGGTCTCGGAGGGCTCGCCCGGCGTCTTCCGCGTCGACATGCTGATCTACGGCAACGTGCTCTCGGGCGAGGTGGTCACGTTCAAGGCCTGGCAGCACGCCGCGTGCACGCTCCACGAGGAGACGAGCAAGACGTTCGTCTTCGAGAGCGGGGCGGTGCAGGGCACGTTCGCGCAGCCGGTGACCATCGAGGCGCCGCCGCCGGTGCAAGAGCAGGCCGTCGCCCTTGCGGCGGGATGGACGTGGTTCTCGCTGAACGCCGCCCCCGACGACGCCTCGGTCAACGCCGTGCTCGCGGACGTCGCCGGCGCCGAAGGCGACATCGTCAAGAGCCAGACGGCCTTCAGCCTCTTCGACGACGACTTCGGCTGGGTGGGCACGCTGCCGGCCATCGAGCCGGGACCGGCGTACCTGATCAACCTCCGGCAGTCGAACAGCCTCTCGGTCTCGGGCACGGTCGTCGATCCGCCGTCGCTGCCGATCACGCTGACGCCGGGCTGGAACTGGATCGGCTATCTGCCGCAGGCCTCGCTGCCGATCAACGAGGCGCTCGCCTCGCTCGACGCCACGGCCGTCGCGGACGACCTCATCAAGAGCCAGTTCGCCTTCGCCCAGTACGTCGACGGGCTCGGATGGGTCGGCTCGCTCACGACGATGGACCCCGGCCTCGGCTATCAGATCAACGTGGCCAACGGCGGCACGCTCACGTACCCGGCGAACACCGAGGCGGCGGCCTCGGTGGCGCGCGCGGCTCTTTCGCCGAACCCGGAGGCGGCGGAGACGCGCCCCCTCCCGAAAACCCGCGGCCTGGCCGAGAAAGAGGTGCGCCCGGACGAAGGCGCGCCGGAGATGCGCGAGACGCTCGAACGCGCCGAGGCCAAAAACGACGACGCGGGCGCGGGGCCGGGATGGACCGTCGATCCGCTTGCCTATCCGTTCTCGATGACGCTCACCGCGCGGGTCGAGCGCGACGGCAAGCCGATGCGCCGCCCGAACCTGCGTGTGGGCCTCTTCGCCGGCGACGAGCTGCGCGGCGTCGGACGGATCACGTACGTGGAGGCGCTCAGACGGTCGCTCGTCTTCGCCCTCGCCTACGGGGAGGAGGAGACGGACCTCACCGTGCGCGTCTTCGACGACGCCGACGGGCAGGTCTATGACGCCGGAACGATCCGCTTCCGTCCCGGCGCGGCGGCGGGCAGCCCGCTCGAACCGGTCCGCATCGCTGCGAAAACCGTCGCTTCCGAGGCCGCCGGGTTGCCGGAGACGTTCGCCCTCGAACCCGCGTACCCGAACCCGTTCAACCCCGTGACGACGATCCGGTATGCGCTCCCGCAGGCCGAGCGCGTGACGCTGGAGGTCTTCGACATGCTCGGCCGCCGCGTGGCGACGCTCGTCAACGAGGCGCAGAAAGCCGGACGGTACGCGCTTCGCTTCGAGGCGGGCGACCTGGCCAGCGGCGTCTATTTCTACCGCATGCGGGCCGGATCCTTCGTCGAAACGCACAAGATGGTTCTGCTCAAATGACGCGCGTTCGGGGCCGGTGGTCATGCCCTCCCGGCATCCACCGGCCCGGCGTCCGTTTCATCCTTCAGGCGAGGACATCGATGAACACTTTTTTACGTCTCCCGATCCTCCTCATGACGTGTGCGGGCGCGCTCGCTTCGGCGCGGGCGCAGGCCCCGGACTGGGCCGTCAACCCCTCCGACTATGAGTCGACGATGAGCGTGACCGCGATGGTGATGAACGACGGCGACCGGCTCGGCGGCCCGGGCGACCTCCTGGCGGCTTTCGTCGGCGACGAGGTGCGCGGCGTGGCCGAGGGCGCCACCGTCGGCAACGGCCCGCTCTTCTTCCTCACCGTCTTTGCCGACACCGACGGCGAGACGGTCACGTTCAAGGTGTACGACGCCGCCGCCGGGGCCGTACGCGGGATCGCGGAGACGGAGGTCTTCGAGACGAACGCCGTGCGCGGGCTCGTGGCCGCGCCGCTGGTGTGGACCGCCGGCGCGCGCGAGAGCGGCCTGCCGGAATGGAGCGTGGATCCCTCGGCCTTCGTCGCCGCGATGAACGTCACCGGCGCGCTTCGCATCGACGGGGCGGCGGCCGAGGCGGGCGACGTGATCGCGGCGTTCGTCGACGATGACGTGCGCGGCGTGGCCGAAGCGACGGACGTGGGGGGGACGTGGCTCTTCTTCCTGACGATCTATGCCGGAGGCGGCGGCGAGACGGTTCGCTTCGAGGTCTACGACGCCTCCTCGGAACGGGTCTATGAGACCGCCGAGACGCTCGCCTTCGAGACGAACGGCTTGCGGGGGAGCGTGGCGGATCCGTTCGTGTGGACGGTGAACACGGCCGCGACGGCCACCGCCGTGGAGCCGGTCGACGGCGCGCCGCCGGACACGTTCCGCCTCGAAGCCAACTATCCCAACCCCTTCAATCCGGCCACCCGTATCCCGTTCGCGCTGCCCGCCGCCGCCCCGGTGCGCCTGACCGTGCACGACGCGCTCGGGCGCGAGGTGGCGCGGCTGGTCGATGGGATCCGGCCGCCCGGACGCTATGCCGTCACGTTCGAGGCGGGCGACCTGCCGAGCGGCCTGTATCTCTACCGTCTCCAGGCCGGCGCTTTCGTCGAGACTCGCGCGATGGTGCTCATCAAATGACCCCCGGAACGATGCCCGCACGACCGACTTTGCCCCGTCTTTCGTTCGCCGCGTTGCTTGCGCTCGTCCTCGCGGCGATTCCCCCGCACGCCTCGGCCCAGCCCGACTGGACCCCCGGCGACACGTACGGCTCCACGATGACCGTCATCGCCACGGTCGACTTCGACGGCGCGCCCTCCGACGACGCGGCGGACCTGCTCGCGGCCTTCGCCGGAGGCGTCTCGCGCGGCGTGGCCTCGCCCGTGAACCTCGGCGGCGACTATGTCTATTTCCTGAGCATCGGCGGCGACACCGACGGCGAGGCGCTCACGTTCATGGCCTACGACGCCTCCACCGGCGAGGCGCGCGTGCTCTGCGACGGCGTCAACTTCGCCACGGACGCCGTGCGC